>Ga0307426_1000294_pt1 | contig 33579 bp, 28 predicted proteins | sample SalMarWE160340MG_FD_202165 | JGI IMG/M metagenome (GOLD analysis project Ga0307426, IMG submission 202165) | Salt marsh sediment microbial communities from the Plum Island Ecosystem LTER, Massachusetts, United States - WE1603-40 | ecosystem: Environmental > Aquatic > Marine > Intertidal zone >...
ATGGACCTTCAATATATGTTTGGTAAGGCGACAGGTTCACGGGGCGAGATCGAGAAAGAGATCGAACATCTTTCTCAAAACCGGCGGGAGATCGACAGCCTGATCGCTCAATATTCAGAGAAAGGTATTATTAATATGCCGATTCGGCAATTTATGACCTCTTTTGATGCTGAATTTAAGGTGAAAGTGGAAAAGAAGAATATGGAAAGCGATGAGCTTTACAATACCGAAATAAAAGGTAGTGATCTCGTTGGCTGTACAGATTTTGAGCATCTCAATAAGGTTATGACTGGCTATTTGCTAAAGAAACTGATGAAGCGAAAGCCACAGGAAAATATCGATTGATCTGGAGCATCGCCGGTGACTGATCTCATATTGGTTTTCCTTATTTGTCAGGCTGATATGTCCGGATATGTCGAAACCAGACCTTATTGTCTATGGGGTGATTCTGTTACTTTGACCGGTTATAACAGAGGGTGGCTGGAGCTCAGAACTGATGCCTCAGATTACGGTATTCAGGCTGCAGTGGATCTTTTTGTGCCTTATGATACGACTGCTTCCTCAAATATCTTCGGAGATCTAACGATCGAACGTCTAGCCCTTTGGCTGGGACCAGAGAATGTAAGGATCGTCGCTGGCAAACAGCACCTTTACTGGGGTGTTGGACGGGTTTTTCGTCCATTAGATATATTCAACGAAACGAATTTCTTAGAACCAAGCTATGAAAGACCTGGGTACAATGCACTCCTTGGATATCTGTCATTCGGAACTCTATCGAGTGTGCGCGGTGTTATTGGTCCGAAAAACGATGTTGGAAATTCTTTGTATGGATTGAGGATCGGTTCCAACATATTAAAAAATGATGTCGGAGTTTCTGTTTTTCATCGGCCGTCTGCAAAATTGACTGTATTCGGCGGTGAAATTACTGGTGAGTTCGTGCTTGGTTACTGGTGTGAATACAGCTACGTAACGGAAGATACTCTTGATTACACTAAGCTATCATTGGGTGCAGATTACACTTTTCCGCTAAAAATATATGTAATGGCTGAATTTTTCTTTGACGGTAGTGGTGTTAGTAATCCTGTCGAGTATGATTTTACAAAGATATTTTCAGGCGAGAGGGTAACATTAGCTCAGCATTATCTCTATTTGACTCTTAGCACGATCCCGAATCCTTTTGCAGTACTGCAGCCGAGTATTAACACGCTGATCAATTTAGATGATAGGAGCCTTATTATTATACCCCAACTGGGCTTGTCACTATTTGAGAATACTGAGATATTTGCCGGGATGAACTTTTTTGTAGGTTCTAATGAGACCGAGTTAAGAAATATCGTTTCCTATGATGGGGCAGCATATATTTGGGCAAAGGTTTACTTTTGAGGAGGTATCTTGGTTGAAGTACGTGATCTACATAAGAGCTACAAGGTTGGCAAAATGCTGTTCCCTGCACTGCGGGGGATAAGTACGACGATCGGAGATGGTGAATTTACGGCAATAGCTGGTCCGTCCGGATCTGGCAAGACGACACTTCTCAATATTATTGGATGCCTTGATGTTCCGACAAAAGGAAAGGTGCTGATCAATAATATGGATACCGGTCAACTCTCAACAAAAGAAAAAGCAGCGTTACGAAAAAAAGAAATTGGTTTTGTATTTCAGACATTCAATTTAATTCCAGTACTTAGTGCCTTTGAAAATGTTGAATTACCTCTCATCCTTCTTGATATGCCTGCAGCGGAGAAAAAAGAAAGGGTGGTAAATATCTTGAAAGAAGTAGGGCTTGAGGAATTCATCGGTCGTCGACCCAATGAGATGAGCGGCGGTCAGCAGCAGCGTGTAGCAATTGCCCGTGCGCTGGTCAAGGGACCGAGTATGGTGCTTGCCGATGAACCGACAGCAAATCTTGATTCAACTACGGCTACTGAAATACTCAAGCTTATGAAGGAACTTAATGAAAAACTAAAAACTACCTTTGTTTTTTCCACCCATGATTTTTTGGTGATGGATTTTGCCACCCGGTTGATAAAATTGCGCGACGGCAAGATCACGAAAGATGAAACAAAATGAAAATTTTACTCCTTGCCTGGCGTAATGTTTTCCGGCATAAGCGGAGGACGCTTATCACAGCCGCGGCTATTTCAGTTGGACTTGGTGCAATGGTCATGAGTAATACGTTGATGAATGGTATGGATAAGATTGCGTCATGGAATATTATCAACTACGAAACCGGTCACTTTGAGATCTTTGCGAGTGGCTATTACCGGGAAGAAGGCATGTTTCCTTTAGATACGATCATTGATGATCCAGAACCGTTGTTAGCGATTGTTCGCGACATAAAAGGCATAAGTGGTGTAACGGAGCGGGTGAAATTTCCTGCCCGGGTTAATAATGGTATTGATGAATTCCCGGTATTGGCTATCGGTATTGATTTGAATACTGAGTTTGATGTTTTTAAAACGAATAAAACGGTTGTTACCGGTCACTTTATTGAAAAGCCGGATGATATCCTTATCGGCACCGAGCTTGCAAATACCATGGAGGTTGATGAGGGATCTGTCCTCACGATCATTACCAGAGATAAGTACGGAACATATAATGCATATGATTTTATCGTTGCTGGTCTCATTACAACTGAGCATCCTTTATTTGATGCAAATGCAGTAATAATGGATATTAATGTTACCCAGGAACTACTTTCGCTGGGAAAAGGTGTAACCGAATTAAACATACGAATTCGTGATGAATCAAAAGTACCCGACATGAAGGAGGTCATCCAGTCTAAAGTAGGTGCTGATTATGAAGTATATACGTATAAAGAACTTTATGCGAGTATTTTTGAGGTCTCCGGGATCAAGCGTGTCGGGCAACTTATGATCGCACTCGTCGTGGTTATTATTGCTGCGGTGGGTATTATTAACACGATGCTCATGGCGGTCATGGAGCGGATACCCGAGATAGGTACGCTCAAGGCGATGGGTTTTCAAAATCATGATATCGTAAAAATGTTTTTATATGAAGGCGGTATAATCGGTATATTTGGAAGTCTTTTAGGATGTTTGTATGGTCTGCTCTTGTCCTTGTATATTGTGTTCGTCGGGATAGATTTAAGCTCGGTGTTCGACAGTTCAGACCTTGGCTACCCTCTTAAGTTTGTTTTGAAGGGGACTATCGATCCAGCATTAGTGCTGCTTGTGTTCGTGTTCGGTGTCATCGTATCTGTTCTGGTCACTCTCTGGCCCGTGCGCAGGGCTACGAAATTACAACCGGTTGATGCACTGAGGCATGTTTAATGTACATCTTTAAACTGGCATTAAGGAATTTTTTTCGAAATACGCGGCGCAGTTTCATATCTGGTCTGAGTGTTACTATCGCTATAATGGTAATAATTTTTGCACGCAGTTATACAAAGGGGATCACTACAAATATTAACGAGAATATTGTACGGCTTGTCTCCGGGCACATTAATATAGTGACCGCCGAATATAAAAGGCGGGAACGCTTATTGCCGCTTTCTGAATCTATTGAGCTCAATGATCGATTGTATCACGCCCTTGAGAATGACGAAATTACTCATGTATCACCTCGTATCAAATTCGGTGTGCTTCTTGGCGAGGAGGAATTGAGCGTTCCGGCATTAGGCTATGCTTTTACACCAGAAATCGAAAGAGATATTTCTGGGCTCGACAAACGTATTACAGAAGGTGGATATATTTCATCCGGAGAAAAAGCAGCGATCCTGGGGATCGATCTTGCAAAAAGATTGAACGTTGGTGTCGGTGATACGCTTACGATTATTACCCGCACTGCATATGATTCGCCAACCGGTATTAATGTTGTCGTCAAAGGATTATTTGAAACAGGGATTGGTGGTGTTGATCGAAGTCTCTTTTATATCCCCCTTGATATTGGCCAGCAACTGCTTGATATGGAGAGCTATGCAACAGAGATAGTCGTGCTCGTCAAGAATGTCGATCGCGCTGTCAGTATCGCTCAAGAAATTCAAACCGAGACCGGTCTTCTGGCTATACCTTTCCAACAGAACAGCTTGCTCCGTTATATTAATATGGCAAATTTAATATACGGAATATTCTATTTTATAATTCTTCTTGTTGCTTGTTCCACGATCGCTAATACTATGCTCATGGTGGTTTTTGAACGCACACGCGAGATCGGCATGATGAAAGCCATGGGTTTGAATACTGCCAGTGTTATCGGACTGCTCGTTGTTGAAGCAGGATTTATCGGTGTCATAGGCAGTCTGGCTGGCTCGATTGCGGGTTCTATATTAAGCTATTGGTTGAAATACCAGGGGATCGATATTTCATTTGCTTCATCTACTTCATCACAAGGGATGCCATTCGGTCCGATAATATATTTATCACCCACTCCGTTCATGATCTTGGGAACCTTTCTTTTTGGTCTTATCGCCACGGTCGTGGTCGCTCTGCTACCGATCAGTAGAGTTACGAAAATGGAACCGGCCAAGGCATTAAAGGCGGTATGACGATAAATACAATGAATAGAATGAAAGAAACAGAAACAAGGAGAATGGGGGAATAATGACAGAACATCAGCTTATCAGGGTTCCAGGATGCCAAAGGATTCGAGGAGCTGAGTTGCATTCGCCGATCATTAGATTAGCGATAGTGCTTCATGCATTCTGCTCTATGCTCTTTGCCCTGTCTGGTGAGGATGTTATTAGAAAAGTCGATGCAAATACTGTAGTCGGGTCGATCAGTTACAGCGCTAAGATGCTCATCAGCTTCGGCGGGAAAATCCGCGAAAAGGAATTTGCTGGCTTTGTTCAAGGAGAAGAGCGTGCCTATATGGAATTTACCGCACCGGCACGTGATAAGGATACACGTTTTCTCAAGATCGACGACGAAATGTGGTTGTACATACCATCCGTGGAGAAGGCGACAAAGATAGCCGGGCATATGCTCAGGCAAAGTCTCATGGGGAGTGATTTTTCTTACGATGATGTTGTTGAGAATGAAAGGTTGCTGGACATGTATGAAATTGAACTCGTCGGCTCTGATTCAGTGAATGACCGTGAGACATTCAAGCTGCAGCTAACGGCCAAGATCGATGAAGTCAATTATTTTTACAGGACTGTATGGGTAGATAAAGAAACTTATATACCGGTGAAGACGGAGCTCTATGCAAAGAGCGGTAAACTGATGAAAGAGGTCATGGTCGTCGATTTTAAAAAAATAGATGGTTATAATTACCCGACCAGGATAATTATGACCAATAAATTGCGCAAGGACACATATACAGAATTATCTCTTGATAAAATACAACTTGATGCGATAGTCCCCGGCAAAGTCTTTACCAAAGCTTATCTTGAACGAAAATGATGACAGATGATGGATGACAGATGACAGATCAGTGAAAACGTTCTGGGATATTGAAAAAGAGAAGACCTGGCGGATCTATGTATTATTCGGGATCCTCATTATATTCTACTTCTGTCCGGTTTTTGTCATATGGACTCTGATTAAGTTTTTTTTGGATGTAAAGCGTACACTTCACTCATCTGGTTCATCATTTCGGTTTTTCGCTACTGATACATGGATCATCTTCGCTGCTGCGGCATTAGCTGCTGGCATTCACTGGTATTATTCAAATAAGAGAGTTGTAGGTCGGGTTTTGAGTCTTCTGGGTGCAAAAAGCCCGGACAAAAGGGATAAATACCATTATATATTTCAGAACATTGTCGACGAGATTGAAACTGCAGCTGGCGGTTTAAAGGTCGAGCGGTTCATTTTGCCTACGGGCGCGATGAATGCCTTTGCACTTGCTGATCTGAGCGGCCGCCGCGTATTGGGTATTACTGAAGGCCTGTTATCAAGGTTGAATCGTGAAGAGCTGCAAGCTATAGTCGCTCATGAAATGTCACACATCGTGTCGAATGACTGTTTGCAGACTACGATAACATGTTCACTTTTCAATATATATAGCGAAGCACTGGCTCATTTCAATCAAACGCTGATCCGTTATGAACCACAAGGTGTATCACCGATCACCAAAGCGGCGCAGCATAACATTATGGTCGTTGGTCTTTTGTCATTGCCAGCATTTATCTTACTTTTCACTACGACATTTTTCGGACAGCTGCTCAATATGTTCATCTCGAGAGAAAAAGAGTACCGTGCTGATGCATCAGCGGTAAAGTACACGCGTGATCCGTTAAGCCTGGCTAGCGCGTTGTATAAAATAGGGACGCACTGGCGCGGAGCGGGTTATGGTGGTGAGCATATTGCCGCGATTTTTGTACTCAATCCTGGTCCGAGCACACTCGATGAAAAAGAGGATTTTTTTGCAACTCTTTTCTCGACACACCCACCTTTGTTGAAAAGAGTCAGTATTATTCTTAACCTGGTTCAGGTTGATCTAGCCGAGATCATTGAAAAGGTAAGCGTTAAAAAAACAATGAAAACAGAGGCCGATCTTATTAAACCATCATTAAGGTTTTATGCGCGACAAGAAGATACCTGGTTTGGTCCATTTACAGTCCTTCAACTTCAATCACTTGAGTGGCTTGAGCCCGTGACTGAATTGAAGATGCCAGAAAGCGACGAGCTTGTGCGGGCCAGCGAGATACCGGTATTGAGTCACTTCTTTCAAATGCGGGATGAACCGATGTGGAGGATGAGGCGTCTGTGCCCTGATTGCCGTAAGTGGCTGATCGTACAGAGTTATGAGGGTCTCTATTTATGGCGCTGTGCTTTTTGCAATGGGCTGTTAGCCGAAGTAGATAAATTGCCGAGGGTTTTTGTACGTCGGGAAAAAGGCTTTACCGAGCGGGTACAGCGGCTTGCCCGTGTGTTTAGCACAGAAGCAAAGCAAAAACACCCTGGCTTTAGTGTTCGTCTTAACTTGTCCCATCCCAGACGATGTCCAAAGTGCGGTAAAGATATGGTTCATAAATTTTATAGCTATGCATTTCATGTCGAAATAGATGAGTGTCCACAATGCAAATTGATCTGGTTTGACCAAGATGAACTTGAAATCCTGCAGTGCTTGATTGAAATGGGAGAGGTGAGTTGAACTGATGGTCTTAATCGCTTATTTATAGGATTGAAAAAGTTTTCCCCAGGACGTATTCAGAAATTTTCGTGCAATAGTTTTTCCAAAAAAATTGTACCAGTAGAAATCATGGAATAGTCTCGATGCAAGATATGACCATGGGACTATTGGCGTACGCAAAAGTAGATGTTCCAGAGGTTTTAATTTTCCCCAGTATATGGCTTTCTGCCCACGTGATGCTAGGGTATCCTTAACTGTGAAGTGAAAATTGACAGTGTCTATATCCTCACCTTTTATCGAAATATCACGAGGATTAGCAGTACCAAGGCCGTGCTCTTGAGCCAAGTACAGAAATTTAATCTTTAAAGGATCAAAACCCATCATCTTCGCTGCGACGGCATCGATCGCCACTGAATCGCCGCTCGCCAGAATATAGTTTTTGATCTGGGGCTCCATGACCCTTGGTCCAGCTCCATTGCCGGCAATAGTCCCATCAGTAAGACAAAAAATACCCGGGTGGATTTCTTTCTGGATCTGGAGTAGGTCGACGAGTGTTTCATGAATTAGCGAATGGGTCCAGTGACGGTTATCATTCAACAGGCCACCAAAAGCATTCTTCATGGCGCCGGTGAGGGTTGTAAAAACATGTGTTTTCAGGGTTGGTAGGTGAAATGCATTCTTGCCGATGAACATCTTGGGGATCTCAATACGTCTGTTAAAGATCTTGTCGAGGACAAGCATCTTTGCTTTTGGTCTATAGTCTATCCATTCGATACCGGGTTCGTAAAGATGCACAAATCTCAGATTGTGCTTATCCATTACTGAATTGAGGTGATTATTCTCTGCCCCGAGTTTTGGATTTACTACGACAGTGCGATTTTGAGCAGGTGTCAAATCTGTGTGCCCTCTAGCAAAAAGCGATCGTGCTACTCCATCGAGTTGCCATGGTGTCGTTGAACAAGCGGGAAAATAAAAATGCCATGAAATATTTATTTTAAGGATCGTCGGTATTTGCTTTTTCAAAAAGTTATCGACCTGGGCCAATTCCATGGCACGATCGATGTCATCGAGCACAGCGGAGGGTGTCGTTTTCAATGCCGCAACTACCGATTTCATTTTTTATGCCGAGGTTTACAGATTATTTCTCTAAGTTCAAAGGAAAAAAAATCCTTGCCGTGCGCAGGTCGGCAGACAACAGCAGTGTCAGCACCCTTTCCTGAACCACCGATGGCGATGATTTCCTCGTTATAGGGTATGAGACCAGCATCAAGGGCCATGATCGCTATTTCAATAGTCACCTTAATACCCTGCCCGAATATACGCAGTGTGTTTGCGATCAGTTCATCTGCCTCAAGTCCGCCAAATTTCATGCGAACAGCTCGCCCGGCGCCGCCGAAAAAATGCGTCCCTGTATAAACCTTGACGCCGTGTTTTTCCAAAAATGTCTTTGTTTTTTGAGCCATTTCAGATTTACCCGGCGAATAGAATCCTGCTTGATGGGTAATGCAGACGATATTAATGCTTTTGCTTTGTTTTAATAATTTTTTAGCAGTAACACCGCTACATGAAGCGATAACAATATTTTTAATTTTCAACTTCTTCGCACGATTGACCGCAAGATCCAGCGTTTTCTTGGTATTTTTAGTGCCCGGCTTTTCCCAGTAGAATACGCCCCTTTCCACTGTATCCTCCTTGTTGCTTTATTATAAGGGAGATATAGGAGAAGTCAATAAAAAAGCGAAGAGCGTATGGTGGATATCGTGTTGTTAAAAATAGAAGAATAAAAGCTTTAAGAAACAAGAAAGATTGAAGTAAATGAAAAAATCCCTGGTATTTTGGTTTTCTGATATGCTTCCCACTGATCTTCTGATATCTTGATATGCTATGTGAATCAAACCCTCAAAGCGTTTTTTAATCATTCAATTCCTAACATCTAATATCTAGCATCTCAGATTTTTTATCGATATATGTTGACTTTGTGATTGATTTATGCTATATTATAAGTTATGAAATTCAGTAAATCGATGATAAAGACACTGCGAGAGGACCCGAAAGAAGCAGAAAGCAAAAGTCACCGCATTTTGCTGCGTGGCGGTTTTGTTAAATCGCTTGCTTCGGGTGTCCATGTCTACCTTCCTCTGGGCTGGCGAGTACTCATGCGTATTGAAAAAATCATACGGGAGGAGATCGATCGTATCGGAGCACAGGAGATGCTAATGCCCGCTATATGTCCGAGGGATTTATGGGAAAAATCCGGGCGTTGGCTTGAATATGGTGACGATATGTTCAAATTCAAGGACCGGAAAAAGCGTGATTATTGTTTGTGTCCGACCCATGAGGAGATAATAACCGAGATCGCTCGGAAAAACATCAGTTCTTATCGTGATCTTCCTCAAATATGGTATCAGATTCAGACGAAGTATCGAGATGAACTTCGCCCTCGGTTTGGCGTGATCCGTTCTCGTCAATTCATTATGAAAGACAGTTACAGTCTTGATTATGATGAAGAGGGTTTAAACAAAAGTTTTCTCCTGCACAAGCAGGCTTATATTAGGATTTTCAAACGCTGCGGAATAGATTTTGAGATTGTCGATGCAACAGGCGGTCTAATGGGTACTGGTGAATCAAAGGAATTCGTCGCCCGGGTCAGTGGTGGTGAAGACACTATCGTGGCATGTTCTCATTGTGATTATCGGGCGAATCTTGAAGCTGCAAAAGGTGTTGGTCAGGATTCGGCGTATGAAGATAATCCGGTTGATGAAATTCACACGCCCGGCATGAAAAGTGTTGAGGAAGTCAGCGGTTTTCTAAAAGTAAGACCAGAAAACCTCATTAAGAGCATGTTCTATACTGCGATAGATAAAGAACCGATTCTGATCTTGTTGCGCGGTGATTATAATATAAATGAAAGTGTAATACAAAGCAGGTTTGGTTTTTCTTATGAACCGGCTGATGCTGAGACAGTTATCAAATATTTTGGTGCTGATCCTGGATTTATTGGTCCTGTTGGTAAGGGTGATATCGCGGTATATGCAGACGATTTACTCAAGGGCGTAAAAGGAATGATAACAGGGGCGAACAAGAATGATTACCACATAAAAGGATTGAATCTTGAACGTGATGTTAAGGTTCGTGAATACTTGAATCTGAGAGTTGTAAAAAAAGGTGATCTTTGTCCAAGGTGTAACCATGAACTCGATCTGGATAATGGTCTTGAATTAGGACATATTTTTAAGCTCGGGACCAGATATTCTAAACCACTCGGCGCAACATTTTTGGATAATAATGGTGTGGAAAAACCAATTATTATGGGAAGCTATGGTCTGGGTCTTGAGCGTATCATGGCCTGTGCGTGCGAACAGAAAGGTGATGAACATGGTGCGGTATGGCCGATATCGATCGCACCGAGTGAAGTGTATATAATCGCGTTGAATCCATCAGATAAAGATGTGGCTGGATTGACTGGGAAGATAACTAAAACGTTGACTGATAAAGGATTTTCGGTTATTATAGACGACCGTGATCTCTCAGCAGGGATCAAGTTCAATGATTCGGAATTGCTGGGCATCCCGTTAAGGCTCACGATCGGTCCGAAGGGGATTAAGCAAGGCAATTTTGATATTTATCTTCGTGAGACAAAGGAAATGATCAAGGTCGACAAAGTGGGCATTTTGAACAAGCTACAAGAATTAAAGGATATGCTGTACCAGGGGTTGAATGAACAATAAAATCGGATTATCGGAGATAGTCGAGCTGATCGAACAAATACTCGATGAAAACGAATTGCGTTTTTATGATCTGCATTTCAATGAAGTTACCAGGACTTTTCGTCTATTCATCGATCGTGAAGATGGCACGGTCAGTATTGAAGACTGCAAAAGGATAAGTAGAGCAGTTGCACGCACGCTGGATCATACGGATCTTGTTCCTTTTGCCTACAGTCTTGAAGTCTCCTCACCGGGTATAGAAAGATCATTGACAAAACCGGAACACTTTGTCTGGGCGCAGGGTAAAATGGTGGAGATCGATACTGGACAGCGTAAGGTTAAGGGTTACCTTAGATTTGCAAAGAAAGAAGGTGTTGTTATTGCTACCGACGTTGGAGAGAGTATTGTACCGTATTCATCAGTAGTAAGAGCAAAGGTTGTGGAGGACCTTGATTATGGCAAACGAAGATAATTTGATCATCGAGGGTATGAAATCAATCGCTAGGGCTAGGGGTGTAAAATTCGATTATGTAATTGAGTCGCTTGCTGAAGCATTACGTAACGGTGTGAAGAGGAAATTCGGCAAAGGTGTCGAATCAGAGGTTTCAGTGAATAAATCTACTGGTGAAATAAGGATTTATACGGTAAAGAAAGTTGTCGATAGTGTCCAGGATCCTGATATCGAGATAAGCATTGATGATGCCCGGCAAGAAAAACCGAAAATCAATGTCGGTGATGAATTCCGTAGACAAATACCCATTGGAGAATTAGGAAGAACCGCGATCGAATCGGTCAAGCAGACACTTACCCAGCGGGTCAGTGAAGCCGAGAGAAATCGGATAATGACCGAATATGATAAGAAAGTGGGTGAAATTGTAAAAGGAATTGTGAAGGTTGTAAGCCGCAATGAGATCCTCGTGGATCTGGGTCCGGTTGAAGCAACAATCCCTTCTTATGGCATAATGAGGACCGAACACTACCGTCTTGATTCACCGATAAGAGCTGTAGTATCGCGCGTTGACCGTGCTCAATGGGGTCCTAAAATAATCCTTTCCCGAACCGATCCAAAATTTTTGGAGAGATTATTATTTTATGAGATCCCCGAGATCAAGGACGGGTTGATCCAGGTTATAAAAATAGTACGTGAACCCGGTGTTCGCGCAAAAGTTGCGGTTCAGACCCTGGATCTTAAGATCGATCCGATTGGTGCGTGTGTTGGATATCGCGGCAGCCGCATCCAATCGATAGTCAAGGAGCTTTCCGGCGAACGGATTGATATCATACAGTGGAGTAAAGAATCCAATCTACAGGTATCGAGGAGTTTATCGCCCGCCAAAATAAAGGAAGTCATTTCGCTCGATGAAAACCACGTATTGGCAGTAGTGACTGATGAAGATTACTCCAAGGCGATAGGCAAAAATGGCGTCAATGTAGATCTGGCGTCTAAATTGTGCGGTGTTGAGATCGAAATAAGAAAGCATTCAGAGCATGAACAGGAACTCAAGGAAAAAGAGCTGGCCAAAGTAAGAATTGAAGATATTAAAGGTCTTAAGCCGGCAGTGCGGAAAACAATGGTCGAAAAAGGCTACTCAAATGTTCTCGCAGTATTAAAGGCTCCAATCGAGGAACTTAAATTTCTGCTGAAACTTGATGATGACGGTGTTGCAAATATCCTTGATACTTTGCACAGTGCAAAACAAGTTGCCGTGCAGATAGAAGAACTAGAGAAGACGGCACGAGCAAAGGCCGCTGCTGAAGAAGAAAAAGCTCGATTAGAACAAGAAAAGGGTGAACATGAGCTAGCAGAACCCGATGTCAAGCCGGATGAGGTTAAAAAAGAGACGGAAAAGATCGAGACAAAACCAAAAAAATCGGTGACCAAGAAGAAAAAAACAGAAGTCAAGAAAACCAAGAAGACTAAGAAGACCAAGGGTAAGGTAAAACAGGTTGAAACCGAGAAAGTGCCGACAGGATCTGAAAAAGAAAAGTATCAAGAAGAGGTTAAATCGACCGATGAAATAGAGGTCGATAAAGGAGACTCTGATAATGCCGAAGAAAAAGGTACATAAAGTAGCAAAAAACCTCGGTTTGTCTTCTGCCGCGTTACTGAAGTTATTAAAAGACATGGGCATTAAGGTGAAGAGTCACATGTCAGTTCTTTCCGATGAAGAAATCAAGAAAATCAGATACAAAATTTCAGAAGATAAAAAGCGCGTTAAAAAAGAGTTTACAAGACGCTATACAAAACCAAAAATCAAGGAAAAGAAGAAAAAAATCGACCAGGAAGCTATAAGAGAAAAGGTAAAATCGACACTCGCTAAGTTGGAGAAGAAGGAGACAAAAAAACACTATAAAAGGGAAAGCCGGGTTAAAGTCGAGGAAACACCAGCGGAAAAAATCGTCGAAGTCAGCGATTTCATGACAGTCGCTGAGCTTGCGCAGGCTCTAAAATTTCCTACCAGTGATGTGATCAAAAAGTGCCTTGATATGGGGTTAATGGTCAGTCTGAATCAACGATTGGACGTGGATACGATAACGGTTCTCTGTGATGAGTTCGGTTATGACGTAAAAGTCATGTCTATTGAGGAACAGATCGCACCGGACGGCGAGGTCGAAAGTCTCGAAAGACCACCAGTGGTGACGATCATGGGTCATGTTGATCACGGCAAAACGACACTCCTTGATGCTATTACCAAGTTACGTACTGTTGAAGAAGAATATGGCAAGATCACGCAGCGTATGGCTGCTTATCAGATAGAATATCACGGCAAAGTTATTACTTTCCTCGATACCCCAGGTCACGAGGCCTTTACTGCCATGCGTGCACGTGGTGCGCAGGTGACTGATATTGTGATACTTGTTGTTGCTGCTGATGATGGTGTGATGCCCCAAACCGTTGAAGCCATTGATCACGCAAAAGCTGCAAGTGTTCCGATCATAGTATGCATCAACAAGATCGATCTGCCGGGCTCGAACGTCAACCGCGTGAAAAACGAGCTCGCTAAGGAAAATGTCGTAATTGAGGATTTCGGAGGACAGTCGATATGCGTTGAGACATCAGCATTGAAAAGTACTGGTATTGCCGATCTCATAGATGCTGTACTCGTTAAAGCCGAGGAGCTGAAACTGACCGCACCGCTAAACAAAGCTGCAAAAGGAGTTGTTATTGAAGCAAGGCTTGATCGCGGCAAAGGTAATGTTTCGACAATACTCGTCCAGGAAGGAACATTGAAGAAAGGTGATCCATTTGTTTGCGGCGCGCATTTCGGGCGCGTTCGGGAGCTGCTCGATGAGCAGATGAACAAGATACCCAATGCCGGGCCATCGACTCCAGTGCTCGTTCTGGGGTTCAGTGGGTTACCTCAAGCTGGTGAGATATTTCTGGCCGTAGATGATGAGCGAAAAGCGCGAGAAATCGCGTCACAACGACAACTCATGGAAAGAACACGCAAGCTTAAGGCAAAATCAAAAGTTACTTTGCTCGACCTCCAGGAAAAGATCAAGGCAGGCGAAACAAAAGAATTGAAAGTCATTCTTAAAGCCGATTCAGCGGGTTCATCAGAGGCGCTCGACGAGAAATTAAATGAGTTGAGCACCGAAGATGTGGCAATCAAAGTGGTCCATAAGGGCGTTGGCAAGATCAATGTTTCAGATGTTCTCCTCGCTGAGGTTACCAATGCTATTTGTGTCGGCTTCCACGTTGGACCGGACACCAACGCATTGGATACTGCAGAACGAGAGGGCATCGAGATCAGGACATACCGGTTGATATACGAGGCACTTGATGATTTGAGATCTGCTATGTTGGGTATGTTAGAGCCGACTATAAAAGAGATTCTTATTGGCGAGGCTGAGGTTAGAGAAGTATTCAATATCCCCAAGATGGGTTTGATCGCCGGGTGCTATTTAAAGGATGGTAAGGTATTGCGGGGTGCTGTCGCCCGCGTGATACGGGAAGAGAAAGAGATATCAGCAACAAAGGTAACATCTCTCAAAAGATTCAAAGAAGATGTTAAAGAAGTGCTCGCAGGCTATGAATGCGGTGTTGGCTTAGAGGAAGGCAGTGAATTACAAAAGGGTGATACGATACAATTTTATAAGTTAGAAGAAACCACTATTGGTGATGGCAAGTAAGTTCTATGTAGGTCAATGTATATTTGATCTGCATGTAGCAAACAGCCATTCTCTTAAAGAAAAAAGACGAGTCATTAAAAGCCTAAAGGAGAAATTGAAGAATCGTTTTAATGTAGCGATCTGTGAATTTGGTGATCTTTCGTTGTGGCAGCGATCTCAAATTTGCATCGTTACCTGCAGTAATGATCATGCTATGGTCGATTCAACGATCAGGATGGTCATCAATTTCCTCGAGCGTGTTCATTCAGTAGCCTTGCTTGACATCAAACAGGGTATCATATGATACGCAGAGACAGGGTAGCTTCAGTGCTCGTTAGAGAGATATCAGATATTGTGATGCGGGAGATAAAAGATCCGCGGATCGGGTTCATAACCATAACGAGTGTCGACCTAAGTCCAGACCTCAAAAGTGCTAAGGTGTATTTTTCATGCCTTGGTGATAAGCCGAAAAGTCTACAGACGTTAACTCATGCGAAGGGCTTTATAAGGAGTTCCTTGGCTCACCGGATGAGATTGAGAACTGTACCCGAGCTTGATTTCGAGATAGATAACAGCTATGAACATGGTAAAAAAATAGATGAACTTTTCGAAAAAATTAGTCCGGATAATAAAGAAGAGTAAGCAAATAGTCATTGCTACTCATATTGATCCTGATGCTGATGGCATATCAGCGGCTTTGAGCTGTGGTTATCTTGTAAGACACTTCAAGCGTATACGACCAAAACTCTATTGCTATTCACCAATCCCGAATAAGTATTCTTTTATCCTTGGTGATTGGAAGTTTGTACGAAAATTACCGGAATTTGACCTTTTCATTGCAGTCGATTCGGCCGGCATATCACGGATCTTCCCGGATGGGAATGAACTCGGTCCAGAAATATTAGCTTCTAAATTTGTCGTTAATATTGACCATCATAAGAGCAATGATGCTTTTGGTACGTTAAGGATAGTGAAAGAAGATGTTTCATCGGCATGTGAAATAATATATATGATATTTCAGGGATTGAGAATTACGATAACGCGGCCACTCGCAGAGATATTCTTTTGTGGTATTTATAGCGAGACCGGTGGATTTGTGTACCCCAATACAACTCAGGAATCTCTGACCATAGCTTCTGAACTCGTTGGTTTAGGGGTAGAACCCGGTCCAATATCCAAGAAGCTCAACGCAAAATCATTGAGCGGTACATTGTTGCTGAGTGAGGTCTTGAAGACCATCGAAATCAAGAATTCTGTCGGGAGCATGTGTCTTACCCAAAATATGTTAAAAAAATGCCGAGCAAAGATGACTGATTCAGAGCATTTTGTGTCTTTTCTTCAAGCGATCAACAATGTTCGTGTTTCGATTTTTTTACGTGAAGAAAGAAATGGCACCCGCGTTAGTTTGCGAAGTGATGGCGTTGTAGATGTCGACAAATTGGCTGGACTTTTTGGCGGTGGTGGTCATCGACTCGCTGCCGGTGTCCGGGTAAAGATACCGATCAAACAAGCAAAAAATGAATTACTGCGCGCCCTACATCAAGAAGTCCGTAAGCAGTTACGCAGCAAGCAATAGACTAACGATGTTCTTGATAATCGGTGAGTAGTAAAAAGTGTCAGGGGAAATTCTGCTTATCGACAAACCAGTAGGCTTTAGTTCATTTCAGATTGTCCGTATTTTCAAAAAAAATCATAAAAAAGTAGGACATGCCGGTACACTCGATCCATTTGCCAGCGGTTTGCTTATTATTCTGATAGGAAATGCAACAAAGGATTTTCTGTCCTACCAGCAATGTGAAAAAGAGTATGTCGGTGAAATATTACTCGGTACGGTAACAGACACTTATGATATCGCAGGCAAGGTCATTAAGCAGCAACATACTGAGATAAAGGGCGCATGGACCATGGGCGAGTTGAATAAGAACACGCGTTTCTTTATTGGCGAGATTGAGCAAACGCCACCAGTGTTTTCTGCTCTTAAACAAAGCGGTATGAAATTATATGAATTGGGCCGGCAGGGTGTTGCAGTCAAGCCAAAAAAGCGTATGGTCATAATAAAGCAGTTCTCGATAACGGCAATTGATTATCCAGTCGTCCACTTTCACACGCTTGTCGGAAGCGGTGTCTATATAAGATCACTCGCTGATTCATACGGCAGGCGATTGGGTTGCGGAGCAGCTCTTTTATCCTTGAGACGAATTAGGATCGGAGAGCACCTGATCCAACATGCCAAAAAGGTCGGCGAGTTTTTCGCGTAATATGATCATACTTCTCGATAAGCCTAATTTAGTGACCAAAGACTCGGTGTGTGCGATCGGTAGTTTTGATGGAGTGCATCGTGGGCATCAGGCAGTTGTGAAACGTTTGAAAGAACATGCCAGGACCGATATCAAAATTGGTATAATAACATTTCTTCCATTACCCTTTTTTGTGTTGACTTCTTCACCTATAATATATTTGACTGTAAAGAGAGAAAAAGAAGATATTTTTAGAATGTTGGGCGTTGATTTTATTTACTACTTCAAATTCACACAGCACTTTGCGCAACTTTCACCCGATGGTTTTGTCGAATTGATCTCACGTCGAATAAAGCCTTCTGCGATAGTGGTCGGTGATAATTTTCATTTTGGAAAAAACAGACAGGGATCTGCCAGGTCATTAAAAAAAGTCTCGGAAGATCATTTCACTGTTGATATCATGAGACGGATAAAAGAAAATGGTACGATATCAAGCACGAGGATCAGGGAGCTCCTTCTGCTCGGGCATATAAAGGCGGCGAATAGACTTCTGGGAAGGCCATATAGCCTTACCGGCCGGGTTGTTCGCGGCAAGGGCAAGGGCGCTAAAATAGGGTTTCCAACCATTAATATCACGGTACAGAAAGAGAAATTACTACCGTTGGATGGAGTATACAAGGTACAGGTTATGCTCAAAGAAGGTACTTATCTTGGCGCAATGTTCTGTCGTAACGATCTGGTGGAAGTTCATGTAATCGATTTCAAAGGAGACCTATATCGTAAAGAAGTAACTGTCCATGTTGAATGTCGTATTAGAGGCATCGAACACTTTTCTGATGATAAAAAATTGGGTGTGGCGATCGCCCATGATATCCGAACGATAAGGGGAAAGGCTGCAGAAAAGTAGCCTGTTTTCTTTATTTTTATTATCTGCCTTGACTTTGAATTGGGGTTTATTAGAATAAATCATGGCTAATATTGAAATTCTGCATCCTGAAGTTAGGAGCAAGATAGCTGCTGGCGAGGTCATTGCGCGACCGAGTTCAGTCGTTAAAGAACTCATTGAAAATTCGATCGACGCCTATGCAAGGCGTATTGATATCGTGCTTAAAGATGGTGGAAAACAGGATATTTTGATCAATGATGATGGTTGTGGTATGGGGCGTGATGATATATTATTAGCTGTTGAAAGATATGCAACAAGCAAGCTAAAGAATGTTTCTGATCTTGAGCACATCACAACGTACGGGTTTCGTGGGGAGGCTTTGGCGAGTATCGCTGAAATATCGCATTTTGAGTTGGAGACATCTGACGGTTCTGAAGGGTCAAAAATAATCGTCCACGGGGGGGAATTCAAAGATATTATGGATTCGCATCGTCCCCAGGGTACAAGGGTCAAAGTATCCGACATTTTTTTCAACCTGCCCGTAAGGTCAAAGTTCTTAAAATCGGGACAGTGGGAGAGACGTCTTATTGTAGATGTTGTCAAGAGCTACGCACTGATAAATCCTTCAATATATTTCAGTGTTCAGGAACAAGATCGTAAAATCCTAGATTTTATCGCACCTCAGTCATTTGAGGATCGCATAAGATTATTTTTCCCTAAGCGCATTGTGGATGCACTTGTGCAAATCAATATTAAAGTCGGCGCTGTGCGATTCAATGGGTTTCTAACTCGTCCGGATTTTTTTGACCGACACCATATGAACTATCTCTATGTCAATGGCCGACCTGTGAAATACGCAAGACTTTTCCGAACCATCACAAATACCTATCAGAATCCTAAAACGCCCCCTGGATTCGTTTTAAACGTTGAGGTTGCTCCCAGTGTGGTTGATGTCAATATACATCCTACCAAGCAAGAAGTGAAGTTCAGGGATGAGCGCTATGTGCTCGATTTACTTAGTCAAGCTATAAAAACAAGGGTTTTCACACGTGTCCGTGGGGTTGATATTCAAACTGCACGATATGTCCCGACTCAACCCGGCGAGAATAAGAGTGATGCGAAATTCGTTCAGGAAACGGTATTGCCCTATCCCTCCGATAATGTCGTTGAGCCGCTAACGAGCAGAGAATCAAGAGAATTCTGGCAGTTACATGACACCTATATTCTGTCCCAGACAAAATCCGGGTTGGTCATTCTTGATCAGCACGTTGCACACGAGCGGATCATATATGAATCCATTACAAAAGGGAATACTGGTTCACAGCGACTGCTGTTTCCGATTACCCTCGAGCTTACGCCGGAAGAATACCGCGCTTATCGAAAAACCAAATTGTTGTTAAAAGAGCTGGGCATTGAATTCAAGGAGTTTTCTGCGCATACTGTTGTTATCGATAGTCTCCCAGCTTCGGCCAGCGTAAACCGAGAAGATCTGCTAGACCTCTTCAAAGAACTGGACGGGCTGGGCAATTTGATCAAACAGCGGAATGAGGTTGCTAAAGTCGTGGCTTGTAAAGGGGCTATTAAAGCCGGTCAAAAATTATCAGTAGAAGAAATGCGCAGTTTGGTCGACCGTCTATTCGCTTGTGAAAATCCCTATATCTGTCCACACGGCAGACCCATAGTCATCAGATTTTCACTCGATGAACTTGCTACCCGCTTTGGCCGGTAGAGAATCCTTCCGACATTGACAATATTAGTTATTTCATTATAATTTTTCATGCAGCGATTTGTTATAAGGGGAGGGGAAAAATTGCATGGTAATGTAAGGATTTCCGGTGCAAAGAATTCAGCTCTACCGATTATCGCTGCATCGCTAGTCAGTACAAAAAAAGTTATACTGGAAAATATCCCCGATCTGGTCGATGTTAGAACAATGATCGAACTTGTTGAATATATCGGTAGCGAGGTCGAATTTTCGCACAACACGCTCAAGATGCATACTCCAAAGATAAAAAATTTCGATGCACCGTATGATATCGTAAGAAAAATGCGGGCGTCCTACTATGTCCTTGGTGCGCTAATGGCACGGTCAAACCAGGCTAAGGTATCTTTGCCCGGTGGATGTGCAATTGGACCGCGACCGATCGATCTCCATATAAAAGGGATGAAGGCCCTTGGTGTCGATATCAATGTTTCGGAAGGTTTTATTAATGCCAAGGCAAAAAAACTAATAGGACATGATGTTAATCTCCAAGGTCCAAAAGGAACATCGGTAGGTGCAACGATAAATGTAATGATCGCCGCAACCGGAGCAAAAGGTGATACGGTGATAAGTTCTGCCGCTTGTGAACCGGAAGTTGTTGATGTGGCGGATTTCCTGAATGTTTCGGGCTGTCATGTTTCGGGTCAGGGCACGCATACCATTGTTATCAAAGGATCAGGTTCAGCAAAAGATGTGGAATATGCTGTTATCCCCGATCGTATCGAGGCTGGTACTTTTGCAGTTGCGGCAGTATTGACCGGCGGCAGCATAAATATTACTGGCTGTTGTCCAGAGCATTTAGCAAGTGTGCTCGACAAACTTGAAGAGTCTGGTGGAAGAGTGACGAGAAAGAAAAACAGCATGTTTGTAAATGGACATGGTCGAAAACAAGCAATCAATGTCTATGTTGCACCTTTTCCTGGTTTTCCAACTGACATGCAGGCGCAATTCATGGCGCTGCTTGCGACTGTACCCGGTACCAGCACGATAAAGGAGACCATTTTTGAGAATCGCTTTATGCAAGCCGTAGAACTAATGCGTATGGGTGCTGATATTACTATTGAAGGTGATACAGCAGTGATCAATGGTGTAAGGCAATTATCGAGTGCCTATCTCATGGCATCTGATCTCAGGGCATCCGCTTCGCTGGTACTTGCTGGTTTGGCAGCAAAGGGAGAGACTATCGTGCGGAGGATCTATCATCTCGATCGTGGTTATGAAAAATTTGAAGAGAAATTGCGTAGTCTAGGAGCACGGATTGAAAGGCAGTCGGAATGAAACAGAAGACACATGAAGTAAAGATAGGCAAGATAAAGATCGGCGGTGACAATCGAGTGAGCGTCCAGTCTATGACAAAAACAAAGACCCATGATGTAAAAGCGACCGTGCGACAAATAAAGAGGCTTGAAAAAGCAGGGTGTGAAATAGTCAGATTGGCCGTTGTCGACAAAAGAGACAGCGCTGCTTTGATCCGGATAAAAGAGGCGGTCGATGTTCCGCTCGTTGCAGATATCCATTTTGACTATCGTTTAGCCCTCCAGGCGATCGATGCGGGTATCGATAAGATAAGGATCAACCCGGGTAATATTGGTGAGTCCTGGAAAATTACCAGGATAATCGAGAAAGCAAAGGATGCCGGCGTCCCGATCCGGGTCGGCGTTAATTCTGGTTCTCTGCCTGATAAGATATTGAAAAAGTACAAGCACCCCACACCCGAAGCGATAGTGGAGGCGGTTAATAATGCGCTCGTTATATTCAGAAAAAACAGATTTGAGGATATTGTTTTGTCAGCAAAAGGTGCTGATGTCATGACTACTATCGCTGTCTATAAAAGACTCCATAAGCTCTTCGATTATCCGCTGCATCTGGGTATTACTGAAGCCGGGTTGCCTTTTCGTGGCGGGCTGAGAAGTGCAGTCGGTCTTGGTATTCTGCTGAACCAGGGTATTGGCGATACAATTAGAATTTCTTTGACAGCTGATCCAGTGATGGAAGTAGTCGCGGCATATGAGATAATGGATTCTCTTGGTTTACGGCGACATAATACGGTTCTAATAAGCTGTCCGACTTGCGGGCGCTGTAATGTCAAATTAACTAAGATAGTCAATGCAGTCGAACGTCGTTTGAAGCACTACAATAATTATATGAAGGTTGCGGTCATGGGTTGTGTGGTTAATGGTCCAGGTGAGGCAAGAGAAGCAGATTTTGGTATTGCTTGTGGCAAGAAGACAGGCTTGATTTTTGCCAAGGGGAAAGAAATAAAACGTGTTAAGGAAGATCTACTGGTCAGTGAATTGTTCGAGGTGATCGATGAGAACATTGATAATTGATAATTACACACCAAACTCCCCTGAAATAGAAAAATTATATGAGGTCATATGCGGTGTCACTGTTCATACCGTTGAAGTAAAAGAGGCATCAACGATGAGCAGCAGCGAGGATTTCAAATATTTTGACGTGATAGTTCTTTCGGGATCGCAACATAAACTAGCAGAAAGTGGAATCTATGAAGGTTATGCAAATGAAGCAGATGCTATCAGGAGAAGTGAAAAGCCGATATTGGGTATTTGTTTTGGACATCAGCTGTTATGTATGGCACATGGTGAAGAAATCAGAGCATACGATAAACCAATGAAAGGTTACTATATGATTCACCGGGTCGCTCATGATGAAGTATTTGAGAATCTGGGTGAGAGATTTCTGGTAACTCAATCGCATCAGGAATTTATTGAAAAGGTTCCGTACAATTTTTCCAAGCTTGCTGAATCACCCAGCTGTCCGGTAGAAATCGTTAAGCACCAGGTGCTCCCCCAATACGGCATGCAATGCCATCCGGAAAGATATGATGATAAGCATCCTGCAGGTATCGCATTACTGGAGAATTTCTTCAAGATTGCCTCATGGTATACAAAATAGTCTCTCAGGCGAGTTTAGTAGCATAAAGGAGCAGTATGAAGAAAGAAATCGACAAATTGATGAGAAGAATGAATATCCATACTATCTATGCAGAAGGGAAGTCCACAAGTTCGCCAACCATGTACTATCTTTTTAATGGTGCTAATTTTTATGGTCACTACGTGAAAAAACAGGGCAAGCGAGCCTGTGTTGTTCACTATCCTATAGAGCGTGAAGTCGCCCGACAAAGTGGCTGCAGGTTGATAGGGGTGACAAAATACGGTATGCGTAAGATATATGAGAAATATCCTGATCAGATAAAGGCAAAAGCATATTTCATCAGGGCTATTATGGATGATCTGGCAGTCAAAGGTAATGTTGCGCTCTACGGTCAGAGTCAGATGGGCGGTGCTTATAATATGGTGAAACAGCTGCTTCGAATAGACAAGAAAATCAAGGTGTGTTATGAATCGGGGAAAAGCCTCATCACAATAGCCCGGGAAACAAAGGATACTAATGAAGTTGAGCGTATCAATAGTGTTGGGAAATGTGTTATCCGTGCGTTCAACAACATGCTAAAGAATGTTCAGCAGCTAAAAGTAAATAAGAATGTAGTAATGAAGGACCGGAAGAGGAAACTACTTATCGGTGACCTGAGACAAATGTTGAGAAGAAGCATGTTTGAAGATGGTTTGATCAATTCAGAAGGTATGATAGTCGCCCAGGGACGTGATGCTGGTGTTCCTCATAATTCCGGGGATGATCGGAGTGCCGTAAAACTTGGGCAGACAATTGTCTTCGATATTTTTCCACGCGAAATAGGCGGCGGTTATTTTTTCGATTTTACGCGCACTATTTGTTTTGGCCATGCGTCAAAGGAGATAAAAGATGTTTATTCCACTGTCAAAGATGCTCAAGATTTCGTTATGGATATGTTCAAAGTCGGTAAACGGAATATCGAGATTGAACACTCATTGTGTAAGTTTTTTGAAAAGCGTGGACACCCGACACTTTTGAATTCGCCAAAAACACAAATTGGTTACTGTCATACCCTTGGACATGGTGTCGGGCTTAATATTCACGAAAGCCCCTCCTTTGGTCTTGTAAAGACGAATAAAGACAAGATCAAACCTGGCCATGTCTTCACTGTTGAGCCAGGTCTTTACTATCCTGAAAAAGGGTATGGTGTACGCCTTGAAGATATCGTCTATATAAATAGCCGCGGTAAGGTAATTCCTCTTACAAAATGCCCTAGAAAACTCGTTATAGAGATTTGAAAGAAATAAGCGGTGTAATAAAGGACTTTGAAAATTTCCTACTATCTGAGGGCGATGAGTTTAATACTATTCAGGCTTATATTTACGATATAACCCAGTTAGATAAATTTTTAACGACCCATAATAAAAGATTGATTGAGGCAGTAACACGAGATTTGCGAGATTTTTTACACGCGATATATGATACTGGTCTTTTAGCCGTTTCTGTAAATAGGAAAATATCGAGCATTAAAGCCTTTTACCGATTCTTATTATTCACCAACAAAATCGAAACAAATCCATCAGGTGATTTGGAATTAATGAAGGTCGGAAGAAAGCTGCCGGTCATCCTATCAATAACTGAAGTTACTGCAATAATAGAATCAGCAGAAATAAAAACACCTCTTGGTTTACGCGACCGGGCATGTTTGGAGATCCTTTATGGCGCGGGCTTGAGGATATCAGAACTTCTTGGTATGAAACTCACGGATCTGGATATGGAGAATCGTTTGCTAAAGGTTATCGGCAAAGGTAATAAGCAGAGGATCGTACCTATTGGGGGAAAAGCAATAAGGGCGATAGAAGATTATTTGAGTAATGGACGACCGTTACTCATGCGTGATCGGTCGATGTCTTTTCTTGTATTGAATGTTCGCGGCAATAAGCTATCGCGAATGGGTTTTTTGAAAATACTTCGCAAGTATCGGATCAATGCCGGGATAAAGAAACGGGTGACACCTCATATGTTCAGACATTCTTTTGCAACGCATCTATTAGAAGCCGGTGCTGATCTGCGCGTGGTCCAGGAGCTTTTAGGGCATGCTGATATCTCAACGACCCAGATCTACACACACATTGACCGGGAATATCTAAAAGAAGTCTACAGAGAACACCACCCGAGGGCGTAACAGACAGTGGGCACTAAGCAGCAACATGGCAGTTATTAAGTAATTCAGTAACTAAGTAATTGAAAAAATATTGATTACTCATGCACAAGTATCACACACCTTGTATCTGTCATCGTGAATCTGTTTGTTGTCTCTTGACTTTTCTGTTTTTCAATATATAATTTCGACAGCCGCGGGAGTAGCTCAGTGGTAGAGCGTCACCTTGCCAAGGTGAGGGTCGCGAGTTCAAATCTCGTCTCCCGCTTTGAAGGCAGATTCTAGATACTTGATCCTGGATACTAGTTAACAGATATTTGAAGATCGTTTGTCACTAGCATCTTTTATCTATTATCTGCTATATATGGCGGCATAGCCAAGTAGCTAAGGCGGCGGTCTGCAAAATCGCTATTCGCCGGTGCAAATCCGGCTGCCGCCTTTATCCCTCATAATCAAGGTTATTGACATCTGCAAAATACAAGCTATAATTCATGGAAAGGAGGAATATGGGTATAATATTGATACTTCTACAAATAACCGGTTCTGGCATGACTTTTGAAGTCCCACCGACAATACTCGGTACAGGAGGACCGGATGCGTACGGATATCGCTGGATTGACAGCGATACTACTGGAGGACCGACCTATAATTGGATAGATATTACAGGTGTCGGCACAGAGGTAGCTGGTTTGGCTGACGACAATGTCGTAGGGCCTTTTCAAATAGGTTTTGACTTTCCATATTACTGGTATACAGTCAATAGCTTTTTTGTAGGCTCAAACGGTTATATCGCTTTTGGTGATAATACATTGGAAGCGGCGCCGTTTCCTCACATCCCAGTTACTGCAAAACCTAATAATATGCTGGCGGCGTTTTTATCAGATCTTGATTTCACCGTTGGTACACCGCATTGTTATTACTGGACGAATGCTGCTCTTGATACGTTTATCATCGCCTACCATGATGTAAGGTTCTGGAATTCTCCCACAAGCAATAATACATTCGAAATAATCCTGACGCGTGCTGACAGCGCGGTCACATTCCAGTATTATGATCAGACTGGATTGCCTTCTGGTGGTTGGGGACAAGCTCTCAGTGTTGGTATTGAGGATATCGCCGGTGCGGTCGGCCTTGAATATAACTATGGACAGACACCAGCTAACAATATCATTGAAAATGACCTTGCGATTTACTTTTTCCCGCCTGATTCATCGACCTATGAAGTCCATGACGTTGCTGTTATGAAACAGATGAATGATATATCTGGAGCTTTCTTTGTTTATAATGATGACCCGGTAGATTTCTGGGCAGTCGTTAAAAACACCGGTAACCAGACTGAGAGTGGTTTTAATGTTTATTGTGAAGTCAGGAACTCGACTAATCAGGTCATGCTCTCGGATACGATCAACATAGCAACACTCGCGCCGGGGGTTACTGATTCACTGATATTCGCACCTACATGGTCGACTACAAATGACGGCCTGTATTCAATGAAGGTGAAGGCTCTGTTAAGCGGGGATATGGTTTCGCCTAACGACTCTATCTATTCGCAATTCAGAGTAGTTACCTATCCTGCTGAATTGCAGTATGATGTTGGATATGCGCATACTGGTATGGCCTGGAATGGCCCCAATTCGGGATATGGTGCGAAGTTTATGCCCCCGAGATATCCGTGCAAGCTGAACACCGCACGGTTCGACGTTAATTCGACTGCCGCAATGCCCAATGTTACGGTTCAGATATTGGATGATGACGGGCCAAATGGTGATCCTGGAACGGTCATTTATGAAACAGTAGTTCAGATCACGACTATCGGTTGGGTAGATATCGATGTTTCAACACAGAACATTCTATTCTTCAACGGTGGTTTTTATATCGGTTGCATTACTGATCAAGCTTCTGATCCGTATTTCGGCATGGACACTCTTTTCCCATCAGGTCGTCAAAGTTGGGAATATACTGGCTCCTGGGCTCCATACCGTGATAAGGATAGGGACGACGTATTGATCCGTGCAATTGTTGAATTAGGTACTGGTATTGAAGAGACTGAATTGATCTCAAATCATAATGTCGTCAATATCATTGCATCACCTAATCCATTCAACAAACTGACCGCGATCACAGTTCCTGTAAATTGTCATAAGCTTGTGGTCTATGATGCAAGCGGACGGCTGGTTACAGAGTTGACTGCTAAAGAAGGTACTGCGCACTGGAACGGTTTTGATAATAAAGGGCGTGAATTACAACAGGGGACTTACTTCGCTGTTACTGAGGACGCTGATATCATCAAGTTGATTCTTGTTAAATAATACAGTTGAGCATTGTAATGGGGTCAGGTTTCTGGAAATCTGACCCCATTTTATTTTGCACAGCTTTAGTTGCTGTGTCTGTTGATTTTGAAGACTATCCTGTTATAATAAGAAGATAAGGGGAAAGATGCGGAAGCGATCGGGTGTTTTGTTTTTCTTTATAATTTTGACATTATCTTATGCACAGAGGCCTACTACTGGTAGATTGTGGGGTTATGTGAACTGCACAGGGTTGGTATCAGGTAGATTCGCCTTTGTTGTAATGCCCGGTTTCCGATATGAATTCAGCCGGAAAGTTGAGAACAACGGCGCTGCCAGGAAGGCATATTTTTATGAATTACTGACCGGTCCGGTTTATATTATTAAAAATGATCCCTGGATCTTCAAATTCCCGGTTTGGTACTACTATATGGGATTTCCTGTTGTCCTGCAAGATGACTATTATTTTTCTCATAACATGGAATTTCTACCCACTGTTGAATTTCACAGCAGCGATTTTACGTTGATCAGCCGGACGATATTCCACAATACCATTTATGCAAGCATCTATGAGCAAGAAAAAGACAGAAAAGGTTATGGCCTTGTAGTGCGTGAGATGATCAAGGTCAGCTACCGATTGAGCAATAATGTGAACCTATTGATCGCTGAAGAGCCCTTTTTCGGCGTGATAGAGGATAGTGAAGCATCGATACATCCGTTAGGTTATTGGCAGAATGGTTTCAGGATGAACCGCCTTTATGCAGGATGTAATATTCGTATAAGCAATCACTTATCACTGTTACCGCAATACATATTTGAGACAAATTATGATACTGACGGGCATCTTGATGCGGTTAATCACTATCTTTTTCTAACGGTAGCATATACTCTAAAGTTTTTCGAATAATCCTCTAAAAATAGGACAAAATTCTCCATTGACATTCCAGGAATTCATGCTATAATCACCTAGTGATTTAGACGAAAACGATTCGTTTAATATGTAAGGAAATACATAGAATCAAGTGAAAGGGGGTGAAAATAATGGAAGGTAATTACGGACAAATGGAACCAGCTGCTGCTGCAGCGATAATGATCGTTTACTTCATTTTCATCTTTATATTCTATATTTACTTCGCTATCTGCTTGATGAAAATCGCAAAGAAAACTACTACGGAAAATGGCTGGTTTGCATGGATTCCTATACTAAACGTGTTTCTTATGCTCATGATTGCCAAGAAACCATTATGGTGGTTCATTTTACTTCTTATACCGATAGTCAATCTCATTATTGGTATTATTGTCTGGATGGCAATAGCTGAAGCACGTGGTAAGCCCAACTGGGTCGGCATTTTGATGATCGTTCCTTTCCTTAACGTCATTATACCAGGCTACTTGGCGTTCTCGAAATAATGTAATAAAGGGATGGAGATCTAAAAAGACTTAAGAATTTTTTGATTGAGGAGAGGTGATATTATTACCTCTCCTTTAATCTTTTATGCCGAGTATATCGAGGATAAAGGCATACTCAAAGGCAATATCCTTGAGAAAGTCATAACGACCGGATGCACCGAGGTGGCCTGTTCCCATATTAGTTTTCAAAAGGAGAATGTTGTCGTCAGTTTTCAACGCCCTTAGTTTTGCCGTCCACTTTGCACCCTCCCAATACATCACCCTTGTGTCATTAAAGCCCGCGGTTATCAACATATTAGGATAATCCTGGGCGGTCACGTTATCATAGGGTGAATATGATTTCATGTAGCGGTAGTATTGTTCTTCATTTGGGTTTCCCCATTCTTCGTACTCGAGTACTGTTAATGGCAGGGTTGCATCGAGCATGGTATTGATCAGGTCGACAAAGGGGACATCGGCAACGACAACACGGAACAAATCAGGTCTCATGTTCACGACTGCTCCGACAAGGAGACCACCTGCACTCCCGCCTGAAATAACCAATTTTTCTCTTGATGTGTACTTCTGTTCAATGAGATATTGAGCACAAGCGATGAAATCGGTGAAGGTATTTTTCTTGTTGAGCATTTTTCCTTGTTCATACCAGTACCTTCCCATTTCACCGCCACCGCGCACATTCGCTATCGCATAAATAAAGCCACGGTCAAGCAAACTCAAGCGATTAGAAGAAAAATAGGGGTCATAACTATCACCGTACGCTCCATAACCCGTTAAAAATAGAGGATTGCTGCCATCTCTTATCATGCCTTTTTTATAGACGATTGATATTGGTATCCGTGTGCTATCATATGCCAGCACGTATATGCGCTGTGATTCATACTGTTCAGGTTCATAACCGCCGAGAACTTTGTATCGTTTCTTGAGCTCGAGTTTCTTGGTTTCCATATTATAATCGAATACAGATTTTGGTGTGATTAATGACATGTATGTGAAACGCAGCCACTTGGAATTATAGTCTTTGTTTGCTCCGAGCCAGAAGGCATAGGTTGGTTCTGGGAATTCTACATAGTGTGTTAAGGCGCCATGTATTTTTGTTACACGGATCTGCAAAAGACCATTTTTCCGTTCCGAAACGACAAAAAAGTCCTTAAAAACATCGAAACCATCGATTTTTACTGAATCACTTTGAGGGATAAGTTCGATCCAGTTTGTCTTATCCGGGTTTTTTTCAGATACCTGCACAAGCTTGAAATTCTTAGCATTTTCATTACTGAGGATCAAAAAATTTTCACCGTGGTGTTCTACATAATACTCGACATCCTGCATGCGCGGGTATAAAAGCTGGAATTTTTCGTTAGGTTTATCCGCTCTTAAGTAGTGGATTTCTGTCGTTGTATGACTCCCCAAATCCATGAGCAAATATTTACCGTCTTTGCTACGTGAAACATCTAACCAGAAAAGATCATCAGCTTCATGGTAGACGAGTTCATCATGTGTTTGATCATTACCCAGAATGTGGCGATACAGCTTGTCGGGTCGCTTTGCATTATCGAGGGTCGTGTAGAACAGCGTTTTATTATCATTCGCCCAGGCGATTGAGTATCCTGTGTTGGAAAGGTTATCGATATATAGTTCTTTAGTCACCAGGTCCTTAATAAATATAACAAATCGTTCACTACCACTGGTATCTACAGAATAAGCAAGCAGCGAATGGTCAGGACTCACCTCAAAAGCTCCGATCTCAAAATATTCATAGGGCTCAGACAGGACATTCTGATCAAGGAGGATCTCTTCATCAGCTGCAAGGCTTCCTTTTTTGCGGCAATAGATTGAATACTGTTTGCCTTCCTCAGTACGCGTATAATAATAGTATTTACCAACCTTTTCCGGCACGGAGAGGTCGGTTTCCTGGATTCTGCTGATCATCTCATCATAGAGCTTTTTCTGGAATTCTTCAGTATGTCTCATCATCGCAGATGTATATTCGTTTTCAGCGATGAGGTAGTTTTTGACTTCCGGGTTCTCTTTTTCTCTTAACCAGAAATAATTATCAATACGGATATCGCCATGAATTGTGTCGATCTTAGCGACTTTCTTGGCGACCGGCGCGACTGTCTGTGATACACCCGGTGAAAGAAATATAAGGTTAAGAATGGTGAAAAAAATTAACCAGTAAACAGATGTTATGTATTTTTTACAAATATTATGATTTTTCATGCGTCATTGTAGCCATTCAGTCTGGTGATGTCAAGATACACAAAAAAATATCCCCTCCAGTTTAAGGAGGGGATATTTTGTGAATAAAGGATTTGTGTTATTTCAAAACGAGTAGTTTACTCGCAGATGTGTGCTCACCTGCAACAAGCTTCAGGAAGTAAACACCACTTGGCACCGAGATACCTTTATTATCCAGTCCATTCCAGGAAACCTGATGTATCCCGCTCTCCACGAAATGATCTACCAGATTCCTGACGAGTTGACCAGATACATCATAGACATCGAGTGATGTTTTTTGTCCGGATTTCAGATAGAATTCGATCGCGGTATTCTTACGCATCGGATTAGGTGAGATTTGCCCGAGTCCAAAATTAAAAGGTGTGATCTGATTACCCTGAGAATCATAGATACCAGTGAAGGTGATCGGAATGACCTTTAGCCGGATCATATGGTCTCCTGACATGCCACCCTGCCAGTTGCCACCTATGTAATCCCACATCTGGCTTTGATATGTCAAGGATGAATCTCTCAAAAGACCGAGTGAATCTGGTCCAGCACCGATAATATATCCGACAACGACTTCTTGATTCGTGCGGATATCGAGATTCGTCAGTTCGACCATATTCCACTCGTAACCGGATGAGTTCAAACCGGCGATTGAATCAATAAGCGAGCCTGGCTGTCCAGCAGTCCCCTGATAGATGCGCACATCATAGGGCCCTGGTCCTTCAAACAGGAATTTGACCTGATGTACGAGTCCACTGTCAATACCGACGTCGGGGAATCTGAACTGAGCAAAACATCCATCGCCAGCTATTACAACACTTGGTGCCCACCATGGTTGTCCATCATCATAGATAATGATCCTGGCATTGGTTACCTCGAAATTATATACCGGTGTGGATGCTTCGTTGCCAGCATTATCAGCCGCTGTTACATAGTAGTATATATCTGTGTGATAAGATTGTGCCGGGATAACGGCTTCGTAATCATCGGCTCCGACATTGGTCATCATAACATGTACTTCTGAGCCTGATTCGATTCGATAGTGGAGATAGACTGAATCCGTGTCGAGTCCTGAACCAGCATCAGTAACCGTGGCTGTGATAGTGTAATTGCTGAGCGTATCTGTAGTATCCGGTAATGGTGTGTGAACGATTACTGGTGGCTGCAGATCAGGCGGTGACGTTTGGTCGATACGTACATCGTCGACAAACCAACCCATACCTGCGGCAGCTGGGTCTGAACAGAAGGTGAAACGGATCTGTATCTGGTCACCAGTGTTTGCATAACCCAATGCCATCAGGTCCATAGAACCTACATTAACCCAGTCATATCTGTCATAGCAGTATGCCCAGGCAGTACCGAGTGCGCCTGTACCAGCTAATTGAGCATCATACGTCGGATTAATATGTGAAACAGCCAAGGAATCGATCTGGATCCAGGATGTTCCATTATCAGGGGATATTTCAACGATACCGCCATCAAAGTTCGTTTGCGTTCCTTCCCAGTCAGCCCAGAAATTGAACGAGAGAAACAGTGAATCCCAGCCTGTGAGATCGATAGTTGGTGTGATCAGGTAACCTGTTTGGTTGCCTGAATATTGAGCGACATCAGCGTTCGGACACCCGGCATACCTGTATCCTGAAACTGCGTGTGTGTCAGGGCCATAGGTATTTGTCGTGTCTCTAATCGCCCAGGCATAGCCAGAAGTCGTCCAGGGAGCGATATCTGCTCTTTCAAAATCATCATTGATAGCTTGCCGTAATACAACGGGATTTGTATTTGCTTGTATTATCGGGCGTACTGGTTGCTCGGCTTGATTCTCAAGCCCGGTCGCATAGCTCCAATTAATAAGCATTATCAGGCATATTATTGAAGCACCAATCCATTTACTTTTCATGTATCCTCCTTTTACTTTTATACATACCTATTTCTATATTACCTACAAAATGCGAAATGTCAATATCTCTTTAATATATTTTCTACCTTGTTGTGAATTGTCCAGCTTAAATAAAAGGGCAGTAGATCTTTGGCAATACTTGTACGGATTAACTTTTTGCCACCGTCATATGTCTGATCTATTTTAAAAACATATATGCCGCGGCGTATAACAAATGTTTTTTCAATGCCATCCTTATTAGAAAAGGCTGCCCGGGAGATGTCACTTAGTGCATTTGGGAAAACAGTGATTTTCTGGTTCAGTTTCTGCATATTCTTGGCCTTTTTCTTTACCGCAGTCGTATCTTGATTACCCCATGGGAGAAATTCGTAAAATACTTCTTTGGTCGGTGGTTCAACAAGAGTATCGCCAATAGGGAAGACCAGTGAATCGAGGATTTTAAAAGCAGCAACATCATCACGGATTTTTTCGATCATTTCATTGCGAGTGAGGTTCATCCTTTCCAGATCGATTCTCTTATTGAGTGAGAGCGATAACAAAAAATCAGCAAAATCAATGTATTCTTCTGGGAAAGGGTATTCTCTGTGGTTTTTGATCATCTCTTCAGGAGGCAAATCATAAAAGACATCGGTTATCGGTTTTGGCTCAACTTTTTCGAATAACGGTGAATATTCTTCGGCTGGAGCCTCGCCATTGAATTTAGCGAAGTCGACCAGAGTATCGAGACTGGTATAATCAAAATAACATACTCCAGCTCCATTGTTTTTCATGACATCTCTGACTTCCAGATAAGCTGCTGCTTCCATGTCAGGCCAGATGAACCCGATACCGAAAATTGCATCTGTTCTCTGAACTATCGTGTAATTCAATAAGTCAGAAAAGAAAAGCGCATCATCTGTATACGACATAGCTACAGGATAGTCTATTGCATCGCCCCAGTCCATCCAGTTCTGTGCAAATCTGTAACGTGCTAAACCTGGATTCGG
>Ga0307426_1000295_pt1 | contig 33482 bp, 31 predicted proteins | sample SalMarWE160340MG_FD_202165 | JGI IMG/M metagenome (GOLD analysis project Ga0307426, IMG submission 202165) | Salt marsh sediment microbial communities from the Plum Island Ecosystem LTER, Massachusetts, United States - WE1603-40 | ecosystem: Environmental > Aquatic > Marine > Intertidal zone >...
TAGAAGTGGCATACGTCATTTCGTGACCGAGTATCTGTAAGTAACTTCGCGAGAAGGTATTTAAAAGGAATATTCTTGAAGACATTCTCATTGGTCCTTTTTTTAACAGTATTTATAATTTTATTTCCCACACAGCTTTTTCCCCAGACAATTGACGGGACTATTGCCGAAAATGAATACCCCAATACCCGGACATTCGACAACGGGATGTTTACACTTTCTTGGATTCTGAAGGGTGAAATCGCATATTTCGCGTTATCCGCTGAAACAACCGGCTGGGTTGCAATCGGTATCGATCCGGGTACCATCATGGAAGGCGCCGACATGATTTTCGGCTGGGTAGATGACACCGGGAACGCGTACACTGTTGATGCGTATGCTACCGGGCCATACGGACCACACCCTCCGGATAAGGAACTTGGAGGCACGAATGACATACTCGAATTCGCAGGGACTGAACAGAATGGCATCACGACAATTGAATTTTCACGTCGTATAGATACCGGTGATGAATATGATAAGGTGATAAATGCAGATAAAGGAAATAAAATAATCTGGTCTTACAGCTCCTCCGATGATTTTTCCAAGTTCCATAAAAAATCAGGCTACGGCTTGCTCGGTGAAGGTCAGGCTGGTAAAAAGGGATCGGGGTTGCTGCTTGTTATACACAACATTACACTGACTATTTCGTTTATTATGATGGTATGGGCCATGCTCGTCGCCAGGTACCTGAAAAAAAGACGGTGGTGGCTGAAAACACACAGAACGCTTGAAATATGGGGTGTAATCCTTGGTATTATTGGTATTATTGCCGCAGAGTATTTGTTGTTTTCAACGTCGGTGAATCATTTACGAATCATACATTCCTATTTCGGCGCTGCTGCTGTAATTGCCCTCATTTGTACACCGATAATCGGTCAATTAATACTAAAAGGGCAAAGGGAGCGTAAACCTTTTTTCAGGATGTTCCACAGATGGCTGGGAAGAAGTGCACTGTTTTTGACCTTCATTTCCATTATTCTGGGGCTATTCCAGATTAACATACTGTAATTGCGAGAAAAAAACATTCTAAAACTGTGTAAAGTACCCTATTGTCAGATGCCTTACAAGCCTGTCTATTGAGTGTGAATATTTGAATTCCAGGTCAATGGAGACAAGATCCACGATGTTGAAGTTAACGCCGAAGTTATACCAGACTTCGTCCCATCTACCCTGCGCAATGCGGATATCTTCAATTTCACCCTTAAAAGAAAATTGCGGGCTTAGCTCGATATCGGTCCCGACGAAAACGGTGAGGTTTTCCGGTTTCGAGTAACTGAAAGGGACTATGGGATAACGCAGTCCGTACGACAGATTCTGCTCGTTTCTGAACAGATAGTAACTATTTGAGGCAACGATATATGCACCGTTCACAATAGTACCGTCGACTTTACTCAGCTCTCCTCTCATAAAATAGGAATACCCGACGGCAATGGCCGGAAGCGTCTTCGATCCGTCTGTTATGAGAAATCGGGCAATAACCCCGGGCTGGCTCAGATCAACCGTATCACTCCCTATAAAGCGCCCCATATCAAAATAGATGCCGAGGAACACGAAATCGGACACACCGAGGACAGCGCTTGTAAAAATTCCCCCCCCGTCATATACGGAGAATCCAAAGTTCATATCACCTCTGTACGGCGTATACGCCTTTGGAACATCTATAATATTCAGATCAAATGACCCTGCTTCAAGAACAAAAGGGGCAGATGTTAACAACGCCACAGCAAACAGTGTCACTGTAAACAGTACAATTACGGTTTTCTTCCCAAACATGGCAGGCCTCTGCAACTTTTTTTATAGTATCGGTTGAAAAAAAATCTACTTAACAGGACTGTAAAAAGTACAGAGGGAATAAAACGCCGAATACATGGTACTGTATTCAGTGTGGTATGAACTAAGCGTTGTGTGGATTACAGCGTTATTTCAACACGCGTTCTTTTTTTATGCCTCGTGGCGAAATCATCGACCGTTCCGTAGGCAAGGATAACTGTATATATCTTACCCTCAATAAGCGTTCGGTCATGGGGGTCACCCGAATCAAGCGGCAAAGCGAAAGCAAGCTCTGTTTCTTTGCCGGATTCGTTCCCACTCCTGATAGCAACATCATTACTCCCGCCCTGTGATTCATCCGCATCATGGGAAGTATACCAGGAGCCGAAATCATCACGTACAACAGGCGTCCCATCTTTAACAAACCCGATGATTATGTTGGCATCTTTCATGAGGCTCGTTGGATCGAAACCGACAGCCACCCATCCATTTGTCGGGGCACTGAGCACAACCTCAAGGAGTGAATCAGATATTTTCCATTGCAGTGTTATTCCTTCTGCAATAATTTCATTGTACCCCTGCCTGTTGATCGATTGTTTTACGGTTTTAGACTGTGCGAGATTGAAAAACAAAAATACAGATACGACCATAAAACACAGTGCCTGCAAGATGCCTCTTGTCCTCTTCATAATCTCCCCCATTACCAGGTAGGATACCACATAATTTCACGCATTACCAATAAATTTGCACTCCTGCTCACTCCTGTTCTATACTTTTATTATGGAGGCCAGTATGAAACTATGCGCAATGGAGATATGGCAGAGGCTTGAGGAAATCAACAGAGAGAAAGCCATACCGGATTTTGATACAATCATCGAGAACCTGCTCTTTATCGCTGATACATATCCGGATCTTGAATACGATACCCCAAAAGAAATAGATTTCTGGTGCAACAAGATTGTTGATTTGAAACACTACCTCAAATTCATCACTGCTGCCTAGTAATACCTCTTTTGTTCTGTTACCTTTGATTGACATGCCCTTGTCTATACCCTATTGTTCTCCAGTAAAAATAAGACATATGCTCTTTCCCTGATATACTGTTAATACCGCCTCACTCTATCCCGATATTGTACATAGGTAAATACATCCTTGTAAGCGAGCTGCATATTTACTAAAAAAATATCTTGACAAATGAATAACTTATTCATAATAATTTGACTTTATTTGAAGCAGCTTTAGACAAAACAATGGCAGTTGAAATTACGCGTATACCGGCAACAATTCATCCTGATTCAAAGCGTGTCATTGCCCGCTTCTTCATGCCCGGCACAAAGGACCGGGTGAAGACCATCATCAGAAAGATCATCGATCTCACTGACGAGGCTGCAGGTAATATTCTGAACGATGTCTTGAGAAGCTTTGCGAAGCGGCACAGGAATATAAGTAGAATATTCGAATTACATTTCTCCAACGTTCAACATTACCTCGATGCTATTGATGTCGACAAAAAATCATTGGGTCAGAACAAGAAGCTTCTCATTGGTTCTTACTTCACAATGGAGTATTCCATAGAAGCTGCGGCATTCTTCAATCCTTCGATTGTAGAAGATCCCTATCAGAACGGGCTGCAAAATGGAGATAAACGGGTTATAGTCAGCTTCCGAGCAACCGGAGAAGGGCATATTTCGTCTATTGTATTCCGGAATGCAGTCATCGATAGGAAAAACAACATTGAGTTTCTGCCGTCGGGCCCCTATGTGGATGTGCCGGAAGTGGTGAAGAGACACGTCTACAATAAAAAAACCTTTTTGGAAAAGCTCGATGAAATGCATATCCATAAAGATGTTATCGGTATTGTTATGGATCGGCTGCAAGATACGTTTATCTACGGTGAGCTGCAGGCCAGTCTGGAGGAGACAAAAAAGAGCGTCAAGCTCACACCGTCCAAAGAAAAGGTCCTAAACGCGATTAACTGGCTGGCAAGCTCGCATTATGAGATAACCTTTTCCCTCGATACGGCTATTTCCGAGCGGGTGATTTTTCCCGTTTCCTACTCGGAAAGCAACGGAATCGAAGATGCCCGGTTTGTGAAATTTATCGATGATGACGGCAGTATCACATACTATGCGACATACACTGCATTCAACGGGTTCACCATTCTCCCCAAGCTCATGGAGACGAATGATTTCTATCATTTCAAGATAATGCCGCTTCACGGTTCATACGCACAGAACAAAGACCTCGCTCTCTTTCCACGAAAAATAAACGGAAAATTTGCAATGATTTCACGATGTGACGGTTACAGTATGTATGTAATGCTTTCCGACAACATTAATCTCTGGCAGAATGCCGAATTGATACGCGGACCCGAGCTTCCGGAGGAATTTATCAAGATAGGCGTCGCAGGTCCCCCAATCGAGACGGAAAAGGGATGGCTCGTCATCACCCATGGAGTCGGCCCGGTGCGTACCTACACGCTAGGCGTAATGCTCCTCGACCTTGAAAATCCCGCACACGTTATTGCACGCCTGCACGAACCACTTTTAACACCCAATGATCAGGAGCGTGAAGGCTATGTTCCGAACGTCGTATACTCATGCGGTTCCATCATGCATAACGGTGAGCTCATCATAGCATACGGTATGTCGGACCATGCTTCCTCGTTTGCGAAGATTCCGGTTGATGAGCTGATCGTCGCGATGGAACGAGCCTAAGGTACAGAGATAATTAACTCGTCGTTGCAAACAGGACCCGGGCTTTCATTACTCTGTCAGGTTTTCAAAGAAACGTAGTAGTAGAGGTTTTTAGGATTGTCAGGATCAAAGCCCTCTTTGAGCGACCGGTAATAGGCCATAATCTGCAAAACAGGCATGTAGAGGATGTTACGTATGCCGTCTCCAAGACCGGTATTCAGCTCAAGCATGTAGTCGGCATATTCGTCAAATTCTACGGAAGATCTATCACATATCACGAAAATCTTTCCGCCGATGGCTTTCATGTTTTTTGAAAGCTCGATATCATATTTCCTGCCTGCATCAGGAACCAGTATCGTTACCAGCATATGTTCGTCTACGTTCGACATGGGGCCGTGCTGAAAATCGAGAGATACATAGGAATCAGACGGAAGAAGGACCATCTCTTTCACCTTCAGCTGTGCCTCTCGCGCAAGTCCGTAGTAGCTCCCGTTCCCGAGGAATGCGAACTTCCTTATGTTCAGATCATTGCCGATTTTTTCTCCGATTTCGTGAAACTGGTCCATCTTCTGCCGGGCGAGTGCTGGAAGCTTCTTCAGCTCCCGGCACAGGGCATCCTTTTCTTCGCAGATTCCCGCAAGATAGTTACCTGCAAGCACCATTGATGTGAGGGAGCGTGTGGTCGTAACGCTTTTTTCAAAAGCCTCCTCCAGGACAATCGCACGGTGGGCTTTAACAGCCATTTTGCTTTCTGAAAAACACACAACGGCAATCGTCGTTGCCCCCGTTTTCTTTGCCGTTTCAAGAGCCCTGACACTCTCCGTTGTATTGCCGGATCGTGAATACCCGATAACAAGAGTTTTCTTCTTGCCGTTTATAAACGAATCAGGGTTCGTCATCAGGTCGGATGCATGTACCACCCGGCAGGTTTTCCCTGTATGTTTCTGAAAAAAGGGGGCAACCGCATATGAAACGTTGAATGCAGAACCACACCCCGTGAAGATAACCTCATCCTTACCGGCACAGGCTTCCTGTAATTCCACAGTCTGCCTGTCCAGTCTTTTAAACACCCCTTCCCAGGATTCCGCCTGTGTTTGTATCTCGGAAAAGGTGTGTACGCCCCGTCTTTTGTCTGTTTGCGCCATGTGTCCTCTCTTTTCTCCATAGTACGTATTATAAAATTGATTGAAATTATCATGTCGGCTCAGATATCTTCCATCCTCTGAATGGGCAGTCCCACGGTCGAAACTGCAGCAGCCCCATACCTGTTGCCGTGCCGAACCGAATCGGGAATCGGCATCCCCCTGCTCATGCCGAATAAAAAGCCTGCATCGAAACTGTCCCCCGCGCATGTCGTATCGACGACGTCGGCTGGGAGCGCAGAGTAGTGTGAGATCTTTCCCCTGTACCGCACAAAAGCACCGTCAGCACCGTCCTTTACGATAACAGTCTGTATTTTATCCGAAAAAGAATCAAGCGCATCTTTCACATCGCTTTTTTTCGTTATACCAAGCAGCTCTTCCCTGTTCGGCAAAAAAAAGTCGATATCCGGGAAAAAGTCTTCCATATCACTTATGTTCCATTTCCCCGTAACATCACCCCCGGGGTCGAGGGAGGTGGTCATCCCCTGCTCTCTTGCCCTTTTCAGGAAATCGCCGAAATACGGTCGTAGTCCCGTCTGCAGAAAGGCGGATGCAAGGTGCAGGTGGCAGTTTTTAGAAAAAGCCGGCTTCTTCAGGTCATTCAGGCCGGTTGATGAAATCGTCCCTGGAAAGGTAATGAACATTCTGTCATTCGGATAGGTAAGCGAAACAGTCGCGCCAGTGGCATCAGTATCGGAAAAGACAACTGTATCGGTTACGACCCCGTATTCCTCGAGGCTTTTTACCACAAACTCCCCTGCAAAATCCCTCCCCACCCTGCTGTAGAATCGGACGGGACACCCGTTCAATGCAAGCAGTATCGCCACGTTCGCAGCAGACCCGCCTGGTTTCATAACAAAGTTCCCTGAACCGATCTCCTTTCCGAATGCCGGCTGCCCATCGATGTGCGAAAAAATAATATCCAGGTTCAGGTCGCCGATGACGATAACGGTTTTCACTGGTCTGCCGGTCATTGGGATGAGTCCATATAATTATAAAGTATTCGGATGAAGAGTGGCCGAATAATGCCGCCGGTTCAAACTTCTTGATTTGGTAGCAAACCGCCTTGGATCTTATTCATAGCACACTCGTATCCAGAGACGGTACAAGAGTATTACGAAACCTTAACCGGTTAAAATACTAGGCAAGTAAACTTTCAATCGTAAAAGCTCAAACCGATCGGGCTCGTTGATAAATATTTTTTTGTTGCAACTGCACAGGCGAACCCATTCTGACGGTCGGAAGAACACATGCCTAATGGTTTTTACCTGTAGAATGTATACCTGTGCAGCATATAATATAGATAATTATAACGTAAGAAGCCAGTTGAGCATAAAAATTCAGGAAGGGTATTTACCCGCTATCGTTCGAGATTTCTTCAGGCCTAATATGATCCACCTGACCGTAGAAGAAAATGATGTCAAGAAACCCGTCCTCAGCGTATTCGAACACGTGCCACTCGAGCTCTGGTATGTGTAGGGTCATTTCGGGTTCGAGATCGGTCTTTTGGTCAAGTTCATCCTTTGCAACGCCAAATCTTACCCAGGCATTACAGCAGCCTACAACATAGCAGATCTCCTCCGCGTGCTGGTGAGCTTCCATCGGGCCGTTCTCCTTCGAATAGCGCCCGAATCCCATCGTCATCCTGCTGCTTCTGCTTCGGGCGTCCTTTCCAACCGCCTTCTGTATGATCCGACCAGGCAACCTGTGTTCCTGCAGCTCGCGACGTGCTATGATCTCCATTACCCTGTCAACCTTTACATTGAATTATAATGAGTCCAGTTCTTTCTTCAGCGTTACTATGTGGTTTTTTTCCTCGCTGATGATTTCGTCGATCTTCCGTTTCGCACTTTCAGAAGGCACTATGTCCTTCAGCCCTATGTAATAGAGGATCGATTCCTTCTCAAGCGTTATCGCTATGTTGAGTATCTGTGGTAAAGATTCGTTCCCGGACAGGGACTCGATCGCTTGCAGGCTTCCCTCCCCACCACTCATATCTGCCATTGCTTCTAGGTACGTCAGCATTTCCCCGAACGGGTCGAGCGCCTTTTTCGACCGTTCCTCGTCCGGGAGCCCGTCCTGCATCGTTCTAAAATACTTTTCATGATCGTCTTCCATCTTAGCGAGTTTCAGCAGGACTTCTTTTTCTTTTTCGAGCTCTTTAAACTCCGCCGCCCGCCTGTAGAAACGCGAACCATTCTGTTCCATTCTCTGCGCAATTTCAAGCGCTTCATCCGAGCTCAACCGCAACGCCATAATTTTATACCTCCTTTTTCATTACCCTGATAATTCAGCAGATAGTCGATGTTTCGGACGATAGTTTTGAAAACGTTTAACGCCTCTATTACTTATCCCTTATCCTGAGTCCGGCCAGGAATTAAAACTGCATCATTAAAGATGGGCCAGCGACTACCTGGCAGTGTGTCCTCCATCTACGATAAGTGTGTGCCCTGTAATAAACGAAGCAGCCTCTGAAGCCAGAAATATCGCCGGTCCGACGATGTCTATAGGCTCAGCCAGCCTCCCAAGCGGTATATTATTGAGGAAGTACTGCTTCACCTCGGGTTTCTGTTCCATGAGTTTCTCTATAAGCGGTGTACGCGTATGGCTGGGGGCAATGGCGTTGACCAGAATATTGTGCTTCGCCCATTCTATAGCGAGCGTTCTAGTCATCGCGATGATACCGCCCTTGCTCGCGCAGTAGTTCGCATTTCCCGTTTCCACACCGACGAGACCGCCGATAGAGGCCATGTTGATGATCCTGCCACCCTTTCCTCTTTCTATCATATGTCTTCCGACCTCTCGACAGAAAAGAAACGTCCCCTTCAGGTTGATATCGAGAACCCTGTCCCACATCTCGTCCGTCATGTTCTCAGCGTTCGACCGAATTCCGATTCCGGCATTGTTGACGAGGATGTCTATCGAGCCAAACATCTTCAGAGACGTTTCGACTGCCTTTCGTACGTCCTCCGCCTGAGACACGTCGCATTCGGCCGAAACGGCGTTTCCCCCACGCTTCTCGATCCCTCCTGCAACCAACTCGGAGTCTTGCGCCGAGATATCCACACATGCGATCTTTGCACCGACCTGCGCATACCCCTCTGCGATCGCCCTTCCAAGCCCCGATCCTGCTCCGGTAATAAGAGCCGCTTTCCCATCGAGACTGGAAAGCCTGCTTAGATTATTCTCCACGACTGGACCTCCCCTTTAATTGGTCTCTCCCTGCTCGATCAGCTGTTTTATGCGTTGTAGAAACTGCGCCGCAGGTGCACCGTCTACGATTCTATGGTCCCACACGAGACTCAACCGCATAACGGGACGCACTGAGACACTATCGTTATCGTCAACAACCGATGGCTCTCTCACAATTGATCCCACTGCAAGGATCGCACACTGCGGTGGGTTGATTATCGGTACAAAACTTTCTACGTCGAACATACCGAGGTTCGTCACAGTAAAGGTACCATTCGATATATCCTCCCTCGTGCTTCTGCCAGCCTTCGCTCTCTCGACCTTTGCCCTCGATTCATCGGCTATCGTCAGCACGTCTTTTCTGTCCGCATCCCGGATAACAGGAACCAGCAGACCGCGTTCAGAATCTACGGCGACTCCGATGTTTACTTCCTTCATTAATCTTATGTGTTCCCCTTCGATTCTAGAGTTCATCTGCGGAAACTCCCGCAGCGCCTTTGCCACTAGATGAACGATGAGGTCGTTATAGCTCACCTTTTTCCCACCCTCCTTGAAACCATTTCTCCATTCGATAAGCCGACTCACATCGGCCTTCATGATAATGGCCGCACTGGCTGTGGTATGTACGCTTTCCGACATCCTGGAGGCGATCGTCTTTCTGATTCCAGCAAGTGGTATGAGGTTTGCATCCTGTTCCGTGACAGCTTCGCGAATGACTTCCTCGCCTGCAGCTTCTGCACCCCGGGCATATTCGAGCACGTCTGCCTTATCGATCCTCCCACCCGGTTTGGAAGGAGTTATCAGGTTAACGTCGATATCGAGTTCTTTTGCGAGCTTCTTCGCAACAGGAGATATCCGTATCCTCGAATCGGTCAACGAAATAGCTTTCTTCATCTCAATCTCGTGCCCCTGTTGAGCAGGAGCAGGCACGTCCATCTTTTTTTCGGACACTCCGGTTTCTACAAAAAAATCCTCTGGCAACGTCTCGTCCTTTTCGGTGAGCACGGCAATTGGTTCCTGGGTCTGTACCGTTTTTCCCGGCTGGGCGACTATCATTGCCAGGACACCCGACCTGGTTGTGGGAATATCCTGCGATGCTTTGTCAGTCTCAGCCTCGAGAATCATCTGGCCTTCTTCGACGTAATCTCCTTCATTTACAAGCCACTGTATGATCGTGGCCTCGGTCATGTTGACGCCTATTTTCGGCAACGTTAATATGATTGGCATGGTACCTGCGTCTCCTTACGCTTCGAGAACTCTCTTTACCGCACTCATAATCTTGTTTTCATCCGGGATCACCATGTTTTCAAGCGTCCTGTTGAAAGGTACAGGTATATTGAGCGATCCCACTCGGACAGGCGGCGCATCGAGAAGATCAAATCCCCTGTCGACTATCTCCGCAACAATGTCACTTGCCATGCCGCCGCGAAGATGCGCTTCCTGTGCTACAACGACCCGGTTTGTCTTTTCAACCGATTTCATCACCGTTTCGTAATCAAGAGGAAGAAGGGACCGGAGTTCGATCACCTCGCACTGGATCCCTTCCGCGGCAAGCTCTTCAGCAACATTCATGGACTTTACCGTCATGTAGGAGTACGTAACGATCGTAACGTCGCTCCCCTCCCGTCGTACCGCCGCCTTTCCAAACGGTACGGTATAGTCTTCATCCGGAACCTCGCCCTTCATTGTGTAGGATTTTTTGTGCTCGAAAAATATTACGGGATTATCGTCACGCACCGCAGTCTTAAGCATTCCCTTGACATCATATGGTGAAAGCGGTGTTGCCACCTTAAGTCCCGGAACGTGATTGAACCACGCTTCCAGAGACTGAGAATGCTGTGCTGCGACACCGCCACTGCAACCGAACGGCGCCCGTATAACGAGCGGCATATTGATCTTCCCGCCGAACATGTATCGTATCTTCGCTGCAATATTAACGATCTGATCCATGGGAAGTGTTATCCAGTCAGAGTACAGTATCTCTACTATTGGACGGAGTCCCATGCCTGCGGCACCGATACCAATCCCTGTAAAACCAGCCTCTGATATGGGTGTATCGATTACCCTCTTCTCACCGAACTGCTGACAAAGGCCCCTTGTAACTCCAAAGGGGTTTCCTCTTACGGCAACATCGCATCCCATAAGGATAACGGTCTCATCCCGCAGCATCTCTTCTTTCATGGCATCGTTCAACGCCTGTCTTCCGGTTATCTCATTCACTCTGATACCCCCTAGAAACCGGTACCGTCGTACCGAATTATTTCAATCTCTTGATTAGAATTATATACTCTTAATCAGCACTATATAGTTATGTCATCTTCTCTTTTGAAATACTACTTTATTACCTCGTTGTTCGCGTAGATGTCCGTGTACAGCCTGTTTGCAGGCGGTTCGGTACACTCCTCCTCTGCATACTTGATCGCTTCAGCGACATCACTTACCGCCTTGTCTTCGAGCTCTTTTACCCCGGCCTTATCAGTAATCTTGTTGTTAAGGAGATACATCCGCATCCGCCGTATCGGTTCCAGGTTCCACCACGGTTCCACCGCCTTGAGGTCCCGGTACCACTGGTCGTCTGCGACGAAATGTCCAAGAAACCGCATCGTCCGCGCCTCAATGAGGGACGGACCCTCACCTTTTCTTGCCCGTTCCGAAGCTTCCTGCACCGCTTTATACACTACAAAACAGTTGAATCCGTCGACCAGTACTCCGGGAATATTGTAGGCCGCCGCACGCTTGTGTATCTCCGGTTGACCCGAAACGGACTTGATCGAGGTTCCGATTGCATACTGGTTGTTTTCACAGATGAATATAACGGGGAGTTTCCACGCAGCTGCCATGTTTATCGATTCATGCCAGACTCCCTGGTTGCTTCCGCCGTCACCATGAAAACACACGGACACGAATCCCTTCCCGAGTCGGTCCGAGGCCATGGCAGCGCCGACTGCGAGCGGCATCCCGCTCCCGACTATCCCCGTGGCGCCGAGCATTCCATGCTCCACGTCTGCGATATGCATCGATCCGCCTTTGCCGTGGTTGTACCCCTCGTATTTACCGAAGAGTTCAGCCATCATAATCTTAACGTCACCACCCTTGGCTATCGTATGGCCATGTCCCCTGTGTGTACTTGTAATACAGTCATCCGGTTTCAGCGCAGAACAGGCACCGACTGCAATCGCCTCCGACCCTATATATGCATGTGCGAGCCCGTATATCCTGTTCTCCATCCACAGATCCCTCACCTTGGTATCGAACTCCCTGATGAGGTTTATCTGGTAGTACATCTCGAGCTGTTTCTTGTCCGATATGTTCTCGGGCTTCTCATACGGCGTATAACAGCCGAACTCTTCAAGAACCTTTTTAGGTATCTCTACTGGCATTGTATGTCCTTCCTTTCGTCATTATTATCCTTTGATGTTGTATACTTCGCCGGGTGCCATCACCTTCAACTCCGGTGCATAGGCCTTTTTCTTTCTGCGTTCTTCTACGAGTGCGACGAAATCTCTTACGTCCTCACACTCCGGATCGACGTAGTGGCTTACGATGACCGTTTTAAGGTCCAGCCACTCGCTCGCTAGAAGCGCCTGTTCGGGCGTGAGCTCACCGGTTTTGTAGCACTCCTGGTGCGGAAGAGATACCCCTTCTCCCTCCGGCAGCGTCACATGCATGAGCCCATAATTCGGCCTGTATGTTTCTCCGATGAGTTTCATGTCGGAAAAAGACGCCGAATCACCGGGATGGTAGATTCTCACGTCTTCACCCGCCTCCACGATAAACCCCATTGCAGGACCCGAAAGCAGCGAACCATCCTGCTTCCTCGTAAACGACCAGTGATGGCTCTCTACCGGGTGGATGAGGATTCCGTTCGATTCCATCGACATCCCCCATATCGTCGGTAGGATCAGCGACGGGTCTATCCCGTGGTATTGAACGAGATGATGCAGCACGTCCACCGCGCAGACCACCCTGCAGCCGTACTTCTTTACGACTTTCGGGGCATCTCCGAAGTGATCGAATGCATTGTGTGTTATAAGCAGGAGATCTACCCGCTCGAGGTCATCCGATTTCACCGGTGAGTATGGATTCTCATCGAGAAATGGATCGATCAGTACATGCACCCCGCCCGATGTTATTATCTTGTACCCCGCAACTCCGAAAAACTGTACGCTTACAGACATAACACACCTCCCCCTTACTTGCCGCCTTTTGTCCGTGCCTTGATACCAGCGAGATCTTCAATTACGGTCACCACTCCCGAATGATCGTAATCGCCCCTGTTCTTCGCTATCATCGTCGTATAGAGCTCGTGAACGATACTGGTTGCAGGAAGTGGCACGTTGTAATCGAGCGCCGTTTTCATGATAATATTCAGATCCTTGTAATGAAACTTGCTCTTGAACCCGGGCTCGAAATCCCCGTTTACCACTTTCTCACCGCGTACATCCATTACCCTCGTCTGCGCGTACCCGCCGCTCAGCACCTTTATTATAATAGCGGGGTCCACTCCCGCCTTTGCACCCAACACAAGGGCCTCCGCCATTCCAACGAAGTTCATGGCAACCTGTATCTGGTTGCACGCCTTGACGATCTGTCCGGCACCGTTGTTCCCACAGAGCGTGATCGTCTTTCCGAGCTTCTCGAATATCGGCATGAAGGCATTAAAATCGTCTTCGGCGCCTCCGACCATAATCGACAGTATTGCCTTTTCAGCACCAACCTGGCCTCCGCTCACCGGCGCGTCAAGACAGCGAATGCTCTTCTTTCCAAGTTCTTTGGCCACCTTCACCGCAACAGTCGGTGCTATCGTGCTCATATCCGCATAGAGCATGCCGGATTTTACTCCCTCGATGAGTCCGTCTTTTCCAAGTGCTACGCTCTCGACATCCGGAGAGTCGGGAAGCATTGTTATGAGAATGTCACTCTTTTGAGCCACTTCCCTAGGGCTGGAAGCTTCCGCCGCGCCCGCTGCAATAATTTCCTTCACTGCGTCTCTATTGATGTCATGAACGATGAGCGAATAGCCGGCGTCAAGAAGATGCTTCGACATCGGTTTTCCCATGATGCCCAATCCTATAAAGCCTATTGTGTTTTCCGCCATAAAAGTTCCTCCGATATTGTGGTTTTATCCATTAGAATTCTGGTCTAGCAAAGCGATATCTTTTCCTTTTGTACCAAGGGCACAGGTACCAGAATTTTTATGCTCAACTGACTTATTACGTTACAATTACCTGTTATTATATGCCGCAGGTATACATGCCGCAGGTATACATTCAACAGGTAAAAACCATTAGGCATGTGTTCTTCCGACCGTCAGAATGGGTTCGCCTGTGCAGTTGCAACGGAAAAATATTTATCAACGAGCCCGATCGGTTTGGCCTTTTACGATTGAAAGTTTACTTGCCTATGTTTTATGATTACATATGGAGTGCAAGACCCTCTGTTCCCACGTCGATCGCCTCCAACGTGCCGAACTCCACCTCCGTCACGTACAGTGTATTATCACCAGGGAGACCGAACACGCAGTTTGTAGGTTTACTTCCCTCTGTCCTGATCCGCTTCACGACTTTTCCGTCCCGTCCCAGTACCGTTACGTCTCCCTGGCCGTATACTGTCACATAAAGATTCCCGTCTGCCCCGAATTTCATGCCATCCGGTCCCTTGATCTCGGAATACTCCTCCTGTATGAGTACGTTTCCGAATGCTTCCCTGTCGCCGGTAATCTTCCCGTCTTTGTTTCGATACCGATACACCATTCCCGTTATCGTCTCGTTTACATAAAGATCACCCTCAGACCCGAAGGCGATGCCGTTTGTAAACTTGATACTATTGTCAATCCTCTCGATCTCTCCGGTCTTCGTGTCTATAACATAAACCCGTCCGTCATACGAGAGGTCTCTGAAGTCCTGCCGTACCTTACCGTCGATTAAAAAATCCTCGACGAAGAAACCAGAATCCGTCAGATAGAGCCTGCCATCCGGTCCGAACGCGAGGTCATTCGGAAAGATGAACTTTTCGCCGTTGCATTCCGTTTTTACAACTTCCACTTCACCATCCATCGAGAGCTTAATAAGAGACGGGTTGAGAGATTCGGCAACCCAGATGAATCCTTCCCTGTCTACTGCAAGACCGTTTGGTCTGCCTGTCTTTGCAATAACTCTCCTCTGTTTTCCATCCCTGCTGATATGGGTGGTACAGCCCTTGTCGGACGCCATCTCAACGAGAAGGAAACTTCCATCGTCCATGACCACCGGACCTTCAGGATCTTCAAGTCCTTCTATGAATTTCATACACATCCTCCCTTTAAGGAAAGGTGAACAGATCTTATCCGCGATTTCTTCTGCTTGTTATATGAAGTCAGTGGTCATACCATTATTATAATTTACACCGGCTTCGAGAAGGAGTCAACATAAAATTGCGCCTCACCGCCGTAGAGCGCCGACACTCCTATCCCTGCTACTATTTTTTTTGATACTTTTCCAGAAGCTCTTGTGACCGTTTCAAGCTGTGTGTCATCGCTTCCGCCGCTCCATCGGGAGATTTCTCCCTGACCTGTTCAAAAACCTTGTAGTGCTCCCTGAACACCTCCATTAAATCGGCACCCCCTGTTCTGAACAGACTCTCCCGAAGGGGAATAATGAGCTCTTCCATTATGGTAGTAAGGAAGATATTGCCGGTCAACTTTGCAAGCTCAAGGTGGTATTCGAGGTCGATTTTATTGAACTGGTCTATATCATTGACCGCCTTCTGCATTCGTTTGATAATATCTTCAAGCGGCTTGAGATTGCTTTTAGTAGAGTTGATAGCGGCACGTTTTGCAATCTCCGGTTCGAGTATATTCCTGAAATCGATCAGGTCTAAAAGCGGGACTTCCTGGTTCTGCCGTCGGAGATAGAGCATAAATGCGTGGGATATGTCGCTGCTGTCTATCGGGTTGATCCGTATCCCCTTACCATGGGTAACAGTAAGCAACCCCCTTGTTTCAAGCGAATTTATCGCTTCTCTGAGAACTGTTCTGCTGACACCGAGTTCCTCGGCGAGGTTTCGCTCCGACGGGAGCATCTCACCGATTTTCAGCTTACCGCTTATAATAAGATCGAGCAGCAGTTCGTACACGCGGTTCTTGAGGTTTGGTGTACCTATTTTTGGAAACAGATTTTCATCCATTGGTGAACCCTCTTTTCATATATTATGCTACTGTTTTATAGACCTCTACAAGTGCACCCTGATCTCCCACATTCCCCGGATAGATGATAAAAGCAATTGAGTTCCAACCTTCAACATTCGATACGTATAGAAGCGGGACTCCGGGGAACACCTGTCCAGCCACTTTCGCCCTTTTCACTCCCAGACCATTCACGAGTATGTCGCTCGCCGTTATGCCTCCTTTTGCAATGATACATGAGGCCTTTTTTCCTGTATTTTTTACTATCTCTACTAGCGCTCTCGATATGGTTCTTGCGATCAATAGATTACCGTCCGTGCTGAACACCCGGACCAGTTTCCGTGATGTATAGAGCACGGGGTTGATGTATGACTCGAATGCAATCTCTACCGCCTTGCTTGTTTTTTTTATCTCCTTTTGTCTCAGCGATTTGTCCTTGAGCACTCGTTCGACATCGACCTCGATCCCGCGCACGCTGTCCATCCGAAGCAGGTTGGCAAGCTGATCGGTAGACTTTTTAATATGGGAACCAACTACCGTCAATACCTTCTTAACACCGCTGTCCGCACCGTATATGTCGACCGCACGGAGAAGTTCCCGATCCTTGATCATGCAATATGCCTTCACGAAAGAGGCCGCAGTCCTGTAAATAAATCTCTTTCCATTGCGTTCCGCTTCGAAAAGCGCGACGAGGAAGACCCGCAGGTCGTCATAGCTCATCGCGTTTACGACGACCTTGCAAAACCGTTTTACCGACATGAGAATATGAAGAATCTCTTCGGTATCCCCCCTTCTCATGAGCTCGAGCGGCATAGATACAACATCCCCCGATTTCCACCGTCCGTTCGTCTTTTCTTCGACATACTCCCTGAGGTTCGAGCTTTTAAAGCCGAACACGGTATCCCCCGCATATTCGGTTTCACTCACCGGTATGAATTCGCTGTTTTCCCTCACATAGTGGGTATCTCCAAAGGTGTACCTTCCTCCTTCGAAAAAACAGGGTATAAGCACCTCTCCGTGGACTTTTTGTTTCATCCCCGCTTCATACACCGCCCTGAGTACCGATGTCTCGAGGGGGTAGTGCCCCCGAAGCGTCGAATCGCTCCTGCTTATTACCGTAAAATCCCTGCCGGTTTTTCGGGACGCAAGGATACAATTCTTCATTACAGTGCGATTTATTTCCGCCGCTTCGTCTTCCGACAGCGCTCTTGTATTGGTATGAATAAAGAAACATTGTACTTCTGAAAATGCCTCGATGAGGGACTCAAGCGACCAGTCGGTATATACATAAACATCGTGTACCGTCTGAATACCGGTAGGATCGTCATCGAGCACCACGACCGTCCTATCCCTTCTTTTTTCTTCAGCGCGTAGCATATCCTCGATGCCGCTTTGTCCGCTAAACACCGGAACCTCTCGCAAGAACGCCGCTTCCTTGATTCTCATTCATCCTCCGAAATCATTTTTTTTCTGCTAGGAATCCAACGGGTACCTGCCAAATTTCCTGCACGCTTCCGCCATGGCAACGATATTCTCAGGCGGTACATCCGGCTGGATCGCGTGGACTGAGGAGAGCACGTAGCCGCCCTTCTGTCCAAGCTCGAGCATCCGCAGTTTCACCTCATTTCCGACCTCTTCCGGTGTCCCATACGGCATTACCTTCTGCGTATCTATACCTCCCCAGAACGCGAGCCTGTCACCGAAGTCTTTCTTGAGGGCATCGACATCTCCTATGGCCGAAACCTGCACAGGATTGAGTACGTCAACTCCGTTTTCGATGAAGTCATCGAGGAGTGCGACGACGTTCCCGTCGCTGTGATAAAAAATCTTTGCATCAGTTTTGGTCCTGATAAAATCGTACCATTTCTTGTATATGGGCTTAATAATCGTTCTGTACGTCTCAGGCGACATGAGAAGACTATCCTGAGTGGCCATGTCATCCGCGGTGCGAAAGACCTGGATATAGGGTCCGACAATATCGAGAAAACGACCAGTCGCCTTAATGTTAATTTCCAGTATTCGTTCTAGCAGCGCGGTGACGAATCCCGGATTCGTTATTAGATCGGTTAATAGCTGCTCGAACCCGCGAAGCTGGTACGCCTCCTCCCAGAGCACCTTGAACCCGCTGTCAGCCATTATCGCATAATCCGTACCATTATAAAGGACCTTTACCTTATCCTTGAGACCCGAAGTGTAACCAGGATCAAACGGATCAGGCCACGGATAGCTTTCGAGGTCGTTCACGTCCGCTTCTCTCAAAGGGGGTTCATCCACCTCGTAGTAGAAGGCGGTCTCTGAATAGTAGACTGCCTTAAACTTCACACCCCAGATATCTATAAAAGAGCCCGGCTCCGAGGGTTTGGGCGTCCAGTTCGCAGGGGGACCCGGCATCAGGGGCCGAACATCCGTCCCCAGCTTCACCATTACCTCCTCATCGAGGCGCGCCATGCGATATATCTTGCTCAGCATCTTCGTCCCGGACTCAACCCCGAAGTATTTCTTCAGGTTCTCGTATCCCTCACTCACGAGGGTTGTGCTCAATCCGCCTCCGATATCGAGCGGGACACGGTCGGGTTCCTGATGATTAAGCGCCGCGATTACCCGCTCTCTCGATGTCATTTCAGTCATTCTTTCCATCTCCTTCGATCATAATTATTCAGTTGTTAGGTTCCGGAAGTAGACTCATATTCCTTACCGAGTAGTCTCTCTGTATTATGACCGCCTCCGCCGCCTGTCCAATATGCGTACCATCATATGTGATGTCCATTGCGATCGCCACCTTCGGCAGCCTGAAGCTGTATTTTTTCGGAATAGTCACTGTAACACTCTTTTCCGCATCTGCATCGGCGGGAATACGCAGGTCGATCGATTCGGGCTCATATGCCCAAGAATCCGGAAGTACCAGACGTGCTTCGGCTTGAACGGGTTTGTCCGAGTAATTATGCAGCCGTACCCGAAGGTCGAACGTATCACCGGGTGCGGCATCGGTCTGGTACGGGCACAGCTGCGCCCAGAAAGGATCGAGTCCCAGGTTCGTCTCCCCGGGAAGCAAGTTCTTGTAACAACCGGTCAACGCGTTCGCCTTGGATAGCATGGTTTCGTACAGATCGGGAGACACGTCGCGCGTCATTTCATGACCGCCGCATAGTATTTCAGGATGATACCGTGCATAAATCTGAAACGCCTTACGGTGTGAATCTTTCTTCATCCGGTTACGGTAGATGACACTTGGAGTCCGGTACAGTGTGACAAAGATGTTGTCTCCGGTGAAACCGACACGTTTGCCGTCTATCGTCGTAAAAAACGATACCGCGTACTCCGTGTGCCCGGGAGTATGGTGCGCGATGAGCTCGTATTCTCTCCAGTGGAGCGTTTCCCCGTCGCGGAAAGTGCGATCGATCCGCATCGGATACGGCATGACGCAGCCGATCTGCTCCTCCCCCGGTGATTCGAGCAGATGTCGAAGACCCTCCCAGGCCCAGCATTCCGTGCCAAACTGCGACTGCAGATACGGTATACCTGCGACATGGTCATCATGATAATGAGTCGGAATCACTACGTCAATATGCCGTACACCGTATTCGTTCTCTAATCGATCCAGAGAATGCTCGATAAAACGGACCGTTTCTCCTTCTTCGAAATGCGGCTGAACCGGGCTGAGAAGCTCAATGCACGGTACGCCGTAGTCTACAAGCAGCGCGTGGCCGCCTTCCGAGAGGATGACATAGAAACAGGCGCATGCGAACTCTGCGGCAAGCAGGTGGTCTGTTATCCTCGTAAAAGGACGTTCACTTACAGGCTGCAAACCCTTGTTTCTCAGCTTGTAGTATTCGGTAAGGTTTCGCCTGGTCAGTTCAAGCGCCAATGTGCCTTCTTCCATGGGCCGCCCGTGCGACGGGCATAAAATCTGCGGGTCCCGCCGTTCCATGTTCTTCAAAGAGAGTATCTCTGCCTCCAGGCCGTCGGTTTCGCTATAGCTGTACTGTAGATCGTAGAGTGTGAGGATCTTGCCCGGGGAATACAGAAGATCTCCGGTAAAAGCCACATTCGTATTGTCTATTGTAACGAAAATCGATATCGATCCGAGTGTATGGCCCGGAGTGGGAAAAAAGAAGAACTCGTACTCCCTCCATCGCCACTGCTGAAAATCCCGCAGCACGCCGCTTATCCTGACGTTCCGGGTGAGGGAGAACAGCGTATTGCGAACATCGTACATGTCCCACAGCTTCCTCGTCGCCCAGAAAAACTCCGCCTGATCGAAGAGCCGCCTCTCGTGCTCCGGAACGAATACCGGGATACCGAGCTCGACCGCCCTGTGGTCCCCCTGGCATTGATCCCTGTGGTGATGGGTATGAAGTATCGCGCTAACGGCCTTTATACCGAGGCTCTCGAGATGATCGAGAACCACTCCGCTACCGAAATCTATCAACAGTGCGTCATGATGGCACACGATGATGTAAACATTACACGTGTCCTGAAAGATATAGAGGTGCGGTAGTACACTGTAAATATGATTGCCGTTTTTAAGACTGTGTATCGCTCCGCTCACAGTATCTTCCCCCAAACCGCTTTGCTGTATCCGCTTCATCTTCGTTCAAGGCTGAAACCGTATTGATAGTTCCAGAATTGTAAATACTCTTAAATTTAATTTTACCCCTATTCTATCTGTGAAATCGGCTGCCGGATCATAATAAAACAAAAATATAAACTTAGTAATGGCAACGGTACTATTAAAAATAATTTGCTTAACATTCCTTGACATCTCAGTGCCACGAATCAGCTTTGAATTATCATTTTCTAACCATCACACTCTAATACAAAATCATGAATCTATAATTCTTCGTGTTTATTTCGGAGTATTACGTATCTCTGTACCGAAGCATAACTCTAATGCTCATTGGAATGTGAAGAATCGTGTAGTGGAGTATGACGATGGTATATTCCACTTCGATGCATTTTTTGATGCAAACGGTTATGAGCAGTCTCCAGAGTTGCACGTAGCTGTTTGAAACGAAGAGCATCAGGGCGTGGTGCGATAGTATCAACATAAGCAATAGCCCCCTCAATCTGCTCTAGTACAGCGATTCCATCGGCCTGTGAGAGAATCGGCTTTTCGCCGACTATTATTTGTACTGCACTTGTATGAGCTGCTATCTCTCCGTGTTTACCATAATAGCTACCACGGACGCGCAGTGCGATCCAACACGACTCATTAATAGGTATATCAATAGACCCAAATGCCGATAAATTCTGATCAACATTTATCTTTTCTGCCGTAAGGCCTCCAATCACGATCTCAACTCGATCAATTGGAACACTAACTGATTCAACCTTCCATGAAATATTAACCGTGCCGCCGGTTTCAGGTAGTTTTAGCTGGCTTCCAGACGATAAACCTTCAACGAGTAACTCTGCTAACGGGCCGACAGTAACAAAAGTGTTTCCTGATTTCACCGCTGACATCCAATTTTCATAGCTAAGCTGTTTTTTTCCAATGTTAGTGTATGTGCGGATGCCGCCCAATAGTGAGCCAGCTGACATCTTATCCGATCCACCAACAACTGGTATATGATACCCTAAATTGAGAAATCTATACCAATCGGCAAGACCATATGGATTTATCTGAGCATCATAAGGATTAAACGTCATCATCTCTATCGCGTGAACCAGACCTAATACAATATCAGCTGCACCTTCCGCCTGAGGATTTGGCGCGTGGGGCATTATAACCAATCCACTCTGGTCAATACAGCGCTGGGCCCATTCGGCCATAGTAACTTCTAGTGAATCCCCGATTGCAGATTCAGAAGGACCCCCGGTAGCCAGTGGCATAATCATCGAACCTGAATAACCAAGTAAAGAAATATGCCCCAGTGTTTGCATACGGTTTTCTGTGCCAACCCTTACAAGAAATTCACCAGTCCCTCCAAATTCTTTTGCCCCAATCGTCGTCTTTCCGTCAAAATCACACACATTACTGAACATCTCACCCCACTGGCTTGCCAGTAAGTTTACAATATTTATACCTTCAGCAGTGCCCTCCAATAGCGCTGTCTGCGGGTGGAGAAAATGTACATGCGTATCGGCAGTAACCCATCCCTGTTCACGCCATCGTAAAACCCGGTCTAGTTCAAACGTTATTTCATCTGTACTCGACGTTACAGTAAAACTTGAACGGACTGGAGCAATTTCATACCCCCGTCTAATTTCTATAAAAACTTCCCCCATCGGCAGGTCAACAATACACTCACCTCGTACGTAACAATACTGATTCATGTTGTTGATATATTCACCATAATTATCTTCAAACCAAGAAGCGTTGACCTTTCGATGGTGGCCTTTTGTGGGGAGATGCTCTCCAGCTTGACCGTGAAGATGCAAACGCGCTGCAACCGGGTGTTTCGATTCTTTCTCCACAATCCGGATACGTACCGGTCGATGAGAAGGTTTAACAGTTATAATCTGTCCAGAATCATCTTCCTCTAAATCATAAACCCTAAAATCATTTTTTGGTCCGGTTGAAACGTAAAGTTTGGCTTTCGGATGTGCAATATATTCAACAACAACTGCCCGATCAGACCGAACTGGTTGAATATCCGGTTCCTTCCCAAGCCATTGATCACGATTATATTCTAAGAGAGATCGCGCGGAAATCACTACACCCAGATCAATGTCGACACCCTCAAGTTCACCTAATATGTTGAGCTTTGCACCTTCGGGAAGAGTCAGTTTCAGCTTTTTACGCACACCAGGTCGCAAGGGATGCACTTCGACTTGTGTATAAGAAATAGCATAAATCAGAGATTGCTCTTCTTTTGGCGTAACGATGATATGATTTATAGACCTTCCCGGATTCGGGTTTTGCATAGCATAAAGCCATAGATTCTCTTTGCAATAATCCCGTGCCGTATTATTACGTTTTTCACTGCTTCCATAGTCAGCCTCCATCAATCGTCCAAGCACCTGCTGCTCAGATGCCGATCGAACTACCATGGGTTTAAGCGCAGTGACAGCTGCAAAAGGGCTTGCACCCCAGGCGATATGTCGTTGTTGAATAGCAAAACGTCTGAAGATAGGAGTTTTAGCAATACTACCATCATCATACACTATGGTATATTCAGATACCAGTTGCCCTAGCGAATTCCCGTCGATCGGCCACGCTATCTGTGTGCCTCCCTCAAAATCGTCTAGGTCCTTGTTGTTAATCGAAGTACTTTTATCCTCAACTACATGAAGGAAAATCAAATATGTTGCCGTGATGTTGTCGACATCTATCCTGACCTCCTTATCTTTTAAATAAAGCACATTGTTTTGACTTTTTGATCCGCATTCAAAAGGCATACCCTGAAAAGAATGCGAACCAAACAGGTCGGCAGTCTCGGCATGCGGCTGTAAAGCTCTCGTTAAATTGTCTTGGGTAGCATTAAAAACATCATCGAGACCTATTGTGGAAAAATGACTGGAAGGTGGAATATTCATGATTGCTGCTCCATATAATTCTGAAAACATGTTCTATTTACTACTAGTTTTTTATCTTCGATCACTACACTCATACATACAACTTCGCGTCATGTTATTAGGTTTCTAGTATTTATCCCGTCTAACCGATGAAACTTTAAGCTGTTAAATAATGAGATATATTCAACGTGTGACAATTAATCAAATATCAACCCATAAATATGCCGCCGTTTACATCTATTACGGCTCCTGTTATATACTCCGCCTTATCAGATGCTAGAAATGCAACGACATCGGCAGTATTCTCTGGCTTCCCCAGTCTTCCCATAGGTATAAGAGCCTTGAGAGCTGTAATCTTCTCATCGGGAATTTTCTTAATGATATCTGTTTCTGTTGTACCTGGAGCTACTGCATTTACAGTTATATTATATTGGGCGACTTGCCTCGCAAAACACATCGTTAATCCTATGATTCCCGCCTTTGTCGTGGCATAACCGACACCTCCTCCATAACTGCCCATTCTTCCTGCTAATGACGACATATTAATAATTCTTCCCCATCGCTTCTCCCTCATATATGGAAGAACCTGCTGAGAGGTAAAAAAGGTTCCGTTCAAATTAACTGTCATTAGTCTATTCCACTCTTGCTCCGAGATATCATCAATTACCGTTGTATGCAGTATTCCTGCATTATTAACGAGGATATCAATCGTTTTGTATCGATCAACAACCTCTTTTACCATGTTCTTGATATCCGTAAGGTTCGAAACATCTGCCTTAACGCTTATCGCTTCATGTCCATCGTCTTTTACTTCCTTTACGACCTCCTTAGCAGTCTGTTCATTAATATCAACAATTATAGTAATAACATCTTCATTTGAAAGAGCATGAACGATTGCTCTCCCGATTCCCTGCCCCCCTCCGGTAACAATTGCAACTTTTCCTTTAATATCCACGGCTTTTATCCTCTCGTGATCTTTAATAACACACTCTTATTCAAATCACAACATTACATACCGTTGTGCATTTCAATAATACAGTTTTCAAACCACTATAGTGAACATCTATCCGGTCAGGGGATATTTCCCAAATTTTCGTGTTGCTTCAGCCATCGCAACAATGTTCTGCGGCGGCACATCTGCCTGTATGGTGTGTACTGGTGCTACAACATATCCACCACCAGGTCCCAGGTCGTTGATGCGCTTTTTTACTTCAGCTGCTACATCCTTTTCTGTCCCGAACGGTAGAACCTTCTGTGTATCTATTGCACCCCAGAATGTAACCTTGTCCCCGAATCTTGCCTTTAGTTCCTTCGTATCAATGTCTATCGCAGACACCTGAACAGGATTAATTATTTCTACTCCGTTTTCGATAACAAGATCAAGCATGTCAACAACATTCCCGCAACTATGGTAAAATATTTTGGCTTCGGTTTTTGATTTAATGAATTTATAAAACTCCTTATAAACCGGTTGGATTAATTCACGATAAATTTTAGGGCTAAAAAGTGGCCCCCCTTGAGTAGCCAGATCATCAGCAGTACGAAACACCTGGATATACGAACCTGCTATGTCTAGAAAACGACCAGTGCCTGCGATATTGATCTCAAGAAGTTTATTCATCAAAGCGGTAACAAATTTTGGGTTAAGTATCAAATCGGTCACAAGCTGCTCATATCCCCTGAGCAGATAACCGAGTTCCCAAAAACTTTTAAATCCTGCGTCAGCCATAATTGCATAGTCAGTACCCTCAGACAATGCCTTTACCTTATCCTCCAGATCGGCTGTATAGCCTGGGTCAAGAGGGTCCGGCCAGTGATACTTTTCTATATCTTCTATATCCGCATCTGCCAAAGGGCTCTTAACAACGTCGTAATAATAGGCACTGTCTGAAAAATATACCTTTTTCCAGTGAATACCCCATATATCAATGACAGTATCCGGATCCGAAGGAGGTGGTGTCCAGTTTACCGGAGCGCTGACTGTTAGTGGCCGGACATCACTTCCAAGATATTGCATGACGCTTTCATCCATTCGTGCCATACGTAACACTTTGAGCATCATTTTAGTATCTTCAGTAATCCCCAAATGCTCTTTTAATTTTTCATATCCCTCGATTACCTGTGTAGTGCTCGAACCGCCACCGATATCAAGAGGAACGCGATCAGGTTCTTGGTGATTTAAGGCAGCTATGACACGTTCGCGCGGAGTCATTTCCATGATATAACCTCATTATCCTGAGTAAAGAATTTATCTTTACATTTATATCTGTTTAGTTTACGTCTATTCTTTCAACCGACAATAAACATCTTTAACAGCGGTGGCTAATATACTTTATTCCGACATACCATTTGCTGTATGTTTACAGGCAATACCCATTAAAATAACTCGGTATTGCCTGTATGAATTTCATTAAAACAATTTTTCTATACTTCGCCCTTGAACGCCTTGACATTCTCAGGAGTAACGAGGAATATACCCGTGTCAACGCGAATAGGAATATTTGTGATGCCAGCCCCTCTATCGTTGGGCGTAATCGATATTGGCGAATGATTGTAATCGTAAAGTAACTTCGCCCCGTAGTAAGTAAACAGCTTCCTTTTCTGTCCTACGAGCACCTGTATAAACCCGTCTTCAAGACCTTTGATCATCGGGGGGTCAACGTTCATACCAGTAACCTTGATCTTCCCACCCATTTCAAGCTCTCGTAACGCTGCCGCTACAGCTGGAGTCTGGCCATCAAAAATCGAAATTCCTGCAAGATCGGGGTTTGCTGCTACCAGGTCCGTCGTAAGTCTAAAAGTTTCATCGGCATTTGCCTTATCATTATAGATCCCGAGTAATTTGATGTCCGGATACTTCGACAGCTCATCCTTGTAACCCTGAGCGGTATATTCATAGATATCGATTCCCAACACTAAAAATCCTGCGACTTTCCCTTTCCCGCCGATGAGCTTTGCAAGCCGCTGTGCATGTACTACACCGACTTTATACCAATCCGTACCAATAAAAGAAAGTCTCTTGCTATCGGGGACGTCAGCATCCACACAAACCACAGGGATTCCCGCATCAATGGCTCTGTTGATTCCCCCTTTGAGAGCGGGTGAAAATCCATGAACAAGTATTCCGGCAGGTTTTCGTGCGATAACCTCATCCAAACTCTTAACCATAGCATCAATATCCCATTGTGCCGGCCCCACAACTGTTGTTTTTACACCATACTCCTTTGCAAATTGATCAAGGCCGACGAAGTCATTCTGCACGAACATCGGTTCACCGGATAATGCAATAACATCAACATACTCTTCTTGAGACACGTCCTCCTTTTGAACGGCTTTGGCCGCCTTTTCTGATTCACCTTCGCGACCCTTCTTTTCACAACTCATGCTCACAGTTGCCATCATAACCAAGGCAACTACCATCACAAACCACTTGAAACTTGATCTTGTACTCATACAATCCTCCTGAATTAATAAATATATTTACTCAGCACGGGACTTATTCAAAACTGCGTCAGCTGTGACGGCAATTAAAAGAATACTCCCGATTACAACACTCTGCCAATATGACCCTACCTTAGCGATAATCATTAAGTTGTTGATAAGGGCAACAAATATTGTACCCATTACAGCGCCCATTACACTCCCTTTTCCTCCGCTTAGGCTCGCACCTCCGAGTATACAAGCAGTAATTACCCTGAGTTCAAGTCCTTCGCCTGAAGAAGAAAGCGCGACTGTAAGCCTTGAAGTGAGAATTATCCCTGCTACTGCAGCCAGCCCTGATGCAATCATGAATGAAATAATCCTCATTTTTACAACGTTAATACCTGTAAGATTAGCGGCTTTCTCATTGACACCGATATAGTAATATTTTCTGAAAAAGACAACTTTTGACACAAGAAAGGTAAAAATGATAATAATGACTATCATATACCATATAGGTATGCGCATATGTAACAACTTACTATCAGCTATCTTAAGAAAACCATCAGGTAATCCAATAATTCCAGTACCCCCTATAATCAGAGCAAAACCCCTTACAAGCCCCATCATAGCAAGAGTAGCGACCAACGGGTCAACACCCACTTTGGATATTAGCGTACCATTCAGTGCACCAATTCCTATACATACAATGAGCGCAATAAAAACAGATAGTATCCAGTTAGCCTGATGGTAAAACATCAGATTTCCTGCTATACAGCCGGCAAGACCGAAAACTGATCCGACTGAAAGATCAAATGCTCCTGAGATAAGGAGAATCATCATACCAATTGCCACAATACTATTGCATGAAAGGTTTAATAGAAATGATTTAAGGTTTAGCATTGTAGAGAAGGCATCGAAGATAAAAGATGCCGCTATAGATAGCGCTACAATGATGATCCCGAGAAAAGCAGATCTGCTTTGTAAAATTCTTCTGGTTATTGAGGTATTTACATTAGTATTCGAATCCATTTTTATATCTATTGTATCCTCTTTCAATTAGAACTATCAGTCAACTCCACTTTTTTTAATAACAGCATCCAGGGTGACTGCAAGTAACAGTATTCCGCTTATTACAATTCTTTGCCAAGAAATTGATGCTCTTGAAACTATCATTAGATTATTGATCAATCCCATAAACAGTGTTCCAAGTACAGCTCCAAGAACATTCCCGTATCCTCCATTAAGACTTGCACCTCCCAGTATACACGCAGTAATCGCTCGCAATTCCAAACCCGAACCGAGTGTCGGAATTGCGGCGGCTAATCTTGAAGAAAGAAAAATCCCCGATATACCTGCGAGCCCTGCTGATATCGCATAAGATATTACTCTCATTGTTACAACATTAATGCCTGATAGCGCGGCAGCTTTTTCATTTCCACCGATATAATAGTACCGACGGAAGAAAACAGTCTTTCTCAATAGAATTGAAAAAATAGCAGCTATTATGACAAGATACCATATCGGTAATTTCCATTTTAAAAAGGAGGAATCAGCAATCACTAAAAAACTATCGGGAAGTCTCGTTATACCTGCACCGACAATTAACATCACTACACCCCTGACAACTCCAAGCATAGCAAGACCGACAATAAGATGGTTAACCCCTATTTTTGCAATTACTACTCCATTGAATATACCAATGCAGATACAGCTCACCACTGCAATGATTATCGAGAGCACCGGATTGAACCCAGCCCTCTCAATTAAAACTGCATTAATTGCCGCAGAGAAACCGAGTACGGACCCAACGGAGAGATCAAACACCCCAGATATCAGCAAGATCATCATACCAATAGTCACAATTGCATCAATAGACATATTACTAATAACAGTTTTAATATTATTTTCTGTAACAAAGGTGTCATAAGCAATGCCTGCAAATAGAAAAATGATAAAAATCAGCAATAGGAGAAACAATACTCTATTTTGTAATAGTTTTTTAACAGTACTTTTAACCTGCAAATTATTTAAAATAAAAAATTTACCCATCACTTTTAACACCTTGTTTTAATTAATTCCAGAAGCATAATGCATTATTTTTTCTTCTGTTGCTTCATTTCTGGTGAGTTCACCGGTTATCCTCTTGTTATGCATTACATATATTCTGTCGCATATCGAAAGTATTTCAGGCAAATCTGAAGATATAATAATAATACTTGTCCCACTTGATGAAAGCTCCCTGATAATCTTGTATATCTCAGATTTTGTACCAACATCCACGCCCCTGGTTGGCTCATCGACTATAAGAATTTTGGGGTCAACAAGCAGCCATTTGGCAAAAACAACTTTCTGCTGATTTCCACCGCTTAATTGCTCGACCCTTGTCATTACATTCGGACACACTATATTCAAGCGTTCCTTTAATTTATTGGCAATAATAGTAATCTCTTTCTCTTTAATGATATGCCTTTTAGATACAATCTGTAGGCTGCCTGATACAATATTATTTGAAACAGCCATATTCAAAAAAAGGCCCTGTTCCTTTCTATCTTCTGGGAGGTAACCGATACCGTATCCTATTGCCACCTCAGGATTTTTAATATCTACAAGCTTGTTGAAGAGATAGATCTCACCATTATTAATGGAATCAGCCCCGATAATACCACGCGCGACCTCGGTTCTACCAGAACCTGCCAGCCCTGCAAAACCAAGTATTTCTCCCTTTTTAAGGAAAAAGTTAATATTAAAAAAACGTTTTGAACTCAGCCCTTTAACCTTAAGAACTATGTCTTTCTCATAACTTGGTTTGTACTTTTCAGTGTATAGATCCCTCCCAACCATCATTTTTACAATATCGCCAATCTTTACATCGCTAATGTTATGTGTTCCTACATACTTACCATCTTTGAGTACTGTAACCCTATCTGCAATCTCCAATATTTCCAGTAATCGATGTGATATGTAGATAACGCATATACCCCTTCTTTTTAGCTCTTTAATTACCCTAAAAAGGACCTCTGTTTCCTTCTCGGTTATTGTCGCTGTCGGCTCATCGAGAATCAAGAGCTCGCTTTCGTTCGAAAGTGCCTTTGCTATCTCGACCATCTGCTGTTTCGCGGGTATCAGGCTTCCCACAAGCGTATTGGGCTGAACCTCGAGCTTTATGGATTCACATATCTTTTCCGTTTCCTCACACATCTTCTTCTTGTTGATGAAGCCGAGAAGCGTCCGCGGCTGCCTGTCAGCGAAGATGTTTTCTGCAACACTCAGGTTGGGCACGAGGCTTCGCTCCTGGTACACGACGCTGATCCCCATATCGAGTGCTTCGGCATAGTTACGTATTCTGACCTGGTCTCCATTTATCTCGAGATGACCGCTGTCGGGATGATAGTTACCGGCAACAACATTGATAAGCGTGCTCTTTCCCGCACCGTTCTCGCCCACGATTGCATGAACCTCCCCGGCTGATATATCGAAACTGATATCATCGAGCGCTTTTACCCCGGGAAAGGTTTTTGTGATTCCATGAAACGCTATATAGGGTTTTTTTTGCATATCCGCATCCAGATAGCATGAAGTGTGGTATATGTCGTATGTCTTCATACCATTTAAGACGATTTTTCAAGAATAGTCAAGAAATATTTTATGTTTTTTATCATTTTTAATGGGAAGCAAGCCTTTTTGGCCGCATATAGGTCTGTGGATGGTAATATCATCTCCATTGACAGCTCCTTTCGGACCCTGGTAGACGATCATACCGCAAACAAATTCAACACGACAACTCTGTGGCCTGAAGAGTCTGTATTACGAAAATTCACTTATCTGATCCCTATATCGGACCTGCCGAGTTACCCGAGGTCGTTCTCTCTTTTCCTCCCTATCCAAGCAGTTTGAGGAGTACAAGCACCACTGGCATCGCACCTATCGTTGTGACGAACCACGCGGAATTCGCGAGGTCTTCGTCCAGCCCGAGCAGCTTTACCAGCACTACCGACATGATCGCAGTGGGCATAAACGACTCCACCATGACCACCCTCGCCGGCAGTAAATCGCTCTGCCTGAAGTATCCGAGCACCCGAAGCAATAGCAGCGCCGCCAGAGGGTTATAGACGAACTTGATGATCGCAGTGAAAAACGCCGCTTTCAGGCGTTTCACACTCTCTTTCATCTTTACCCCGAGCCCTATGGTAAAGGAATAGCCTGTCACCGTTACATAGATGAACACCCGCGTTGCAACGAAGTCGACTGAACGCGGCCTTTCAACACCCAGCAGATTCAATAAAATCCCGGCTGCAATCATCACGAAAGGAACATACCAGAGAGGGTTGCGGGCTATGTCTCCGACAGTCTTACCAAAAGACCCTTTCCCGTCGTCCCTGTAAAAACTGAGCAGGGGTACCCCGATAAAATAGTGGTACAGCCTGCAGAACGCGATGTACCAGTTTGCAAGGTAGAGTCCCCGACTGCCGTACAGCAGAAAACATATAAACCCACCGAGCGCGGTTCCCCAGTTCGAAAATATCGAACAGGCAATAAAGCTCCCCTTCTTTTTCGGCGGGAGTGAAAGGAACCTGGCAAAGAGATACGCAGGCGGGAGTGAAAGGAGGATAAGAGCAAGGTTAACGGCAGGGAGCATGATCGAGAAAAACCGCTGCAGCTCTAGAGACCAGAGCGAATTGAAGGTTATGAATCCCGTAAAAAAAATGAAAAGGATTTTTGTCACCGGTTTTTCGATACCGGCAAGTCTCGGAAAGAGCTTTCGCGCTGCGATACCGCATGCAAAAGTCCCGTAGATTAGAGATACTAGCAGCAAAAAACGTCCCGTCATACTGCTTTCTTCTCCTGCTTCTGTTGTTACGAAATATACGGCCTGCATCGTTCGCTGAATATTTGATGGCCGGGTAAAACGTCGGATTGTTTTTAACAATCAGGACTTTATTATACTATACTATTTGTGGTATGACTACATACCTTATAAGCATATTTTTTCTTTGCCCTGGTCATTCAGGTAAATCGAGTAAACAAAATTTTCAATAAATTACTAACAGGCATCACTCGGTAGAGTATCCATTTCGAAACTCGAAAACGGACAGGTCGTCCAAGAAATAATCGAGTGAATTGCGGAAAAAGAGGAGATTCTCGCTGGGGTTATACTCATCATGTGCGTTTTTGGAGAGAGCAGTACCCTGGTAGTCGAGCCGGTGAACGGCAACGTGAGGTCTATTCAAAGTAGACCTCAAGACCCTCTTCGGACACGGCAACACGCATTTCTCGGACGGTACGATGCAGGCGGTGGCGAAAAAGACTCTTCTGCAGCCGGACTGGAAAAAGATCTTAGAGCTGAAAAAAGTCATGAAAGAGGTCAGGGCGATTGCCATAACGATGCCGTAGGAGAGTGCGAGGGCATACTCGACGGCGCTACCCCGAAATCTGGGGAAGTTGTTTCCGCCTGAGATCAGGGACGCCATATCATCTTAATTATTTTCCGTACAGTACCTGCACAATGTCATCAAGCCCCAATCTGCGGAGCGTATCCTCTGCTGGCCTGCCGTCTGCCCCGTGCCAACCTCTACAGGCGTAGTAGACATCGACGATCCTGTTGAAGAGTTCTTTGTCGAGTTTCGTGCCGCCCGACTTCTTCTGCAGCTCGCATATCCATTCGATCGATTCATCCGTTGTTCTGTTCCTGCCGTACTTCCGTATCATAAATCTCCCGGCTGAAGACGGTCTCGCCTTATTCAGTACCGGTGCCGGGTATAATGTCGTTCCTCCGTCTGGTATAGCGTTTTATAAATCGAAAAGGGTATGGGAGGACAAGTGAGCTTGCACTTTCCAGAACCTGTATATCCTCGAGGCCCAGGTTCCAGCCTGTGCTCCCCAGATTCTCTTCAAGCTGTTCCATAGTCCGTGCGCCGATGATGGGGCAGGTCACCCCCGGTCTGTTCATCAGCCAGTTCAGGGCAACCTGCGCAGGGGTTCGACCATGTTTTTCCGCGATACTCCGGAGAGTGTCAACAATCCGCCATGTTCGTTTGGACTCCCGCTGCTCTGGTTGATCGTCCCACCGGTCCTTTCTGCCGACCCTGCTGTCAGGGGGCGGCTTCTGCCCGCTGACATACTTGCCGCTCAGCCATCCGCCTGCAAGGGGAGACCATGGCAGAACTCCCAGCCCCTCTTCCAGGCACAGAGGTATCAGCTCCCACTCCGTCTCCCGTACCAAAAGACTGTACTCCGGCTGCAAAGTCAGCAGAGGCTCCATACCCGACATCCGCTGCAGCATCAGAGCCCTGACCAGTTGCGAAGCGGTAAAATTGGAAGCGCCCAGATACCGGACTCTCCCCTGCTGCACCAGCAAGTCGAGAGCGGACAGGGTCTCTTCAAGTGGGGTAGACTGATCAAAGCAATGCATCTGGTAGAGGTCGACATAATCAGTCTGCAGCCTTTTAAGGCTTCTTTCGATCTGTATTAGCATGTGTTTCCTGGTCAACCCGGTATCGTTTGGCCCCTCACCGGTTGGAAAGAACACCTTGGTCGTGATTATCAGGTCGTCGCGCCTCCCCCTCTTCCGCAGCCAGGTTCCGAGAATGCGCTCTGCCT
>Ga0307426_1000297_pt1 | contig 33426 bp, 36 predicted proteins | sample SalMarWE160340MG_FD_202165 | JGI IMG/M metagenome (GOLD analysis project Ga0307426, IMG submission 202165) | Salt marsh sediment microbial communities from the Plum Island Ecosystem LTER, Massachusetts, United States - WE1603-40 | ecosystem: Environmental > Aquatic > Marine > Intertidal zone >...
AACCTCGATGCAGACAAGATCGAGGATATGTACCACTAAATAAGCATTGGGGTCAAATCTCGACATTGGACATAGCAGATATTTCATAAGCACTTAAATCGATAATAATTATAAGATTATAAATTGAGCAGTGCAGAATGTTTTTGTGCAATACCTTTTGGTATGAAAAAGGACATGTAAAGTGTTTAGATTTGACCCCATGAGACCCCTTGACAATTCGCGATTTTTGAGTATAATGATAATAGAAACCATTTTCAATAATAAAAGGAAATGATCGAATGAGAACAAGAAATATGATGGGACCGCCTTGGTGGCACGGAAAATTCAGGGGTTGTGGTTACCGTATTACCGTGCCTAGAGAAGCGATACTCGATGTCTTGAGCAAGACATCTGAGCACCTCAGTGCTGAGGATATTTACATGGCGGTTCATAAGACACATCCCAATATCGGCTTGACGACTATCTACCGTACCCTGGAATTGCTTGTTCATATGGGACTTGTGTTTAAATTCGATTTTGGCGATGGTCGGGCGAGATACGAGTTGTCTGAAGGGCCCAAAGGAACCCGGCACCACCATCATCTGGTTTGTACAAGATGCGGTAGGGTCATAGATTATACAGATTTTATCGACGATGAGATCGAATTGCTCGCTCGAACTGAAAAGGGACTTTGCGAAAAATTTAATTTCAAGATCGTTAACCATCTGATTCAGTTCTATGGTCTTTGCGAAAAGTGTCAGGATGAAAGATGACAGTTATTTTTTTTGATTTAGATGAAAATGGATTTCATTAACAAATAGAAGGAGGTGATTGAGATGCCAGGTGGAGATAGGACAGGTCCGCGCGGTTTTGGACCGATGACAGGACGTGCTGCTGGTTTTTGTGCTGGTTATTCTATGCCGGGTTATGCCAACCCAATCCCTGGTAGAGGTTGGTTTGGTCGTGGTTTCGGACGCGGACGCGGCGGGTTTGGTCGAGGTTTTGGGCGTGGTTGGCAAAACCAATTCTATGGCGCGGGTTACCCGGGTTATGCCGGGCCGACCGCTGGTGCATATCCTTATGCACAGGAATTAGCCCCAAAAGAAGAAGTCAAAATGCTGAAGGATCAAGCTGAATTCTTGAAAAATGAGCTTCAAGAAATACAAAACCGCATTGGAACTTTAGAGAAAACAAAAGATAAGTGATTGCCAGATGTTAAGTCGGGGTCAGAGCAAGTGAATTTCTGACCCCGACCGGGCATAACAAAGTACAGTAAAGGAGGATATTTATGCGCATAGCGATTTCGACTGATGGTGATTTTGTATCGGCGCATTTTGGGCGATGCCCGCTGTTTACCATCGTGGATATTGAGGAGGGTAAGATCGCGAAAAAAGAAGTGGTAGAAAACCCTGGTCATCAACCCGGTTTCATACCGCAATTCCTGCACCAGCAAGGTGTTGAGTGCATTGTGTGCGGAGGCATGGGTAGGCGAGCGATAGATTTTTTCAACGAGCTTAATATACAGGCCGTAATCGGTGTGACCGGCAAGATCGATGGGGTTTTGGAAAAACTTGCCAACGGGACGCTTGAAGGCGGCGAAAGTCTGTGTAAACCAGGTGCTGGAAAAGGATATGGTTTGGAAAAGAGCGAGTGCGATCATTCTGAGCAAGAGGAACATGATCATTAGAAATGGAGGTTGCTAACATGAAGATATGCTTTACTTCACAAGGTAATAATTTGGATGCAGCGATCGATCCGAGATTCGGTAGATGTAAGTATTTTGTGATCGTTGAAACAGATACCCAGGCATTTGAGGCGATTCAGAATCCTAATGTTGAAGCGATGGGCGGTGCTGGTATTCAATCCGGACAACTCATTGCCAATAAACAAGTAAAGGCAGTCCTGACCGGAAATGTAGGTCCAAATGCTTTTCAAACGCTGCAGGCCGCAGGGATAGATGTGATTACCGGAGTTTCAGGCAGTATCAAAGATTCAATTGAGAAATATAATAAGGGTGAACTGAAACCAGTGCAAACACCGAGTGTCAGTTCTAAATTCGGTTTGCCTGGTAAAGAAAGGAATGGGTGATTAATATGCCAAGAGGTGATGGAACTGGACCACGAGGTGGTGGACAGGGTTCAGGACAAGGCGGCGCTGGTCGAGGTCGCGGCCAGGGAGCGGGTGCTGGTGGTCGGTGTAAGTGCCCAGCATGCGGAGCAACGATACCGCATCAAAGGGGCGTTCCCTGTTTCCAAAAGGCCTGTCCTAAATGCGGTGCAAAGATGATGAGAGGATGATAACGGAGGTCATATGCCGATATATATCTATAAGTGCAGAGACTGCGGTACGGTTTTTGAGGTTTTGATCTTAAAAAAGAAAGAACAACCAGCGTGTACTAATTGCGGAAGTAAACATCTGGACAAACAACCGTCAGCACCGAGTTCAGTAAGAATGGGGGCTTCCCGTTCAAAGGGTGCTACTTGCTGCGGTTCAGACGAACGCTGCTCTACGCCGCCGTGTTCAAGTGATGGATCCTGCATACGAGATTAGTTATAGAAAATATTGAATGGATGGGATAATCGCTACTAGTGTAAGGGAGCAAGTGTGCTAACTGTGAATATTGTATTTGATAACTATGAATTTAACCCAGATCTTCAGGCCAAATGGGGATTTGCATGTTTAGTAGCCGGCCCCGACGAAATATTGCTTTTTGATACAGGCAGTAATGGTCAAATCCTCCTCGATAATATGAAAAATCTCAAGCTCGACCCTAAAAAAATCCGCAAACTCTTGATATCTCACGACCACTGGGATCATACCGGGGGTTTGAAGTCTTTGCTCAATGAAAATGCAGACCTTGAAGTTTATGTTCTGCCGTCTTTTTCAGATGAGACAAAAAAGACAGTTACCCAGAGCGGTGCGCATTTGATCGAGAACAGCGATTTTAAAATGCTTTTGCCCGGGATCCACACGACCGGTACCCTCGGCACAACGATAAAAGAACAATCTTTGGTCATTGAAACTAACAAAGGATTGGTAATCATTACAGGTTGTGCTCATCCCGGTATTATTAACATAATCGAACATGTCAAAGAGCATTTTAATAAAAAAATATACATGGTTTTCGGAGGGTTCCATTTAATGAATTACATTGATACCGACCTGCTGAGAATTACAATACAGCTGAAAGAATTGGGTGTGGAAAAAATCGGACCGTGTCATTGCAGTGGTGATCGCTGCCGGCTGATATTCAAAGAAGAATACAAAGATGATTATATTGATATCGGCGTCGGAAAAATCCTGGAGATGGAATGATCGTATCATTTGCCAGCGGCAAAGGCGGGACCGGTAAGACTTTAATGGCGACTAGCTATGCTCTTGTCATTGCCGCAGAGTACGATCAGAAGATTCAATTCCTTGATTGTGATGTGGAAGAGCCTAATGCCGGCATATTTTTGAAACCTGAAATAGAAGAAACCATAACCGTCGGGATACCTGTGCCAGTCGTCGATTTTGAAAAATGCAATGCCTGCGGTACGTGCGCTGAAATATGTGCTTACAACGCAATAGCGGTCTTGAATCCGACCGGGTATTCAGCAAAGCAAAAAGGAAATATTTCTAATGAAGTTTCGAGCAGCGGTCTGCGCACAAAGGCAAAAAAAGACGTCCTGATTTTCCCCGAGCTCTGTCACGGTTGCGGCGGGTGCAAACTTTTTTGCCCGGAGAACGCTATATCTGAACGTGACAGAGAGGTGGGCGTAATTGAAAAAGGCAAAAGCGGCACCATTGAATTCATGCAGGGTAAGCTAAATATCGGCGAACCCATGGCAACACCTTTGATCAGGAAGATGAAAAAGTCGATCGATCGAGGCGGTGAACATTTAGTCTTGATCGATGTTCCCCCTGGTACTTCATGCCCTGTAGTTGAGGCAGTCAAGGAGAGCGATTTTACTGTTCTGGTCACTGAGCCTACACCATTCGGCTTAAACGATCTCATTTTGGCCGTGGAAACGCTAAAGATATTGGGTATACCGACGGGTATTATAATAAACCGCAGTTCTGGAGATGATACGATCATAACTGAATACTGTAAAAATGCTGATGTCCCGGTATTAATGCAAATACCCCTGGCAAGAGAGATCGCCGTGGCATATTCCAAAGGCGAGCCGTTCACTAATTTGAACGTGAGTTACAAACAGAAGTTCATCGAATTACATCAGAAAATAACTGAACGTTTACGTGGAACATGAAACAGATTTTAATAATAAGCGGTAAAGGCGGTACTGGTAAGACCGTGTTGGCTGCATCGATCGCAGTTTTGGCGAAAAACAAAGTCATGGCAGACTGCGATGTGGATGCTGCTGATCTACATTTGCTGCTACAGCCAAGCATAAAGGAAAAATTCATTTTCAAGGGGATGCCAAAAGTGACCGTCGACCAAACCAGGTGCACGGGTTGTGGAGATTGTATAGGTATCTGCGAATACGAGGCGATTGCAAGAGACAGTGAGGATAACTCAAAAGTAAAAATCGATCCGATCTCTTGCGAAGGTTGTCAGGTATGTACACATATCTGCCCGGTCGATGCGATTAACATATATGATAATGCCGCAGGCGAGTGGTATATTTCTGAAACAAAGTACGGTTCAATGATTCACGCAAAGTTAGGTATAGCAGAAGAAAATTCAGGGAAGCTCGTAAGCGTGGTTCGTCAGAAGGCAACAAAAATCGCTCAGGAAAAACACTGCGACTATGTGATAATCGATGGTCCACCAGGTATCGGTTGTCCGGTGATCGCCTCGCTGTCAGGTGTTGACCTGGCATTGGTCGTCACGGAGCCAACTCTGTCTGGTATTCATGACATGGAAAGGGTAATAGGTCTGGCCAGGCATTTCAATGTGAAAGCTGCCTGCGTCGTGAATAAATTCGATATAAATCCAGTTAATACACAAAATATCTTTGACTGGTGCAAAGCTAATAAAATATCGGTATTCGGTAAGATCATGTATGATAGTTCAGTACCCGAATCAATAGCGCGTGGCATCCCGGTCGTTGAATACGCGGATAATGCGGTGACCGGGGCGATCAGGGATATATGGTCGAGGCTCGCATGAAAGAAGATTTTGTGAAGGACCTTCAAAATAAGATCATGATCGAACTTAGAAAGATCTATTCGCCAAAGGTTCTTCGCCATTGGCAGTATCCCCAGAACTGGGGGATAATGAACGACGCCAGTGGTTATGGAAAGGTCACCGGTCCATGCGGCGATACCATGGAGATCTCGATAAAAGTGGAAAAGAACAAGATAGTGAAATGCACATTTGATACTGACGGCTGCGGCTCGAGCATCGCCTGCGCGAGCATCATAACGGAAATGGTTATCGGCATGGCGATCGAAAAAGCACGAAGTATTACTCAAAGCAAAATGCTGGAATTCTGTGGAGGTCTGCCCGAAGAGGATAAACACTGTGCATTATTGGCAACTGATACACTACAAAAAGCTATTGATGATTACGAGGCGATGTTAAAATAATTTATAACAGATCACCATAAAGCGATTCATAAATCCTCCTTTGAGTATACTTATCTGCAAAATAGTGTAATAATTTCTCTTGAATTTTCAGGGGGGTGAAAGAACAAGACAAAAATCCTCTTGACAATCCTGTTTACATATACATAATAAGAGAATGAAATTCTCAAGAAGGATAATTCAAGGCGGCCGGAAATGACGGCGTCGATTCGTGGACTCGGTCGATTCTGCAGTACCTGCCTCAAGACGAACCCGCGTTTAAACCCTTACAATTCTGGTTTCCAGTATCAACAACACGACTTTGCACAGTTCTTAAATTCGCTGTGCAGTTTGTGTTCGTATGACCATTTAATAATAAGAAGAGGGGGTGATGGGTAAAGGATTTGAATATATTTAGTTTAGATATTGGTTTATGGATACAGGAGGAGTAATATGAAAAAAATGGTACTTTTTATGTTTGTAATATTTGCTGGCGTTTATGCCAGTCAGAGAGTCGTCGTCGCCGAGGAGTTTACTGCTACCTGGTGTACTTACTGTCCAGGTGCCGCGCGTGGATTAGATGAGATATATTATAGAGGATATGATTCTCTGGCGGTCATTACCTACCATTCATCTGGGAGTGATCCGTTCTATACAAGCGAGGCGGCCTCAAGGGCAAGCTATTATAGCCTTACGGGTTATCCTACATCCTGGTTCGATGGGGTAGTTTCTGAGGTTGGTGGACTTCATTATGGTACGATGTATCCTTTCTTTCGTCAGGATGTTACGTCAAGGCTTGGTGTAGACAGCCCTTTGGAGATCACCCTGGTGTGTGATTATGATTCCGTAGCGAATTCTGGTTCAGTAACTGCGAACATTCTCAATACATCGGCCAGTACGGTCAGTGGAAATCTCCACTTTGTCATTGTTGAGAATGACATCCCGTATAATTGGCAAGGTATGAGCAAGCTTGATTTTCTCATGCGAGATATGTTGCCTAATGCAACTGGAGAAGCAGTATCGATAACAGCGAGTGACACGATCATTAGATCACGGACATTCAGTATTGGTTCGACTTGGGGTGAGCATAACTGCAAGATCATCGTTTTTGTACAAGCTAGTTCAAGGCTTATTTACCAGGGAGCAGAGATCGCGCTGATTCAGGTACCCGAGATGGAATATTACGGGATCATACCCTCAGAAATCAGCGGAAACGGTAATGGTTTTGCCGAACCCGGTGAGACAATGGATGTTATTGTCCTTGCTCGAAACAGTGGCAACGGTACATATACTGGATCGGCTAATATCCAATGCACAGATCCATACATCACAATAACCGGCTCGACACCGGCAAGTGTGTCCATGGGCGCGGGTGATATGGATACAGTAATTGCTTTCACATTTGATATCAGTGCGACATGCCCTGATCCACATGAATCGTCTTTCCAGATAGATTTTGGAACGTCAATTGATGATATCCCTTTCGTCATCACCACAGAACCGGGTATTGCTGATGATATTGAATCAGGTCAGGGTACCTGGACACATTCCGGGATCCGTGATAACTGGCATATTACTGATCATAAAAGCAACTCACCCACTCATTCATGGTATCCTGGAGTCGAGGGTTCTTGGCAGTATTCAGATGAAAACGATGCATCTTTAGTTTCACAATATTTTACTGCAACGCCCGACAGCTATTTTTATTTCTATCAGCAATATAGTCTTGAAAGTGGCTGGGATTACGGCTATGTAGAAATCGATAATGGCTCTGGATTATGGCAAACGTTAGTGCGAATAAACGGCACACAATCATCCTGGTTGCAGGCTTCTTATCCGTTGAGTAGTTACAACGGTCAGACAATCAGAATACGCTTTAGGTTTGTCAGTGACGGTAGTGTTCATCAAGAAGGGTGGTATGTCGATGATATTCTTGTGCCGACATATGTCGGCATTAATGAACATGTTGCCGATCCAATCAATGCTGTCTTAGATATCTCAGTGCATCCAAATCCTTTCTCAAATAAGACCGAAATAAGATTTAGTCTAGGGTCTACCGATAGAATACCACACGCATCCCACGGAACAGGAAAAACAGAGAGCATTGAGTTGAACATCTACGATGCGTGCGGCAGACTGGTCAAAGATTTTTCACTGCCCAGTGTCTATGCTTTAGTGCCAACCGAGGTTTTATGGGATGGTACTGATAAATACGGCAAGAAGGTATCAGCAGGCATCTATTTCATCGCTCTTAGTGTCGATAAAAACTCGATCATCGAAAAAGTTATCTTGACAAAATAAAATGAGGGGTATTCAATGGTATGGGGTGAAGCTCATTTGCTTTCCCCCATGCATCGCCCCGAAAATAGAAACTAAAAGGAAGGAAATATGCGTATATTAGCACGTTGTATTGCACTCCTTTGTGTTATGGCGGGTGCGGGGTTTGCTCAGTATGGCTTTGATTTCATGTGTATGGATGATACAATTCAATCAGGAAGTGATTTGATCGAGTTTCATTTTCGCCTGGAAAACACGGGTTCACTGCCTGATTCTTATGCGGTGGACTGTCGCGTTATCGATAGTGTTCCAGGGTGGTTTGAGGTCTTCTGTGCAGGTGGATCATGTGCTGAACCCGGCATTATTTTGTACGACTATTTAGAGGTGGGTGCGATTGATTCTTTCGTCAAAATAAGTGTTTGGCCTACACCCGGCTATGCAATTGAAACACTTAATCTGCATATCCAGTCGGTTGCCGAACCAACACTGATGGATTCGATAAATGTTTATGCAGTGGGCGAGGCCTCGATCGAAGAGAAAAACACCAATATTCATGGACCGCGACACATTACGATCCATCCGAACCCCGTCACAAGATTATGTGCTGTCAGGTACAGACTACACGAGAAGACAACAGTGAGGGTGTCACTTTTTACGGCGTGTGGCAGGGTAGTCTGGCAGACAATTGATGAAAACATGAACCCTGGATCATACGAACATAGGCTGGACGTGTCAAATCTGCCACAGGGTTTATATTTTTTAAAATTAGCTACAATGGAGTGGTCTGATACAGAAAAAATAATCATTATGAAATAGTAAAACTGAAAACATCCTGATATTATCGCCCGAACTGATGTTTCATGTTGCGCTTTCTGGAGCGCAAGAATAAGCTGACCATAAAGATCATAAAACCGAGTAGGCTAAAACCTGCAGAAACTACAAATGCCCATTTGCTGCCAAATCTGTCCCATAAAGCGCCCATGATCAATGAGGCCGGCAATAGGGCGAGTCCTATCCCTGTATTGAATAATCCGTATGCAGTCGCGCGATCCTTTGGTTCCACCAGATCAGCGATGTAGGCACGAAATACACCGGCCGACAGACCATAGTAAATGCCATATGCAGCGAATAATATCCAGATCAATAATAGGCTTTTTGCCATACCGAAAAGGAGATAGACGATCGAATAATAGAGAAAGGATATTATGATTATCGGTCTCTTTCCGATCTTATCAGATAATGACCCGAATATCGGCGAGGAGATCGTGCAGAAAATATTATAAACCACCCATATTACAGGTATCATCAATATTTCTAAGCCCGCTTCACTTGCTCTCAGAATCAAAAATGCATTCGTTGAATTTCCCAGAGTAAATACGATATTTGAAATCAAGAAGATAATGAAAGAAACGTTACGCAGACTGTGTTTTTTATCGGTGATATCATCATGCTGCTCGATCGAAGTTTCCCTGGCGAACCTGACAAAAAAAAGTGCTAATATGCCGGGGATGACTGATAAGAGGAATACCAGCCTGACATTATTGTTGAAAAGAGAAAGCACGAGCATCGCAAGGATCGGCCCACCGATAGCACCGATACGGTCCATTGCTCGATGAAGACCAAATGCTTTGCCTTTTTCAGTTGGCTCGACCGAAGTGGAGATCAGAGCATCCCGAGCCGGGGTTCTTATGGCTTTACCCATGCGGTCAGAGAATCTTACGCCCAGAACAACTGTCCAGAAATTGGCTAAATAGAGAAAGGGTTTTGAAAGTGCCGACAGAGTATAGCCGAGGTAAATAAACAGTTTTCTTTTCCTGAATTTATCGGAAAGCCGACCGAAAATAGTACGGAAAAGTGAAGCGGTGCTTTCTGCGACACCTTCGATAAGCCCGATCATTGCTTTATTTGCACCTATGCTCGTGAGAAATTCGGGGATAAGAGGATAGACCATCTGGCTCGACAGGTCTGTAAAGAGCGAGACCAGACCGAGTATCAAGATGTTCTTTTTTGGTTTTGCTTCAGACATGGTTAGATATTATACAGCGAATATCTAATTTGTCAGCAGTTAATTGCTATTCTGGGTGATCGTATTCAGAGCGTTTTATTTAGGCGCACGCTGGATCATCGCTAAGGTGACACCAGACGGTTCATTGAAAAGACATATTGTCGGTCCGCCGGGAATGACCTGCCGAGGCGAAATTACTATGAAACCACCCAGCTCTTCGATCTTTTTTGCCTTTGCTTCGATATCATCGACTCTGATATAGATCGTCAAAAAAGGCAATTTAGCTTGATGCAGGGTGAAAATACCACCACCAGCAAACGCCTTTTCTGCCTCGTCGGCCAGGAATTCATGGATCGTAGTTTTTTCATCATATTCAAAATTCCATCCGAAAACATCTTTCATGAATTTGACTGACTTTTCCGCATCATTTGATGCGATTTCCCAGTAAACAACAGGATTTCTTTGCATAAATCACCTCCTTAAAAGTAGAGCAGATACTTTGCTTTAACAGCACCGATCATGTACTGATGCTGTAATGCTCCGGTATTATCCTGAGCATGATAATCATTGAGCGCAATATATAACCAAGATTTTGGCCGGAAGTTCCATGTGAAAAGCATACCAGGACGCACTGAGTATAATTCAAAATCGTTAAAATCAGAACCCGGTGCGAGCATTACGAATTCGCTAAAAACACTCAGACTCATATCTGCAGTAAAGCGGACAAAGAAATTTGGTCTGATCCGGTCTACCATGGAAATTACCGTATTGGTCGTATCCCATTCTATCCAAAGATCAGTGCGAACTCCAGTGCTTAAATTTGGGATAATAGAGTAGCTGAGAGAAAACCAGTTTGAACCTCGGTAGGCTGGAAAACCTCTTGCATAGTTATATTCGTAAACATAATATCCACCAAGTTCAAAGTGCTGGGAAAATAATTGTCCCCAGATATTCAGATTTGCCTCACGGAAGGTGAATTGTGTATCAGCATCATAGTGTTTACCACAGCTCAAACTCAGATAGTTACCCCATCGATTTCTGTATTCGGGGATGATCTCCAATAAACCGTCATAAGATAATTCTGTTTCGCCAGGTTCTTTATTTACTCGAATGCCTGCATTGGCACCGATCTCCCTTAAAAAGCCATGCGAAAATGATGTATATGGACCGGCAAAGAAACGATAGCGCTGCAATCCAGCCCATGGTACAAACCCGATATCACTTACATCAAAAGAGTCCTGGACAACCATTGCCGAACCGAATACCCGGAAACTCTCAAACAATTTGTGAAAGCCGGTGGTGAACCCGAATCCCTGTTTGTTATTCTTTTCACTGAGCGCGCCCTGGACTATGATCTGATCGGCACCTTTCCGGTAGACTCCATCAATGCCTACAGCATAATTATAATTGTCTTTGTTTTCCATGGTGCCACTAAATAAAAAGCCAAGGTCGGCGGTCTGCATGATATTGCGTTTTAACCGGAATATGCCGAACCCTCTATAGGGCTCAGTGTATGTTTCATCGATCTCGTATTCATCAGTATAGGCGCTCAACAATCCGATATTCCAATCCTGAGTCTTATGGGTGAATTTCATCCCTCCGATGATCGGTATCGCATTTCCATTTACCGATTTCCCGATCTTGCGCGAGTAGTATAATTCCAGCCCCTGAAAAAAACCCCAATCGCCAAAATCCGACATATGAAAGATATCCCGACCTTCGATAAAAAATGGTCTTCGCTCGCTCAGATAAGTCGGATATCTACTCAAGTTCAGGGTGAAAGGGTCTGATTCGATCTGTGCAAAATCCGGATAGGCCGTGGCATTGAGTGTGGTTTGTGGTGTGATATCCCATTTCAAATTTAACGATGCGCTTGGTTTTATTTCTTTGGTTGTGCTGTCCAGATCATTCGCCGCGTCATAAAACCAGTCTTGGTCATATCTCACATATGCTTCAGGATAGAGCTCAAAATAATAGCCAGCTGCCTGTGGGTCAACTCCTCTTAAAGTGCCCCATTTTGATACAAGTTCCCCTTCTGAATGATCGACCTCAGTCCAATAATCGGTTTCGTGGTTTGTAACGGTATAGCGGAAAAATTGTAAACCCCATTCGTTTAATCCTTTTTTGTAGCGAATGGATTTGAATGGTATCTTTATTTCAACCTCAAGTCGGTCTTCATATAATTGCACTCCCCGATACCAGATGCCTTCCCAGGTGTCGTCCCAATTTCGCCCATCATCGAGAACCCAGCCATCCCATAACAGGCCACTGGCAAAAACCAGAAAATAGTATCCTGTTGTATTATTCCCAAACGGATCGATACTAACTCTGACATAATCTTCATCCTTTGTAAAACAGCCAAAAGGTCTGTATTTATCCGAATAACAGCGGAACGCAAAATAGAGATTCTCCTCGTCTTGCAGGACGTATACCGATGTTTTCTGTTCAGGTTCTTCATTCTCATAGGGTTCGTATTGTATAAAATCATAAGCAGAATCTGCCGTCTCCCAGATATCTTCAATAAAACCATCTATCTTAGGAGAGACTCCAGTAAAATGAACATCGACAACCTTTGTATTTTGTCCCATTAAAGCGATGATCAATATAAAACTCATTATTTCCTCCTTAATTAAGTTTTTGTCGCCTTGTTTTGCTGATGACAGCAAAGCTCATAGGAGATAGGTGTGTAATTGTCCCCTTATGTTCAATCATAAGCGGAGATCGTGAAAAAAATGTGAAATCCCTTAAATAAGTACTATGTATAACCAAAGACATTATCTCTTTCAATGTCCATATTTGTGGTTGTGATGATCACCTCTTCTTTTTCTTGTACTGTTTTTTACTCATGCTCATCACGCCATACAGATAGACGCGACCAAGTATTTCGGCATATTTATCATAGAATGAGTCATTCATTTTAAACGGGTGGTCGTTTTTCTTATAGTGTGCCTGTAAATGGATCGGCATGGCAGGTGCCTGAGCAATATGATCAGAACAGTATTGCGCTTCGACAAAGCCAAATATAATAGAAGTTAAAAGACTTCTTATCACGCACATCAAAGGCGCATTATTTACATCCATCCCGAGTGTCATGAACCACTTGTTTGTAGTTTCGCGTTTGCTTTCGATCCATTTGATCTTAAGATCGATTATCTCAGGTATATCGACCGGGATGGTGCTGAAAGCAACGATCGCTAATTCCGTATTATTTCGAAAAAACTTCACCATATTATACGTTAAATACTTCACGCGTTCTTCTAATGGCTTTTTTTCATCTCCCGTATCGAGTATCGTGCTGTAATATTTATCATAACATTCATTGATGATTTCTTTCAAGATGCCTGCTTTTCCATCAAAATAATAGTTTATCATTGAGATGTTCACATCCGCCTTTTTTGCGATTTCCCGTATACCGACTGCAGCAAAACCTTTCCGTGCGAAGAGAGAAACAGCGGCATTGAATATTCTTTCTTTTGCTGCAATTTTGGCACCTTTTGTCATGGATACCTCCTTATTAATCAAACGATTGTTTTAATCAATCGTTTGATTAATTATAATGAAAAAAATGATTTTGTCAAGAGGTAACCCCGTTAGAAATACCTGGGCACAGTTTTTATAAGTCTGTTCAGTGAAAAATGAAAGATCTCAATATCGGATATCATGTATCTATTAATGTGTATTTCTGACGGGGTGTGCTGAAATCATGGCATTGACAAATAATTAAGTTTCATTATAATTACCCATGGATCAAGAGACCAGGAAAATGTATACTGAAGCGATGGAGCTGTACGAGAAAGGGGATATAAAAAAGGCTATTGAAAAATTGGAGCTCGTAGTCAAAACCTATCCTGATTATCCAGATGTCCACAATGCTCTTGGTCTAGCCTATTCCTTATCAGGCGATAATGAGAGAGCGATAAACAGCTTTAATAAGGCGACCGAGTTGAATCCGGATTATATTGAGGCGTATGTGCATATGGCGATCATCCAGAATGAACTGTGCCGTTTTGAGCAGGCAAAGCAGACCTTTGAAAAGGCAGCCCAGCTGGAAACCAAGGAAAAAGGGCTTTCCCCACAATTGAAAGCAAAATTGGCCAATACGTACTGCCAATTGGGTGATACCTATTATGAACTCCAAGAGTACCAGAAGGCTAAAGATGAATACAAAAGAGCTGTTGAAGTCAGTGCAACATTCCTTGATATAAGATTAAAACTAGCCAAAACTTACCTGCAGCTCGGCGAACACAAGGATGCGGAAAAGCTACTGCAGGAAATCCTTCTGGATAACCAGGATTACCTGGAGGCAAAGACGACATTGGGTCTCTGTTATTATCAACAAAGAAGATATGGCGATGCACAACGAGAGTGGCAGGAAGTGCTCGATCGAGATTCAACGAATATTAAAGCGAGATCCTATCTCAATATGTTAAAGGAGAAATTGAGATGACCAAAACCAGAGTTTTCAAAAAATCAGAACTAAAAGTATTCGAGAAAAAATTAATTGAAGAAAGGAACAAACTACTGCGAGAATTAGAATACGAAGGTGGTCAGATTTCAAAAACTCAGCTTGAGTCCTCAGGTGATCTCTCGGCTTATTCAAATCATATGGCTGATCAAGGTACTGAGACGGAACGCCGCGAAATAACATCACAAATCCTCTCAACACGCCGGGAAGCGCTCTCGGAAATCGATTTAGCGTTGAAAAAGGTCAATCAAGGCAAATACGGATTTTGCGAAAGTTGCGGCAAGGCAATAGGTAAACGGCGTTTGAAATTCTTACCTCAAGCAAGAAAATGCATCAAGTGTTCCCAAAGTCATTAACCGTAACTCCAAAATAATATCTTTCATGATCCAGAAAAAGAACATCAGTATATTTCTAATTCTGGTTGTTATTGCGCTGTTGATCGACCAGGTTTCCAAGCTTCTAATCGTCAGCTATCTCACCCCATTTGAACCGCCGCTCAATATCGTTGGATCATTACTGCGGTTCAAGCTGACCTATAATCCTTATGGTGTTTTCAGTATTTCCTTTGGTCCAAATATTTTGTACTACATTTTTTCTATAATTGGCCTTTTCATTTTGACATATATCGCGCTTGCCTTTAAAGATAAAATAGGTGTCATTATCTTTAGTTTTATCGTGGGCGGAGCGATCGGTAATATTATCGACCGGATAAGACTGGATTATGTAATAGATTTTATTGATATGGGGATAGGTTCCCTCCGTTGGTTCACCTATAATCTTGCCGATGCCTTTATAACTGTTGGAGCGATTTTTCTGTTGGTTCGTGAGTTATTCTTTAAAAAACATGAAAAAACAGAAACGCCCGGCGGCGACAAGGCGGATTAACCTTCCATTAATTTACTGTATATTTTTTTCCGGCTTAGGATAAGTTTAATATAATTTCTTGTTTCATTATAAGGTATTAGGTCAATAAATACATCCACTTCATAGTTGGGATCTTGTTTTATCCAGCGTTTCACACGGACTGGTCCTGCATTATAACCGGCAAGGGATAGCGGTACCGAATTGAAATCTTTCAGCAGATTATTGAAGTAATAGCAGCCAAATCTTATCGATACCGATGGGTCATGCAGGGAATATGTTTCAACCTGCAGGTCTTTAGCGATCGCCTTCGCGGTCGGTGGTATGATCTGCATGATCCCTCTTGCATTTGCAGACGAAATAGCATCCGGGTCAAAAAGACTTTCCTGCCAGATCATAGCCAGACACAGACCAAGATCGATGTGCTGGTCCATGATTGTAAATGTGTAGCGAACCGGATACATCAACTTATAAAGCTCATATGGCCATACCATGATGTTCTGCTTTTTTGCTGCTTCCTTTACACGTAAACTAAAGAGGATAGAATATCTATCTGCACCATATTGAGCACAGAGTCTGCTCAAATAAAGCAGGTCATGTGGGCTCTTATCCTCGATCATATCCAATTCTTTCATCCCAAAGGCCATTTCATTAAGTTTAAAATATCGTACCGCATTTGCTATATGCTGCGAATCTGTGGGGCTGAATGATGTCGTGCTGTCTCTAAAAATTCCCATCCATTCATCCAATGATAAGGTATCAAAGATGAGGTTATTGCCATTGCGGACCAGATTATAGTATGAGAGCGGATGCTCGACTGCTAAATAGTTTTTAAGATCTTCAGTCGATTGATTCAGTCTTTCTTTTATTCTGATACGCCAATAGACAAATTCGGGTTCGGCACTGATCTTTAAAATGGAATCCGCTTTGCTCAACTCACCCATTTTGAAGAGCTGCATAGCAGCCCGGAGTCGAGTGTTTCTATCATTTATTGCCAGGAATGTCTGCACGGCTTGCAGTGTGTCGCCGATATCTTCATACAAAAAAGCTTTTCTTTGTAGGGCACGTTTTGCATAATCCGATTTTTTATTTATTATTTGCAGTGAATCGTAGACTGCGATCGCTCTTTGATATTGACCGGTATTCTCATAAATCCTGCCTCGATAATAATATGCAGCTGACCAATTGCTCTGAGCCAGATACTTAAGCGATAGGGAATGACTCTCCCGGTTGTAGTATATTCTGCCCATATAATAATTGACTGCATTGTCGGCAGTAGTTTTCGCAAAGTGTTCAAGAGCTTTATCATTGCTACCATGCTGGTAATAGACAATACCAAATGATTTATGCTGGCTGCTTGTTTTTGGCTTCACCAAACCTGTTGCATATAACGCACCGGCCGATGCGGGATATTGCGTTATCAATTTCCAGGCTGTCTTGTCTTGATTGCTTTTATCTTTTTGTTTTTCATAGATTTGTAATAATATGAATTCCCGGAGACTGGGCTTGTCTAACTTGGTGAGTTCTTTTTGAGCGATCCGCGTGTCTTCTATGTTTAAAAAAAGATCGAGTAAAATATCTTGAAAATCCTGGTGCAGATACGGACTTACTGAATCGATCGATGTGATAACACGATAGGCATCTTCAAAGCTGCTCAATTCATGATATGCCTTGGCGAGGTATAATAGACGGTAATCATCGGGCTTGATCGGTTGGGTCAGATATTCAATGGCTTTTTCCTGTTCACCAAGGTGATAATAGGAAATACCTTTGAGCAGGCTGTCTTCGGTCGTTTGGGCAAGCATCGCCCACCGTTTTGTCTTCAGCAGGATAATATCATTCTCATAAGGAGTTAAATCAACGGTCCAGGAAATACTGTCAAGAACCGCGGCGGCACGTTCGTATTCACGTTGGTCGATATAGATACGACTGAGGATCAATGCTCGCTCCGGTATGTGTTCGGTGCTTGTTACCGAGTCTTTTAACAAGGCATAAGCATACAAAGGTCGTTTCTGGTAGGAGGATTCTGCCTCTTTTAGATAATTGGGTTCAGGTATTCTAATAATACCCGGTCGTGGGCATGATATCACAAAAAATATGACGAGTAATAGCCACTTCACAAACAATATTCTAATCATAATAAAAATTTAGTCAAGTGAAAATGAACGGCATTAATGTATTGCCTGCTGTATAAACAATAAAATATCGTTGTTGTGTTTTTTAGTAATTATATACTTCGTCGTCGGTAAAAAAGAATTTGATCTCTCGTTCGGGATTTTCATCAGGTGCTGAAGCATGCACAGCATTTTCTCCAACTGAGGTGCCGTAGAGATTACGTACTGTACCTTGAGCAGCTTTTTTTGGGTCGGTCGCCCCGACCACCTCGCGGAGCTTTGCCGGGCCTTCTGGATGTTCCAGGCAGCATGCAACAACAGGTCCGGAAGATATGAAATCAACGAGCCATGTATAGAAATCCTTGCCTTTGTGGATTGCGTAGAATTCGCCACCCTGTTTCTTGTTTAACCAGACTAACTTCATAGCGCAGATCTTGAAATCAGCATCAGTTACTTGTTTGAGGATTTTACCGATCAGATTGCGTTTGACAGAATCTGGTTTTATTATTAAAAGTGTCCTATTCATGGTTAGGAGTATAACGAAATTTTATAGACTGTCAATGATAATCGTTTGACACCGGCATATTTCTTGTTATAATAAGCTATGAGCAAACGTGTATCAGCTTGTCTGATGCTTCTGCTATTTATTTTCTGTACACCGACAGATAAGGTCTCTGAGGTAATAGACGGCGATACCTTTAAGACCACAGACGGAGAGACCGTACGCTTGTTAGGCATAAATACTCCTGAGCTGACCGAGCCCGGGGCTGATATCGCCAAGTCGGGTCTTGCCCTTTTGATCCTCGGTAAAGATGTGTGTTTAAAAAGGGACGTAACTGACCGGGACGATTATGGCAGAATATTGAGATATGTTTTCATCGACAGCCTTTTTATCAATGCTGAACTCGTCATAATGGGTTATGCTGAAACGCGTTTTTTCCCGCCGGACACCCTTTATCGAGAGAAACTGGAAAATCTTGAAAAAATTGCCGTCAGGAATAATCGTGGTTTGTGGGCGTTTGCCGTTTTTCAACGACCAGATACTGCGAGTTTCGCTGTAGAAGCAACAAAAGAGCTCACCTCAGATGCCATTTCATGGCGCGATGCTGCACAGTATTACGGTCAGACAAAGATAGTAGAGGGAAGGGTCGTTGCCTCGAATAATACAGGCAAAGTATGCTTTCTGAATTTCCACAAGAACTGGAAAAAGTATTTTACCGCAGTAATATTCTCGAGCGATTATGATAAATTCCCCGCCCGACCAGAAGAATACTATCTCAATCGAAATGTGCGTGTGAAAGGATTGATAAAAGAATACAATGGTAAGCCTGAGATCATTCTCAAGGGACCAGCACAGATCGAGATCATTGACTAAGTTTTCATAATATCCGGGTATGTCTTGACTTGACTCGTATTTTGTCTATAATTGATTTCAATGAAGACGATTATGACTGAGTCGGATATACGACGCGCTCTGGTTAGGATCGTCCACGAAATCATTGAAAAGAATAAGGGAACGAAGAATCTGGTACTGATCGGTATTAAAAGACGGGGTGATTTTGTTGCCCGCCGTCTTGCAGAAAGAATCAAGAAGAGTGGCGGTAAGAAAATCCCGATCGGCGCACTCGACATAACCTTGTATCGTGATGACCTGCAGCTTGTCTCGGAAACTCCAATCATCGAAAGCACGGATATTACTTTTGATTTAAGTAAAAAAACGATTATCCTGGTTGATGATGTATTATACACGGGGCGAACGATACGTGCTGCGATGGAGGAAATCTTCAACTTCGGACGACCAAAAGCCATTCAACTTGCTGTACTGGTCGACCGTGGACACCGTGAATTACCGATTCAGGCTGATTTTGTCGGCAAGCGTGTACCGACGGCCAAGAATGAAATTGTTGATGTTCATGTTGAAGAAATGGATGGTGAGGACTGTGTTTTATTGCATCTATACGGTACGAAAAAAAGGTCAGCAAAAAATGAAAAAATAAAATCCAGGATCAAATTGAAGGATACCCCAAAGCAAAAAATAAGTCAGTTAACAATAAAGGACTTAAGCGAAGAGGATTAATGCAGACGAAAAAGCATCTTTTAGGTCTTGAGAACCTTGCCAGCCGTGAGATAATTCAATACCTTGATCTGGCTGAAAAATTTGCATCCGTGCTAGAGAGACCGATACCCTTTGTACCATCATTGCGCGGTAAGACGATACTCACTCTTTTCTTTGAGCCTTCAACAAGAACACAAATTTCGTTCAGTATAGCGGCGAAAAGGCTATCGGCAGATGTTGTTAATTTCTCACAATCCGCATCGAGTGTAAAAAAAGGTGAGACAATCATTGATACCGCAAAAAATATCGAAGCGATGAAAGTCGATGGGGTCGTCGTGAGACATTCGGCGCCGGGCGCAGCTAAGATACTCTCTGAGAATCTTGATGCATTTGTCATAAATGCTGGCGATGGTGGTCATGAACATCCGACCCAGGCTCTTCTTGACCTTATGACAATGCGGCAGGCGTGCGGGAAATTTAAGGGATTGAAAGTGCTTATCATCGGTGATATAGAACACTCCCGGGTTGCGCGCTCCAATATCTTTGGTCTTAAAACGCTGGGTGCTGATGTTGCGGTATGTGGACCACCAACTTTGATCCCGCTCGGGATCGAAGAACTCGGTGTCGATGTTTTCTATAATTTGGATGACGTAATCAATAATTATGATGTTGCGATGGCTTTGCGTATACAGTTGGAAAGGCAGCAGGGTGGTTTGTTCCCATCCTTAAGAGAATATCGAACGCTTTATGGGTTGACCAGAGAGCGGGTTGCGCGTATGAAACAAAAAGGTATTATAATGCATCCAGGGCCCACAAACCGTGGGGTGGAGATCGATCCTGAGGTTGCCGACAGTAACAAATCGGTTATTCTAAAACAGGTGAAGAACGGTGTTGCGATAAGGATGGCTGTATTATTCGTTCATGCAGGAGGTAAACTTGGCTGATATTTTAATAAAGGGCGGCAGAGTCATCGATCCCAAGACGCAATTTGATGAAGTTACGGACATTTTAATCCGTGGTAATAAAATTGAGAAGATCGGTAAGGGATTGAAAAAAGAAGGGGCAAAAAATCTAAACGCCAAAGGCAAGATCGTCTCTCCCGGATTGATTGACCTGCACTGTCATCTCAGGGACCCGGGACGACCCGACGTTGAGACCATTGAAAGTGGCAGTCAGGCGGCGATTGCGGGTGGTTTTACGACAGTTTGCTGCATGCCAAATACCTCACCAGCCATTGATAACGAAGGCTTGGTCAATTACATCTATAAAGAAGCCGCACGCGTCGGTTTATGTCGAGTATATCCGATAGCGGCTATCACAAAAGACAGAAAAGGTAAAGAGCTTACAGAATTTGGCGAATTGATAAAGGCGGGGGCGAAAGGATTTTCAGATGATGGGGATGTGGTGTCTGATTGCAACGTATTCAGACACGCGCTCGAGTATTCCAGGATCTTTGATGTGCCGATCTTTGAACATCCTCTCGACAAAGATCTGTCAAAGAACAGGTTTATGAATGAGGGTGTTGTTTCGACCCGCCTGGGGTTAGACGGGTCACCTGCATTGGCCGAGGAAGTCATCGTCGCACGCGATTTGCTTGTTGCTAAGTTTACTGGCGCTAAACTGCATGCCTGTCATATCTCAACCAAAGGTTCAGTTGAACTTATCAGGAGAGCGCGGGAGAACGGGATACGCGTAACCTGCGAAACGTGCCCACATTATTTCTTTTTCAACGAAGAATCTCTGATCGGTTTTGATACAAACTTCAAGGTGAACCCACCACTTCGCACTGAGCAAGATCGACTCGCAGTGATCGACGGGCTTCGTGATGGAACCATAGACGCCATAGCAACTGATCATGCTCCTCATTGTCAGGCAGAAAAAGAGCTGGAGTTCACCAGGGCACCATTCGGGATGATCGGTTTTGAAACGGCTTTGCCCATGATAATTATGGAGTTGATCGATAAGCAGCAGTTCAGCTGGTCCCAGGTTTTGGAAAAATTAACGATCAATCCAGCTCAGATAATTTCAGAAAAGCTCGGCATAATCAAAAAGAGCGCGGTAGCGGATCTGGTAATTATCGATCCAAAGATGAAGTGGCGACTTACCACGAATACGATACTTTCAAGATCAAAAAATACGCCGTTGCTTAATAAAGAAATGACCGGTCGAGCGATTGCGACGATCGTTGACGGTAAACTCAAGAATTACTATCAGGATTAACCGATTACTAAAATGTCACATACAGATACGATAAAGGGCGTCATCTTACCAGACTGGCTTGGAAGCGGTCAAGATCTATTTGGTACGATCCAGATAATGAAGGGAAAACAGATTGCCAGAGGTTTTTTGGAGATAGATTTTGACTTCAGATTCAGTGAATCATTCAACTATCCGATTGTCTTTGAGATAAGAAGCGTGCATTCCAATCTTGAAGCATTTGGCATTGCTTTTAGGATTGATCGCGAAGCAGACCCGGCACAGCGTGCCATTGAAGAAAATATTATTGCACCCAAGGTCTGCAGCAGTCTGCGCCTCGATGATTTCATCAAGTTCTTTGCTGACGTAGTTGAGAAGAATGTTGATTTTGCCATCTATTTAAACAAGGCACCGCGCAGGTTCAAGAACATTAAGTTCTTCAAGTTGAGCGAAGAGCAAAAAATAGTCCTAAATGAAAGGTTGATGATCGCGATTACAGAAGCTGTAGATAGACGCAAGACCAGGGGCAGATAAAATATATAAGATTTCTCTGCGCCGAATTACGTAATCCTCACCCCGAAACTATCCTTTACTATTTCCCCGATGACTTTTGGTTTGATATTCTTAAAAAAACGCAGGTTTTTTTGGTCGACGACAATGACCATGCCGATGCCCATGTTAAATACTCGATACATTTCCCTCTCCGGGACATTGCCCAGCGTTTCAATCAACTTAAATACCGGCTGTGGCTGCCATGACCTTTTGTTTATTATTGCTGCACATGTAGGAGGTAAGATGCGTTTTAAATTGTCGTAGAAGCCGCCTCCAGTAATATGTGCCAATCCTTTTATATAGCGCATCTTGGATTCCAAGTCCTTTCGGTACGAGCGATGGATTTTTAGTAATTCGTCGCCTACGGTACATTTTAATTCAGGGAGATAGGATGAAAAGGTGTATTTTCTTAGCAAAACCTTACGCGCCAGCGAATATCCATTAGTGTGAAGTCCCGAGGATCTCAAACCCAGTAAAACGTCACCCGGTTTTATTTTTGAGGTATTGAGGTATGTTTTTTTGCTGACTTTACCGACAACAAAACCGACCAGGTCATAAATCCCTTTTGGATAGAATCTTGTAAGTTTTGCCGTCTCACCACCTATCAGAAGCATTTTCTCCTTGCGACAAGCGTTCACTATACCCTTTACAATGTCGATGAGGATCTTTTTCCCGAGATCCGAGAAGCCGATATAATCCATAAAGAAGAGGGGTATTGCACCGGTCGTTAAGATATCATTCACGCAGTGATTTACAATATCCTGTCCGATGGTATCGTGTTTGCCCGTGCCACAAGCAACAAGGATCTTTGTGCCAACACTATCAACACTGCTAACCAAAAAATCATTATTTATCGGGTAGACACCGCCGAAAAGCCCGAAGCTGGATTTTCCTCTGCCTTTAAAAGTTTTCGCAACTTGTTTACCTATGCCCTTTCTTATGAGGTTCAGGACATCGATGTTAACACCCGCATCTTTATATAACATATAAGAATAATATTCACTTTTAGCAATATTGCAAGCATTTATCTTATGCGAAATTAATTCGCGGCGCTTTGAGCTTTATACAGGAGAGATATTGTTGACACCATCGAAATTTCAAGTTATACTCTATCATGAAGAGTGATTTAGAGATCGCCCAGAAAGCTACTTTAATACCGATCATGGAACTTGCTAACCGTCTAGGTATCGATGAGGAATACGTTATTCCGTGCGGTGTATTTAAAGCGAAAATATCGCTGCAATTCTTTGAGAAATTAAAAGCAAGAGCAAAAGGTAAACTTATTTTAGTTACCGCTATGACACCGACACCTTACGGTGAGGGTAAGACTACGGTATCGATCGGTCTCAGTATGGCGCTTAACAGCATCGGCAAAAAATCTATCGTTGCCCTACGTGAACCTTCACTGGGTCCGGTTTTCGGGATAAAAGGAGGTGCTGCAGGCGGTGGCCATGTTCAAGTATTGCCCATGGAGGATATTAACCTGCACTTTACTGGCGATCTTCATGCAATAGGTGCAGCGCATAATTTATTATCTGCGGTGCTTGACAATCATATGCATTTTGGCAATAAACTGAACGTTGATGAAAGAGATATTTTCTTTACCCGGGCGATGGATATGAATGATCGCAGTCTGCGTAATATCGTCGTCGGGTTAGGCGGCAAACCCAATGGCCCGGCGCGCGAAGATGGTTTTATTATTACTGCGGCGAGCGAGGTAATGGCAATTTTAGCCTTGTCGCAGTCGCTTACAGAATTAAAAGAGCGATTGGGCAATATCCTGGTTGCCTTTGACATGAACCGGCAACCTATCTATGCCAAAAATTTTGAGGTACACGGAGCCATGACGGCACTCTTAAAAGACGCTCTGAAACCGAATCTTGTTCAGACGATAGATCATACTCCTGCGTTCATACATTGCGGACCATTCGCGAATATCGCACATGGTACTTGTAGTATCCTGGCTATCAAGATGGCTCAATTTCTATCTGACTACACAGTTGTTGAAGCGGGATTTGGTTCTGATCTTGGTGCTGAAAAATTCATTAATATAGTGTCGAGAATTGGAGATTTGAATGTGGATGCTTCAGTCCTTGTGGCTACGATTCGGGCATTAAAATTGCACGGTGGGGCATCGAAGAAAGATCCGAGTTCAGGCGATATCGGGCAGCTCAAAAACGGTCTCTCAAACCTCGGTAAACACATAGAAAATATGAACAAACTGGTAATTCCGCCGGTAGTAGCACTCAATATCTTTGAGGGCGACAGCGAGGATGAAATAAAGGTCGTAAAAGAATATTGCCGCAGCAAAGCTACTGAATGCGCCCAGGTACGTGCCTTTGACCAGGGGGCATCAGGTGCTGTCGAGCTTGCTGAAATGGTCTGTCAGGAAGTGCAGAAAAGTAAGTGCTGCATGCATCCGATATATGATCTTGAGGATACTATAGAAGATAAGATTGAAAAAGTTGCGACCGAGATATATGGCGCGGCACGCGTCGTGTATACGCCACAAGCAGAAAAGGACATTAAGCGCATTCACCGTCTCGGGTTCGATAAACTGCCGGTCTGTATCGCTAAGACCAATATGTCGTTGTCAGATAATCCCGAGTTATACGGTCGTCCTGAGAACTTCAAGATCACGATCAGAGGTATTAACATCTCTTCTGGTGCCGGGTTCTTGGTTCCTCTCACCGGTACAATAATGCTCATGCCCGGGTTGTCAAAGGTGCCAAATGCGGAACGGATTGATGTTGATGAAAACGGCAGGATTACCGGCCTGGCATAGCTGCCCGACTTAACGATTAGGTATGCCAGCAAATCTGCCACCTCAATATTTTGAAGTAGAAAGGCAATACCGTGAAGCCAAAGAGCCGCGTGAAAAATTGACTTTCCTCCAACAACTTTTATCGATCATCCCCAAACATAAGGGTACAGAAAAATTGCAGGCAGAGCTAAAGACAAGAATATCAAAACTAAAGACGTCGATCGATAAACAGAAAAAATCAAAGGGCTCGGGCGGGACGTGGTATCAGGTTGAAAAGCAGGGAGCTGGCCAGATCGTCATCGTGGGTCTGCCTAACAGCGGTAAATCTTCGCTTCTTAATGTGTTGACCAATGCACATTCAGAAGTCGGGCTTTATCCATATACCACCCAGTTACCGCAAGTTGGTATGATGGATTATGAGAATATTAAAATTCAGATCGTTGATACACCACCACTTTACGAAGAAGCACCGGCATGGCTCTACGGTATTTACCGTAACGGTGATTTGCTGTTGATACTGCTGGATGTCAATAAAGATACGATATCCGATTTCGAAAAAATATGCACTGCGCTGAATAATAAAAATATTTTCATCTCAGAACATGAATTCGGTGATATAAAGAGACACCTTATTGTTTTGAACAAAATAGATGCTGTACCTGAAAAAAAGACACGGTCGGAATTCATAAAGCGTTATCAGGATGGTTTTTCCATTATTTGTCTTTCAGTATCTGACATGAATGGCATCGATATATTGAAAAAGAAGATGTTTGATAATTTAAGCATTATTAGAGTCTATACGAAAAAGATCGGTAATGCTATAGTCAAAGACGACCCGGTTGTTCTTCGTAAAGGTGCTACGGTCATGGATGCGGCTGAACACATCCACAAAGATTTCAAGAGGAACATGAAATTCGCCCGTCTATGGAACGAAAAGGATTATTCAGGCCAGAGGGTGGAAAAAAATCATATTCTCAATGATGAAGATGTCCTTGAATTCCATGTCTAACTTCGGTCAAAGGTATGAATTGAGTAGAGACAAATTCAATGATGGCTAAGAACAGCGGAGAACTTTCCATAATCCGATATATCAGGCAGCGGTTTCCACGCAGGAACGACGAAATATTAAAGGGTATCGGTGACGATGCAATGGTTTTCCGTAATGGCTTTGTCGCAACGACAGATTCATTTTTTGAAAATATCCACTTTGATCTTGGATATTTTTCCATGAAGACGCTTGGTCAGCATATAATGGCCGCGAGTCTTTCCGACATAGCAGCTATGGGTGCACAACCCATTTGTGCGTTGATTTCATTGAATCTGACTGAGAAGAATACCTTTAAAGACATCCAGGACCTTTACCACGGTTTCGAGATAATGTGTAAAAGATATGCTTTCGATATCAGCGGCGGTGACATTGTGCAAAGTCCTGGTTTTGGTGTGACGATCACGGTTATCGGCAAAAATGCAAGTCCCATATTACGGTCTGGAGCAAAACCCGGTCAGAGTCTCTATGTAACGAATTTTCTTGGTCTTGCCGAGGTTGGTCGTGCAGTACTCTGCGAGAAGTTGTCACGCAAACAGTATCCCTTCGCAGTCGATAAACACCTGTGCCCTGAGCCGCGTATAGAGGAAGCAGGTTTGTTGAGGAAGTATGCCAGGGCATGCATTGACATTTCCGACGGATTGTCGACCGATGCCGATCATCTTGCATTTGAAAGCAAGGTAAAAGTAGTTATTGAGGCTGAACATATACCGATCCACTCAGAGGTTGGTGAATTCTGCGCAATGAAAGGGATTGAACCCTTGGATTTTATACTCTCCTCAGGCGAGGATTTTGAGCTCTTATTCACTGCGCGACATCTGCCCAAACATTTCAGGGTCAAGGTGTTTCGCATCGGCAGGATTTTGCAAGGGCATGGTTTATTTATTTCATTCAGAGGGAAACTAAAACGTATAAAACCGACAGGATACGAACACCTGAAAGGCATTTAAGATTTGAGATTGAGACATATTTATCTAACAAATAGTATTCCTTGACAGATTGGCGTTAATGTTTATAATATGCTCATGGGGGCGATCGGTCTTGACGGAGCGATTGAAATGAAAAAGGGCATACCGAGGGTTCTGGCCACCTCGTTAATCCGACCCGAGCAAAAAACATCCTGAATATGGATATGCTCTAGCTGCATAATATAAGCAGCTACGTCTGCCTGGGTGGTCAGCCCAGCTCAGGGCCAGGCGTCATAAAGGGCTGAAACCTGTCAATTCACGCCTTATGGATTGATAGGATATTTACAAAGGCTATCTCTTGCAGACCTGTCTCTTGGTGACGCTTGAGGAGAATCATAAAGAGACTAAGTATGTAGTCCTCTTCATCGAAGTGCTTCGGACGCGGGTTCAATTCCCGCCGCCTCCACCAATCTTCCCCAGATCTTTGATTTGGTTGGGGAATTGAGTATTCTGTTTATAGTAGAAACTAGGAAGAGAGCGAGGAGAGTAATGAGTAAGGCGTAATGAGTAGAGTTAACATCATGTTTCGCAAGATAAAATCAAAGCGATCCTAGTGTTAGTGTTTCCGATTTCTTAATTGCTAGTGACTTAATAACTTATTGACTGTAGTTTTTCTGGAGGTAGCGAGTGATTGTATTATTTTTAGTCTTTTTTGATTCGTCATTGATCATTACTGAAGTGATGTCCAATGTTAAAGGTTCAGAACAAACGTGCGGTGATAGAAATGAATATATCGAAATCTATAATCTCAGTTCAGATACAATCGATCTTTCAGAATTCATGATCTACGATTTCGATGTTAACCCGGATGAAGTATACCCCTGGGATGATGATGCGATTCTCTTGAATCATCCGGGTATCAGGATCCATTCAACGTTTATATACCCTTATTCATATGCGGTCATTCTTGATCGCGAATACACGAGTAATGATACCACGGGCGGCAATGTTCAGCCATATGATTTCCCGGATTCAACGTTGATCCTGACTACTGATGATACGACTATCGGAGACGGACTCCAGACTGCGGATCCACTCATCATTTTTTCAGTATCCGGTGCATGCACAACATCTTTTGGTACGCCTTTTGACAGTCTGGATTATTTCCCTTCTGATCCTGGCGATGGTATTTCCTGGGAACGTATTGAATTATCGCTTCCTGATACTGCCCCTAATTGGCACGTCTGTATAGATTCGGCTGGTTGTACTCCGGGTCGAGAGAACAGTACAACAAACGCATATGATATTGCGATCACATCCGAGTCCATAATCTTTCAACCCGCAGTTCTCAAGACCGGTGATAATGTTAGGTTTGATATCCAGGTCAAGAATTTTGGACTGAGAGAAACAGATGATTATACGCTGGAAATATATGATGATCAGAGCAGAGATAGTATACTGGATATCAATGAGATGATAGCTCAGTTGGCCGGGATTCTGATAAGCCCAGCCGACAGCGCGCGCCTTACATACATCTATGAGCACCCTGCTCAGGGCATGCATATAATCGGCTTCCGCGTGGACTTTCCTGGTGATCGCGATTTATCAAATAACCTCGTGTTAAAACAACTCAGAGTCACGGGCGAAGTCGGTGAACTTGCGCTTTCACCAGATATCTTCACACCGAATAATGATGGTGTCGGAGATTTGTTACAGATAGATTATCGGCTTCCTGATGCTGGTGGTTCATTAGACCTGGCGATCTTTGATAGTCGCGGTAAATTAGTACATTTTCTATGCCGTGATGATTATTGTCAGCAATCTCTTGGATCCATGTACTGGGATGGCAAGGCGGCTGATAAGGAATCACCTACGGGGTTGTATGTTATTTATCTTGAATATCGATACCAGAACAGGGTAACAAAGGCAAAAAAGACCACGATTCTGGCACGATGAGGCGAAATGGTCGTTTTGCTATTTCTTCTTAATTATTCTGTACAATCATTGACTTATGTCGCTTTCTGGATATAATATCCCATGTTAAAAAAGACTCCGTTTTACGAAATGCATGTGAAAAATGGCGGAAAAATCGTTGAATTTGCCGGCTTTTTAATGCCCGTTCAATTCGATGGTATTATCCCCGAACACCGTGCTGTCCGCAGTAGTGTCGGGGTTTTTGATGTATCGCATATGGGTGAGATAGAGATTTATGGTCAGGATAGGATGAAATTCGTTAATCATTTGACTACCAATGATGCCGCCGCGCTGGAATTAGGTCAGGTTCAATATACAACAATGCTCTACCCTGATGCCGGTATTGTAGATGATCTTCTGGTGTACAATTTTGAAACAAGAATACTGCTCGTTGTTAATGCCGCTAATACAGATAAAGATTTCCAATGGATCATGGATAATAAGAAATACGATGTCGATATTAAAAATATCAGCGATACAATGGGGCAACTTGCAATTCAGGGACCAAAGGCAGAGCTTGTAATGCAGAAGCTCTTTGACTTTGACCTTACTACAATGAAATACTACTGGGCGGCTGAGGTGAATATGAATCCTGCTTCTTTGAAGAAGAGCGCGAAAAAAAATATTCCAGTGATACTTTCACGCACCGGATATACTGGTGAGGACGGTTTTGAGATCTATATGAATAAGCAGTATGCTGCGCAGTGCTGGGAGATGATATTTGATGCCGGTGCAGAATACGGCATAAAACCAGTGGGTCTGGGTGCAAGAGATACCTTACGTTTTGAAATGAGGTACTGCTTGTATGGTAATGATATTGATAAGACAACTAATCCGTTGGAAGCTGGATTGGGGTGGGTAGTCAAATTTGATAAGGGTGATTTCAACGGTCGGGAGAGTCTGTTACAGGCCAAAGAAAATGGAATAAAGCGGCGACTCGTCGGGTTTGAAGTTATCGGCAAAGGTATCCCAAGACCGCATCAATCTATACATCTTGGAGGCAAGAAGATAGGCTATGTTACCTCGGGAACTTTTTCTCCATCTATGAAAAAAGGTATGGGTATGGGCTATGTTGATAAACCATATAACAAAACAGGTACAAGGATCGAAGTAATGGGAAAGGTGCCGATCGAGGCTGAGATCATTAAAGGTCCGTTTTATAAACAAGGAAGTCATAAATGACAGAAGGAGATAAAATGGCAAACATAATAGAAGGGCTCAAATACACCAAAGAACATGAGTGGATTAAATTAGAAGGCGATACGGCAACTGAGGGACTAACTGATTATGCGCAATCCGAGTTGTCCGATATCGTCATGGTTGAACCGCCAGAAGTGGGGAAAAAAGTCAAAGCTGGTGAAGCCATAGGGACAATAGAGGCCGTAAAAGCAGTGAGCGATCTTTATGCAGGTCTTAACGGTGAAGTTGTGGAAGTCAATGAAAAGGTCGTAGCTGATCCTTCTATTATCAACAAAGATCCTTACGGTGAAGGATGGCTTTTCAAAATAAAGCTGGATGACCCGAAACAGGCTGAAACTCTGTTGGCCCCGGAACAATATAAAGAATTGATCGCTAAACATTAATGCATTATTTACCGCTGACACCCCAGGACGAAAAAGATATGCTCGTGAAATTGGGTGTATCTTCCTTTTCAGAGCTGCTCGATCAGATCATTCCGAAAGATCTTCAGTACAGTGGAAAATGTGGGTTACCAGATGCGGTCAGCGAATATGATGTGAGGAAAGTACTGAACGGTTTATCTCATCAGAACACAAACAGTGGTGAGTATATATCCTTTTTGGGTGCTGGAGTCTATGATCATTATGTCCCGTCGATCATCGACAGTCTAATATCACGCAGTGAATTTTACACCGCCTATACGCCTTATCAAGCCGAAGTGTCGCAAGGAACCTTGCAGACTATTTTTGAGTATCAGAGTGTGATATGCGAACTTACCGGTATGGATATAGCCAATGCTTCGATGTATGATGGGGGATCAGGATTAGCAGAAGCTTGCCATATGGCATGTACGGTTACGGGAAGGAAAAAGATCATCCTCGCCGATCTCATACATCCGTTCTATCAAAAGATTACGCATACTTATACAAGGGAATGTGGTGTGGAAATCGCGGTATGTCCTTCAAAAAATGGTGTCGTTGATATTGAAATTCTTAAGGGTCTACTTGACGACAGGACAAGTTGTTTTTGTATTCAACACCCCAATTTCTATGGTCTGCTTGAGAATGTTTCAGAGATTGAACGCATAGTACACAACCATGGTGCGCTTTTCATATCAGTGGTAGATCCTATTTCTCTTGGAATTATCAAGCCGCCCGGCGAGTACAGTGCCGACATCGCAGTCGGTGAGGGGCAGGCCTTGGGGATTTCTCAGGGATTTGGAGGACCTCTTCTGGGAATTTTCACAGCCCGACAGAAATATGTCAGGTCGGTACCTGGACGTATCGTTGGCGAAACAACTGACGTAGATGGTAAAAGAGGTTATGTTTTGACTTTGCAAACTCGTGAACAACATATCCGCCGGGAAAAAGCAACATCTAATATATGCACAAATGAAGCATTGTGTGCATTAAGTGGGCTGATATATCTCTGCAGTTTAGGTAGACAAGGCATTGTGGATGTCGGTAATCTGTGTGTTTCAAAAAGCCATTATTTGTACAACAGAATAATGGAATTGAAGGGTATTAGGCCGCTCTATAAACAGGAGTTCTTTAAGGAGTTCGTGGTCAGTACGGAAAAACCGGCTTATCAGGTTGTAGACGCACTTTTGCAATATAAGATATTCGGCGGTGTGCCGTTATCTGTTTTTGATAGAAAATTAGAGAATCAACTTTTAATATCAGTGACCGAACAGCGAAGTAAAGCCGAGATAGATATGTTTGTAGATTATTTATCCAAGGTTCTCTGATATAAGAATTCCAGGTTCTGAACATGATTATAAGAGCTAATGACAAGGCTAGTTATCTGAATAAAGGTCAGATCCACAGGCTTTTGTTTATCGGCGATATCATAGGTAGTCCAGGTAGAGATAAGGTTTGTACAGTTCTTCCAGAATTACTGGAAAAGGAAAATATTTTTTTTACAGCAGTACAGGGTGAAAATATCGCAGGGGGTATCGGTGTCACGGAAGATACCGCCAAACAATTATTCAAAGCGGGTGTTGATTGCATTACAACCGGTAATCATGTATGGAAACATAAAGAATTTTATGATTACCTCGCCCACGAGAACAGGATTTTACGGCCGGCGAATTATCCGGACGGTGTGCCGGGTAGAGGGTTTGCTGTTTATGAGAAACAAGGAACCAGAATCGGCTTGATAAATCTCGAGGGTCGAGTTTTTATGCAGCCAAAAGAAAACCCTTTCAAGATCGGTAGAGAGATCGCCGAGAATATGCACAAAGAAACTTGCAATATCGTTGTGGATTTTCACGCTGAAGCGACAAGTGAAAAGAAAACACTGGGGTATTATCTATCCGGATGCGTTACAGCATGTCTTGGTACGCACACGCATGTCCAGACTGCTGACGAACAGATCCTTAATGAGCATACCGCATACATTACTGACGTCGGGATGGTCGGTTCTTCCAATTCGGTGATTGGTTTTAGAAAAGATGAAGTAACGAAATATATTTTGCTTTCGACACCGCAGAAATTCACAGTTGCTAAAGGAGATATTATAGCAAATTGTGTGATCGTCGATTTTGATGTGCGCTATGGTCAGGCCAAATCCATTATTCGCTACAACTTTTAATCCACAGATACCTAAACATTCAGCAAATTCCATATAACTGGCATGTATGAAGAAATCCTTCGGCGTATTTCATCGACTGCGATCGAGGAGAAAAGCTCTATTTTCCGAAGTCAGTACTTGTCGTAAGACAATATTTCCTTTTGGTCTTTTCTGCCACGATCTTTTGGTTCTTCAGCCGGATAACCGATAGGTGTCAAGGCTAAAACTGTAACGTCATCCGGTACATTCAGAATATGTTTGATATCTTTTTCTACAAAAGCACCGATCCAGCACGTACCAAGGCCTTCATTGGCCGCGGCCAGGATCATATGATCGAGTGCAATAGCGACATCGACCGGTCCAGAACTCATATATCCGCCCATTCGTCCCCATGCTATCTGATCGAGGATGCAGCCGACCAGGATGACATCAGCATCGGCAATCCACAGTTGACTGCGACTCGCCTCGGCTATTTTCTTTTTGGTTCCCGGATCCTTAACGATTATAAACCGCCAGGGTTGGATATTCTTAGCTGAAGGAGCGATACGTCCTGCTTCAAGAATTCTATTTAAGACCTCGTCAGGTATCGGATCAGGTTTATATTTACGGACACTTTTTCTCCTTTTAGTTACATCATAAAACTCCATGATTTAGCTCCTCTCATCCCTAAAGGGATGTTGGTGTAACCCCGTACCTAATTCGACAAATCTCAGCAAATAGGTGCACAATCAAGACACGCCCGGCGCGACTCGAACGCGCAACCTGCGGAACCGGAATCCGCCGTTCTGTCCAATTGAACTACGGGCGCAACATGGGGGATTCTCCCCCCTGTTCTCCATAAAATTCTCTAAACAGATTTGAGAATTTTTCGGAGACCGCATACCCCCCTACCACCGCACAGAAGTATCGCATGGCTCTCAGTTTTTCCCGTGTACGATACCTTGCTCATACGGCATAGCCAGAAGTATATTT
>Ga0307426_1000298_pt1 | contig 33410 bp, 30 predicted proteins | sample SalMarWE160340MG_FD_202165 | JGI IMG/M metagenome (GOLD analysis project Ga0307426, IMG submission 202165) | Salt marsh sediment microbial communities from the Plum Island Ecosystem LTER, Massachusetts, United States - WE1603-40 | ecosystem: Environmental > Aquatic > Marine > Intertidal zone >...
TCAGTACGTTCCTGCCTCTTGGGCCCAGGGTCGCTTTTACTGCGTTTGCAAGGGTGTTTACTCCCTTCAGTATAGCGTCCTGCGCCGCCCTGTTGAATTTGATTTCCTTTGCTGCCATTTCTTGTCTTACCTCCGATTAATTTGTTAATCCAGAACAGCTACAATTTCCTTCTCTTCGAGGATTATATACTCCTCTCCGTCTATATTTATCTCCTTTCCCCCGTATTTGCCGAAGAGCACACGGTCGCCCTTTTTAACGGCTAGCGGCTTCACCGTACCGTCTTCCATTACATAACCTTTGCCTACGGCGTAGATCTCACCCTCCTGCGGTTTATCCGCGGCGGTATCGGGAATGATGATCCCGCCTTTGGTGGTCTCCGGCGCGTCTATTCTTTTCAACAAAACCTTGTCACGAAGCGGTCTTACATCCATAATAAAAAAACCTCCTGATTTAAAATGATATATGGCAGGTGTACCCAAACCCATAGGTAAAAGACTAGCTATAAAATATGCATGATTCCTCGGCTGTCAAGAGCGAGGACGAAAAATTATTTATCGTATGATCTCGGTTGGTTAGCCCGAGTATTTAGTAATGTCTTACCAGTCTCGCGTATGGAGATGCGGAGCACGGAAGATTCCCCGCTCGGGCGGCTAAACGTTTACCTCAAACGCGTTTTTTATGATTCTCGCATCGCCGCTCGAAAGATCGACGGAGACCACGTCGAACCTCATGTCCGATGTGCCTACCTTCTTGGATTCAATGTAACTGAATGCAGCGGCCAGCAAATTCCTCTGCTTCCGGTGAGTTACGGCCTCTTCGGGAAGTCCGTATCTCTCTGACGACTTGGCCTTGACCTCGACGAAGCAAAGTACCCCCTTCCGGTCCCGTGCGATAATGTCGATCTCGCCCTGCCTGCACCCGTAATTCTTCTCGAGGATTTTATACTTATCCTTCTTCAGAAACTTGCAGGCTATGTCCTCTCCCCTTCTTCCTAATATTTTGTTTTCTTTTCCCATCTGAACGCAATGTGGTGCGGCTTACTAGTCGAAACGAACAATTCTAATCTTCATCGAGGCTCTTTTTAATTTCAGAGAGCTTATTGAGCGCGTCGAGCGGAGTCATCGAATTAGTATCGAGCGCCCTTAGTTCCTGAACCGCCGGATGCTCATCTTTTTCCTTCTCTTCCTGGGCGTCGTCGAAGAGAGAAATCTGCCCTCCCATGATTGACGTCCTGAGTCCTGCCTGAGACTTCTCAAGATTAGACAGCACCTTCCGGGCGTTCCTGATCACCGCCTCCGGCACGCCCGCGAGCTTGGCCACCTGAATGCCGTAGCTGTGGCTTGCCGCCCCAGGGATGAGCTTTCTAAGGAACACGATTTTCTCTCCGTTGTCCTTGACGTATATGTTGTAGTTCTTGGTCCTCGTCTTGGACATCGCTAGCTGCGCAAGCTCGTGATAGTGCGTCGCGAACAAGGTTTTCGAGCCCCTGTCGTGGAGGTACTCCGCCACGGCCCACGCTATGCTCATACCGTCGAAAGTGCTCGTCCCCCTTCCTATCTCGTCCAGAATGACGAGGCTTCTCTTGGTCGCGTGCCTCAGGATGTAAGCCGTCTCCACCATCTCCACCATGAAAGTTGACTGCCCCTTGGCCAGGTTGTCGGAGGCGCCAACCCTCGTGAATATCTTGTCCGTAATACCTACCGTAGCACGGGAGGCCGGGACGAAGCTCCCAATCTGGGCCATTATTACGGCAAGAGCCACCTGCCTTATGAGTGTGGATTTCCCCGCCATGTTCGGCCCCGTGATTATGAGGAACTGATTCTCCTTCGTATCGAGCTTTATATCGTTGGGCACGAAGCGCTCCCCAAGCTCCATCCTCTCGATGACGGGGTGGCGGCTGTCCTTAAGCTCTATCACTCCGGTTTCGTTTATCTCCGGGCGTACGTAGGAGTATTTCTCTCCTGCCTCGGATAGCGAGCACAGGACGTCTAGCTCGGCTATCAGGGAAGATGTCTTTCTCACCCTCTCCGCTTCCTTTGCAACTTTGGTCCTCAGCTCTTCGAATAATTCCCTTTCAAGCGCGAGTATTTTCTCCTCGGCGCCGAGTATCTTCTCCTCGTACTCGTTCAGCCCCTCTGTTATGTACCGCTCCGCGTTGGCTAACGTCTGCTTTCTTATGTAGCTCTCGGGCACGGAGGCCAGGTTCGTCTTCGATACCTCTATGTAATAGCCGAACACCCTGTTGTAGCCGACCTTGAGTGAATTAATGCCCGTGGCTTTTCTCTCCCCGGCCTCAAGCTCCGCTATCCACTTCTTCCCGTCTCTTCTAAGCGATTTAAGCTCATCGAGCTCCCCGCTCACCCCCTCCCTGATAATCCCCCCGTCTTTTGAGGATATCGGCGGCTCGTCGACCAGTGCGCCTTCTAGCATTTCCCGTATGTCGCTTAAGTCATCCAGGTCGCGGCCAATTCTTTTAAGCGCCTCCGAGCCCGTATCCGAGAGCGCTTCCTTGATTTTAGTTATGTAATGCGAGGAATCCCTAAGCGCCCCCAGGTCCCTGGGCCTCCCTGAAGACGTGGAAATTCTGCCTATGAGCCTCTCTATATCGCTGATCTCTTTTAGAAGTGAGCCAATCTCCCGCCGTAACGATGCGGCTTTTGTAAGCTCCTCCACCGCGTCCAGTCTCTCCTCTATCTTCTTTACGTCGAGAAGGGGATAATTTATCCAGTGCTTTAACAGCCTACCGCCCATCGCGGTTACTGTTTCGTCGAGCACGCTTATGAGCGAGCCTGCGTTGTCGCCCGCTACCGATTTAAGCAGCTCGAGGTTTCTCTTCGACGAATCGTCCATCAGCAAAAAGCCTGATTTTCTGTAAAATTCCGGCTCAGAGAGCGGAGGCATTTCGTCTATCTGCGTGTCTTTCAGGTATTGGAGCAAAGCGCCGCAGGCCGCTATAGATTCCGGCTCATCTTCGAGTCCGAACGGCTCTAGCGTCCGCGCGGAAAGCTGGTCCATGAGCAGATCCTTCGCCCGGTCCTTGTCCCACACCCAGGAATCAAGCTCCGTAATCAGGGGAGCAGCAGCCGGGGTCAGCCTTGAGCGAAACGCGCCGTTCGCTCCGTGCCCCTCTTCCAGCAGAATCTCCCTCGGCTCCACCTGTGAGACTTCGTCCACGAGCTCCTCAAGCGAACCCAGCACCGTCGTTCTGAACAGCCCGGTGGAGATATCCGTATACGCAAGTCCATACGATTCGCCCCCGGTATACACGCTGGCGAGGTAATTGTTCGATTTGGAATCGAGATTCTCCGAATCCAGTATGACCCCGGGCGTGAGCACCCTCACTACCTTCCTCCTGACTACGCCTTTGGCCGATTTCGGGTCTTCAACCTGCTCGCAAACGGCAACCTTGTGCCCGCTCTTGAGGAGTTTTGCCAGATAAGGCTCGGAGCTGTGATGCGGAACCCCGCAGAGAGGAACCGGGTTTTTATCCGATTTGTTTCGTGAAGTAAGCGCGATGCCGAGAACCTTCGATGCAACCTTCGCGTCCTCGTAGAACATCTCGTAGAAGTCGCCGAGACGGAAAAACAGTATCGCATCTGGATACTCCTTCTTTATAGCCATGTATTGCCTGAGCATGGGGGTTTGTGCGGACATGAATAAAAAAGATTATATCAATTAGCGCTATAACTCTCAATTTTACGGCACAAATCCTTGAACGATCAGGATATAGACAATACAATAAAGTGTCGGCGGCTCAAGGCGCTGAAGACGATGGAGAATATGACAATGGAAAGCTCCGTAAAATTTTCCATAGGACAAATCATCCACCACAAGATGTTCGACTACCGGGGCGTTATCGTGGACGTCGACCCCGTTTTCAGCAGCACGGAAGAGTGGTACGAAAAGGTTGCGCGCTCCCGGCCCCCGAGGAACAAGCCCTGGTATCACGTACTCGTAGACGGTGCGACACACCTTACCTACGTGGCGGAAAGGAATCTCGAGCCCGACGACACCGGCAAGCCCGTCGATCATCCTCTCGTATCCAAATTCTTCTCCGACCTGAAGAACGGGACGTACGTATTGCGGAAGCGAACCAATTAAGCCCCTGTCTTGCCCCGGGACTGACCCGGTGATAGATTATTGACTTTTAAACGGCGGGCAATGAGTCCGGGCCTGCCGATTCCGCGAATGAAGATTACGATACTGATGGAGACAAATTGATAAAGCCCAATCCTTTCGTCCGCGATTTGATTCCCTACGTGCCGGGAAAGCCCGTCGAAGAGCTCGAGCGCGAGCTCGGAATCAAAAACGCGATAAAAATAGCGTCCAACGAGAACCCGGTAGGCCCTTCGCCCCTTGCGGTCGGAGCGGTCGAGCACGCTGTAAAGAACATGCATCGCTATCCCGACGGCGACGCCTTTTACCTGAAGCACAAGCTCGCTGAGAGACTCGACGTCGCGCCCGAAGAGCTTATATTCGGGAACGGCTCGAACGACGTAATCGACGTGGCTGCGAGGACTTTTCTCTCTCCGGGAGACGAGGCGGTCATGGGCGAGTACGCCTTTATCGTCTATCCGATTGTGACTCAGGCGGTAGGAGCGAAAGCCGTCATATCACCCATGCCGGATTACACGCACGATTTGAGGGACATGTACTCGCGCATCACGCCCAAGACAAGAGCCGTTTTCATCGCTAACCCGAATAATCCAACCGGCACGATGGTCCCGCGCGGCGAGTTCGAGTGGTTCTTCGACAAGATTCCCGATGACGTAATGGTGCTCGTGGACGAGGCGTACTTCGAGTATGTTGACGACCCCGAGTACCCGGACTCTCTTGAATACATGAAGAGCGGGAAATCGCTCGTTACCGTGAGGACCTTTTCCAAGATATACGGTCTGGCGGGTCTCAGGATCGGGTACGGAGTCGCGCCTGAGGAAGTGATATCGAACATGCACAGGGTGAGGCACCCTTTCAACACTAATTCCCTTGCTCAGGCGGGTGCTTTAGCCGCCCTCGACGACCATGAGCACGTGGCCAGAGCAAAAGAGATAAACGCTAAAGGTCTTGTGTACATGACAGCGGAGCTGGGAGAAATGGGGATTTCCTTCACCCCCAGCTATACGAATTTTCTGCTCGTCGATCTGGGCTCGGACCCGATGCCTGTCTACAGCGCGCTGTTGAAGGAAGGTGTCATTGTCAGACCGATGGGAGGATACGGGCTTAAAACCCATATACGCGTCACGATCGGCCTTCCTTCAGAGAACGAGCGTTTCGTGAAGGCGCTTAAAAAAGTTACGGGTAAATAAGAATATGCAATTCGAAAAAATCACGATAATCGGACTGGGGCTGATAGGAGGCTCACTCGCCCGCGCCTTAAAAGAGTCTGGACAAATAGGAACGGTCTCGGGAGTAGACACCGACAGGGACACCATCGATTATGCGCTAAGGAACAAGATAATCGACGAAGGCTTCACCGAGTCCGGTGAAGCGATCCAGGGCGCGGAGATAATAGTTATCGCCACCCACGTCGGTGCTATTAAAGAGACTACGGAAGAGATCATTCCGGATGCGGCGGAAGGTTCCGTGATAACGGACGTCGGTAGCGTGAAGGGAAAGATAGTATCGGAAATAGAGAGCATCTTGCCCCCGCGGCTCAGCTTTGTCGGCGGCCATCCCATAGCGGGAACGGAGAATTCAGGAGTCGGCGCCTCCGATCCGGCGCTTTTCCGCGGCAAAAGGTTCATCATAACCCCAACGGAGAATACGGACCCCGCAGCCAGGGACAAGGTCGAATCTCTCTGGAAACTGACCGGCTCTCAAATATTCGAATTGGACGCAGAATCACACGACCGTATATTCGGACTCGTAAGCCATCTCCCCCACGTGGTAGCCTACTCGCTGATAGACGCGATTATCTCCGAGGACGATTCGGACACGCTTCTGAGCTTCGCCGGAAGCGGTCTCCGGGACTACACGAGAGTGGCCGCAAGCTCTCCCGCAATGTGGACCGACATATTCAAGGCTAATAAAGACGAGGTTCTCCGGGCGATAGGCAAGTACAAGGCGTCGCTGGACAAGATAGAGTATCTGCTTGAGAGAGAAGAGTGGGAACCGCTCCTGGACCTGCTGTCAAAATCAACCGAAGCAAAGAGAAACAAAGGCTGAAGTTAGTTTAATCCCCTCGCTCTAGCAATTTCAACTGCCTAATAATATCATCCGAAATTGCTTCTGCATCGCGAGAGACGTCCTCGGTAAGAGCGTCCTCGGGCTCTTCGAGCGCCCCGAACTGACCCTCGAGCAGGTCGGCCTTGGCATAATGGCCGGCTCTCTCTTCGAGCCTTTCGCGTATAAGCTCCCTATCACCCTTCAGGAAAACGAACTTCACGTCCCCGCGCCCCTCCTGTAAGTACTCTCTGTAGGATTGCTTGAGAGCGGAGCAGGCAATGACTGCCGGGGATTTCTGCTGGCCTATCAGGCGGCGTAGGGCTTCGAGCCAGGGACGCCTGTCCTCGTCATTCAGTGATACGCCCCTTCTCATCTTCTCTATATTTGACTGGGGATGAAAATCGTCGGCGTCGTAGAACTTCCAGCCTAGCTTTTTTGCGAGGATTTTTCCAATGGTAGTCTTCCCCGCCCCCGCGACTCCCGTTATTATCAGAATCATATGCTTCGGAACCTAATCTTGGGTTTTTTTCCGCTATCCGTTTTTCTTGCTCCGGGCTCTTCAACCGAGATCGCATTGACAGGCCGTGACCAGGAGCGTAACTATGAGAATTGAAAACAGAGTCAGGTATAAGCGCATTGTCATTCCCTTTTTGAGATTTATTTTATTGCTCGGAAACTATTATACAATTAAAAATACCGTCTCAAAATATAGATCGATTTAGGTGTACGTGAAATAAAGATATGATGGTTAGCGAACGGAGCGCCCTTGCTCTTACATTAATAATGATGACTCATATCAGCGGGGAGGCATGTATGTACAGACGCAATTTCCAATGTAAGAACTTAACCTATACCGCATCTGCAGGCCGTAATAAAAAAAGTCGTCAGAAGAATAATTGTTATAGTAAGGTAGGTTTGCATTTTTTAATCCTTCCAGATGGAGATATGTATAATACCTTCTAAATTATACCCATATCACGAGGTATTCAAAGCGAAAATTGCGGTGAAAGAGTTTAGTATGCTACGTGTAGAGGTTCTTTAACACTGTCCGGACTGGACGTCTAAAGCTGCGGTCAATCCTTCCCATATCGGTCTATCTCCGTCTTGTACAGCTTGACATCCCGGTCATATCCCACGGGGTCGCTCTGCCATGATCTGAATTTGTCGTATATGTATTTAAAGCTCGAAGCCGTGTTCGGCGAATCAAACAACCACCCGTAATCCTCCCGTGAAGGATAGAACAGTCTGAAGAAGAATATTTCCTGTGTGAGACGCTCCTCCAGGTTGACAAGATTATCAAAACCGAGACCGACCAGGTCGAACCATCCCGTCCTCACCCAGCTGTAACCGCCTCCGAACGTATTGGCCAGGTTCGGGTCGAGACCGAGCCTCCTGCCTGCTTCCGAGACCAGCTCGGCGAAAACGAGTGCCGCGTCTCTAGTAAGATAGTCGTGATCGTGGATTTTCTTCTCCATGCCGATCAGACTCCTTATCAGCTCGGGCTTTGATTCTATATAATGGACGAGGTCAAACTCCCCTATTCCTCCGCAAAGCTCAAGGGATATCGAAATATTGTCCCATTCTCTTTTAGCTGTCTGGAAAACCGATTGTATCTCCATTGTGCGAAATGCCCTCCCATCCATTACGATTCACTTTAATTACGATTCACTTCAATGTGCCGTTTAACGTGGTATCGGGTAGCAATACCTTACATATGTTTACGGTAGCCTTGGAAAGTTAAGCACTCATGAAAAGAAAGTTAATGTGCTGTTAATTTGATTGCCTGATAATGTAGAACCTTCCGCTTCACCGGAATTAAGTGGGGGCAAACTATTTAATATCGCATGCTCAGCCTTTATAATAAGCAGATTACGAACCCGGTGTACTGAAGTGACCGCTTTATTAAGCGGTAATTGATAACAAGCGGGGATGGGGTTAAAGGGAGAAATCGGTTAACTAATGGTTCATTCTCTCTTAACAAAATCTTAACAATTGCCGTGTTTACTCCTAGCCAGTTTAAACATCTTAGAGGAGGTATTGCAAATGAGTAGATTTGGAATTCTAAAAGGAAGCGCCTTTGCTGGCGCATTGTCACTTACTTTGCTGTTTTTTGTAATCACGGCCGTTGCGGACGAGCCGGTAAAAGTGGATGCAAGCATTCCGATGTATTCCAAGACAAGCGGTGTATCAGGTAATATCAACAGCGTGGGCTCTGATACCATGAATAACCTCATGACGCTTTGGTGCGAGGGTTTTACGAAAGATTACCCGAATGTAAAGTGCCAGATTGAGGGTAAGGGATCCAGCACGGCTCCGCCGGCTCTGATCGAAGGTACCGCACAGTTCGGACCGATGTCGCGCTCCATGAAAAGTAAGGAAGTGGATGCATTCGAAAAAGCCTTCGGTTACAAACCTACATCTATTGCCACCGCAATTGATACGCTTGCCGTATTCGTAAATAAAGATAACCCTATAGAGTGCCTTACGATTGAGCAGGTTGACGCCATATTCTCAAAGAACAGGACTTGCGGGGGAGCAGAGGACATCACGACCTGGGGCCAGCTAGGGCTCACCGGTGAATGGGCCGATACGCCGATAAGCATGTACGGCAGAAACTCCGCTTCGGGTACGTACGGATTTTTCAAGGATCACGCGCTTTGCAAGGGAGACTACAAGGATACCGTGAAAGAGCAGCCAGGCTCCGCATCCGTTGTTCAGGGTATTACAGAAGACAAGGGGGCAATCGGATATAGCGGAATCGGATATATGACTTCAGGCGTAAAAGCAATAGAACTGGCCTCAAAACCGGGCGAGTGCGCCGAGCCGAATCTCGAGAACGTAGCCAAGGGAACATACCCTCTCGGAAGGTATCTCTGGCTCTATGTTAACAAAAAACCTAACGAGTCTCTCGATCCTCTTCGCCTCGAGTTTCTGAAATATGTACTCAGTAAGGAAGGACAGGAGGTCGTAATCAAAGACGGCTATCTTCCACTCCCAGCCAGTGTAGATGCCGAGCAGATGACTATGGTCGAAGCCAAATAATGATATGTAATATGTGAGCCAGGATTCTCGACCGGGTATTAACCTATGACACCCAAGACCAAACTGAAAGAACCAAGACAGGCTTCCTCCGGCGTAAGGCGGAGGAAGCTTGTCGATCATTTAGCGACATTCGTCGTCACAACGGGCGGTATAGCGATTATTTTGAGCATCCTTGCGATTCTCGTTTTCATAGGAATCGAAACCATACCGCTGTGGCAGGGTGTCAAATCAGAGCTCACGAGCTCCTTTTTTTTAAAAGAATCCCCCGAACTCGCGTCATACTCGCTTGACACCACGGACGGCAGGGATTTTCCTTTTCTGGCCACGGGGACCGAGGAATACAAGGAAATTGGGTTTATAGTCACTAACGACGGAGTCGTTTACTTTTTATCCCTCAAGGACGGAAGCGTCATCAAGAAAGTACAGCTCGAAGGCCTGGAGGGAAACGAGATCACCTCGAGCTTCGTATCCGTCAATAATGAGCTTTATACCTTCGGAACCGGGGACGGATTCGTCTTACCAGTCGAAACAGACTATAAAATCAATTTCAAGGGCGACAAGAGAATTATAACGCCCGAGGTTTCTCAGGATGAACCTATCAAAGTCGGCGATTCCGCTATAGAGGAACTGGCATTCGAGAAATATCCGGATGAGGACCGCTACGCCGGCGCAGTTTATACCTCTCAGGGAGAGCTTCTATTCATTGCTTCAAAAGAGAAGTCGGGCTCTTTATTCGGAGGACTTTCGACCAACGCGAACGACGAACAAGATACGGATTCCGCGGAAACCGAGAAAATAAACCTCACAGAAAGCCTCGGTGGAAATAAAGCCACCGCAATCGAGCTCGATTATTATCTCTCAAACCTGTTCGTCGGCACGAGCGACGGAAAGATTTATCACTGGGATATCTCGGATACGAGCAGTCCCGAGCTGCTCAATATTCTGAGCGTCGACGGAAGCTCGAAATCACCGGTTACCGCGCTCGCGTTCCTGCTCGGAGACCGCTCCCTCGTCGTAGGCAACGAATCAGGGGAGGTGTCCGTTTGGTTCGAAGTATCCGATCCGGACTCGGCAAGGGGAAAAATATTCAAGAAAGTACACGAGCTTCCACCCATGGAGCTGCCCGTAACAAATATCGCCACATCCTCAAGGGATAGAGGCTTTATCGTTTCAGACAAGGGCGGTAATATCAATCTCTACTTCGCGACTACAGCCGAAAAACTGGCGGATTATAAAACCGACGGTTCTACCGTTATGAACCTTGCATTTACTCCCAAGGCAAACGGAATAGTGGCTATCGACAATCAGGGAAAGCTCTATAACTGGAGCGTCAAAAATCCCCATCCCGAAACCACGATGAAGTCGCTTTTCGGCAAAGTCTGGTATGAAGGTTATAGCAAGCCCGAGTACGTCTGGCAGTCAACGGGAGGCTCGGACGATTTTGAGCCCAAGCTCAGTCTTACTCCCCTTTCATACGGTACGCTCAAGGGTGCCATTTACGCGCTTTTCTTCGCGATACCACTTTCGATCTTTGCGGCTATCTGCGTCTCACAGTTCATGCATCCGTCTCTCAGAAATACTATTAAGCCCGCAATAGAAGTCATGGCCGCCCTTCCGAGCGTCGTGCTCGGATTCTTCGCGGGCCTGTGGCTCGCACCCATAATCGAAAAAGTAATACCGGCAGTCTTCACTATGCCCATTGTGCTCACGATCTTTACCCTGTCTATGGTAATGGTATGGCAGTACCTGCCCAGAAGAATCAAGGGGCGCTTCAGGGTCGGCTCCGAGCTGTTCCTGCTGATCCCCGTAATTATGATGGGTGTAATTTTCACTCTGTGGATCAACACGCCGATTGAGAATGTGATCTTCGGCGGCGACTACAAGTCGTGGTTTTATAATGTACTTGGCCTGAGGTACGATCAGAGAAACTCGTTAATAGTGGGATTCGCGATGGGTTTCGCGGTAATACCCATAATCTTCACAATTTCCGAAGACGCGCTGTCGAGCGTGCCCAAGCACTTGCAGGCGGGCTCGCTCGCTCTGGGAGCAAACCGCTGGCAAACCGCAATCAGGGTCATACTGCCGACGGCCAGTCCGGGCATTTTCTCAGCCGTCATGATCGGGCTCGGCAGGGCCATCGGCGAGACGATGATAGTTCTTATGGCAACAGGCAATACCCCCATAATGGACTGGAGCATGTTTAACGGTTTCCGTGCGCTGTCCGCCAACATTGCGGTCGAAATACCAGAAGCCCCGCACGGCGGAACTCTCTACAGGGTGCTGTTCCTTGCCGCGCTGCTCCTGTTCTTCTTTACTTTTCTAATCAATACGGCTGCCGAGCTCGTAAGACAAAGGCTAAGGAAAAAATACGGTCAGCTGTAAATATCAGGTGAACCGTTTATTCGCGTGACGAAATGAATAGAGGCTTGGAAATATGAAAAAATTCTGGAAGAGCGGCGACCCCTTTATATGGCTGACAGGCGTGGCCCTTATGTTCAGCCTTCTTATGATTGCTGGACTACTCTACTTGATTGCCGCCAAAGGGCTCGGATTTTTCTGGCCTTCAAACGTCGCCGAAGTACGTCTTGAAGACAGCAGAAAGCTGCTCGGAGAAATCACGGGACACGAGAAAGTCAAGAACACCACGTCTGGAGACGGGACCGAATTCATCGAGAGGACGCAGCTCAAGATCGGAAACAGAGACCTCTACGGACTCGACTTCAGATGGGTAAACAACGATCAGATAAAGGAAACTACATACCCCGAATATTCCGTCGTTCTGGAGAGAAGGGAATGGGGCAACATGTACGGATTCATAAAACAGATAACCGAAAGCGGGAGCGTTATATGCACGGGCAATCAGGACTGCTGGCCCGTGCTCGAATCGCTGATTCCGAAATTCAGCAAAATTTATAACGAAATAAAATCGATAGAAAAGGGCGAGATAGGCGGTATCAACAGGCAGATCGAGAACCTGAGGCTCGATATACGGGGCCTGAAGATGAAAGGGGGAGACCAGAGCGAGCAAATCAGTAAACTTCAGGCGAAAATCGAGGAGCAGGAAGCAATATATAAAGAGAAGGAACAGAAGCTGCAGGTGCTTTACAAAGAGTTCAGCCGGGACAAGATTACAATGACTTCCGTCGACGGCAGAGACAAGGAGATGGCTGTGGGCAATATTTTACGCGCTTACAGGCCGAACGCGATGAGCTGGTTTCAAAAAGCGTCGTTATATCTTTCCAAAGTTTGGGAATTCGTATCCACGGACCCCAGGGAAGCAAATACCGAAGGAGGAGTTTTCCCGGCGATATTCGGCACCATCATGATGGTGTTCATTATGAGCATAGTCGTTCTCCCGTTCGGAGTGCTGGCCGCGCTCTATCTGAGGGAATACGCAAAGCAGGGCGCCCTTGTACGACTCGTGAGGATATGCGTCAACAATCTCGCGGGAGTGCCCTCGATCGTTTTCGGCGTGTTCGCCGTCGGTTTCTTTATATACGGGCTGGGAAGCACTATAGACGGCATTTTCTACAAGGAAGCCTTACCCAATCCGACCTTCGGCACGGGAGGCATTCTCTGGGCGTCGCTAACACTGGCTCTTCTTACCGTACCCGTAGTGATCGTGGCTACGGAAGAGGGCCTCGCCGCTGTTCCCAAGGAGATAAGGGACGGCTCTCTCGCGCTCGGAGCCACCAAATTCGAGACTACGTGGAAGATTGTAATACCGAGCGCCATGCCGGCGATATTGACCGGCCTCATTCTCGCAATCGCGAGAGCTACCGGAGAAGTCGCCCCGCTCATGATAACCGGCGTCGTAAAGCTCGCTCCGCAGCTGCCTATTGACGGCTATTTCCCCTACATACATCTGGAGAGAAAGTTCATGCATCTGGGTTTCCATATATACGATGTGGGATTTCAGTCTCCCAACGTGGAGGCTGCAAAGCCTATGGTGTTCACGACGGCGCTATTACTCATATTGATCGTTATTGTACTCAACCTGACGGCGATAATCGTAAGAAATAGGTTAAAAAAGAAGTACACTACCTCGGCAGTATAATAAATGTTATATTATTTATTGCTCTGAGGTGAAAAACTAAGGAGGTTCAGACGGAAGTGGCTATCGAAAACGTGAAGGAAGCATCCGAAAACACAGTGCCCGAGCAGATAAAGGTCCATGGCGATCCGAAGTCAAGCAAGTTCCGTGTTCCTGATCCGATAGTTGAGGTAAACGGTGTAAATCTTTACTACGGCGACAAACACGCGCTTAAAGACATCTACATGGATATCCCGAAAAACAAAGCCACGGCGTTCATCGGCCCCTCCGGCTGCGGTAAATCCACACTGCTGCGTTGTTTTAACAGACTGAACGACTTGGTCGATTCTGCAACGGTCGAAGGTGAAATCATGATAGACGGGGAAGACATATACGATCCCAGCATCGATATCACCGAGCTCAGGAAGAACGTAGGCATGGTATTCCAGAAATCCAATCCTTTCCCGAAATCCATATATGAAAACGTGGCCTACGGTGCGAGAATAGCGGGAGAGAACAGAAAATCCGTTTTGGACGAGGTCGTGGAAAAAAGTTTGAAAGGGTCGGCCCTCTGGGACGAGGTGCACAACAGGCTGCAGGACAGCGCTTTGGGCCTCTCGGGCGGACAGATGCAGAGACTTTGCATTGCACGAGCTATAGCGGTGGAGCCGGAAGTGCTGCTCATGGACGAGCCGTGTTCCGCTCTCGACCCGATTGCCACCGGCAAGATAGAAGACCTGATTTCGGAGCTCAAGGATAACTACACAATCGTAATAATAACCCACAATATGCAGCAGGCTTCCCGTGTTTCGGATTATACAGCTTTCATGTATCTCGGGGAGCTTATAGAATACGACACCACCGAAACGATATTCCTCAATCCGAAATACAAGCAGACGGAAGATTATGTCTCCGGAAAGTTCGGCTAATTAAAACACTCTTCCCGACGCCTCGTGCCGCGCTCTTCTCGTTTGAATATTCCGTTTGATCATAACCGGAGCTTGAAAATGTCCAGTGAACATAAACAAACCGTCATTTTTATCTGCACGCACAATTCCGCCAGGTCTCAAATGGCCGAAGGTATACTGCGTGAGTATTGCGGTGATAAATTCAATGTTTTCAGCGCGGGTATAGCCCCGTCCAGAGTCAATCCCTACGCCATTAGGGTTATGGAAGAGATTGGCATAGATATTTCCGAGCACAGCTCGAAACATCTGGAGAAGTTCGAAGGATCGGATTTCGATTATGTCGTAACGGTCTGCGACGACGCGAGGGAAACTTGCCCGGTATTTAAAGGCGGTGACATAAAGCTGCACAGGAGCTTCAGGGATCCCTCCAAATTCAGGGGCAAGGACGAGGAAATACTTGCCGGATTCAGGGAAGTAAGGGATGAAATAAAGGAGTGGATACAGACGGAGTTCGATTGTAATTAAAACCGTACTGTTCAAGTACTAAAAGGCAAAGACACAAGCGGGAAACGACCATGGTAAGACTCGAAGAAGAAATCAGCAAGTTGAAAAAAATGCTTTTCGAGATGGCTACCTCCGTCGAGGAGATGATAGCCAAGAGCATAAAAGCGCTTAAAGATAAGAACATGATAATGGCGGAGGAAGTGATAAAAAGCGACGCCAAGATCAACGATATGGAGATTGATATCGACAACCAGTGTATAAAGATACTGGCGCTCTACCATCCCGAAGCGGAAGACCTGAGAACCGTCACGATGATTATGAAAATCAACAATGATCTGGAGCGGATAGGGGACCACGCCGTGAACATAGCGGAAAAGACAATCTACCTCGCCGATAAACCGCCCGTCAAGCCGCTGATCGACATACCCAGAATGGCGGACAAGGCAATCGAGATGCTGCAGGAAAGCCTGGACGCTTTCGTCAACAAAGACGCTCAGCTCGCAGTCGATATATGCAAAAAAGATGATGAAGTGGACGCGCTCGAGCCCCAGATAGTAAGGGAGCTCGTGACGTACATAATCGCGGACCCGCAAACCATAGACCGCGCCCTTACCCTTATCCTCATAGCAAGGGAAATCGAGAGGGTCGCCGATCTGGCGACCAACATCGCTGAAGATACATACTACATTGCAAGCGGACACACGCTGAAACACCACTCCTTTGAAAGGGAGTAGCCTGAACCGGCCCAACAGTAATCTTCCTGAAGCAGCCCGCCACACGCATTTTGACGTTTCTAAACCGCCCTCCTCTAATCCGGTATACATCTCGCTTCGTATCGGTTTTATATAGTTGCTCTTATCGGCTTGAAAAGACAGGGCATACGTATAAACTCTTAGTTCTCTTAATTATCTATAAAGAGCGGCGTCATGCAGTTAAAAGAACTATATCGGCAGGCAAAGGAAAACATGAAGCGGGTCTCGGTCGAGAACCCGTCACTTGAAGCATCCGTACTGCTTTCGAAAGCGAGCGTTATAAACAACCTTACGGATGTTTTTACATATCCCGAAAAAGAGCTCCGTCCAGACAAAATCGAGAAATTCCGAGAGTTGCTGGAGAGGCGCCTCGCCAAAGAGCCCGTCGCCTATATAACGGGCGAAAAGGAATTCTATTCAAGAACCTTTACCGTTACTCCCGACGTTCTCATTCCGAGACCCGAGACGGAGCTTCTGGTTGAAGAGACACTTAAATTAGCGGAGAGGGTAAACCATCCCTTAATACTTGACATTGGGACCGGCAGCGGATGCATCGCTGTTACGCTTGCGTGCGAGCTGCCTGAATGCACGATTTACGCCAACGATATATCCCCAAGCGCTCTCGCGGTAGCGAAGCGTAATGCGCTCACACACGGTTCGACGGGCAAAATAAAATTAATAAACGGCGACCTGTCCCGGCATTTCTCAGAAGGAGTGTTCGATATAGTCGTATCCAATCCGCCTTACGTATCTGAATCGGAGTTTTCGCTGCTTGAGCCGGACGTAAGGGAATACGAGCCTCGAGCGGCGCTGCTCGCGGGCGAAGACGGGTTGTTTACAATAAGAAAGATAATTTCAGACGCGGGATCGATTCTTGAGGACGGAGGCTACTGTATCCTCGAAGTCGGAGCAGGACAGTCGGGGGAAGTCAAAAAACTGTTTGAGGCATCAGGTTTCCGAGAGGTATCGGCCGTAAAGGACATTGCGAACATAGAAAGGGTAGTAAAGGCTAAATGGAAAAAATAATAATTGAAGGCGGAAAGAGGATAGAGGGCGAGGTAACCGTAAGCGGCGCCAAGAACGCAGTACTGCCGCTTATGGCCGCGTGCATTCTCGCCGAAGGAAAAAGCACGCTTCGGAATGTCCCCGATCTGGCCGACGTCAGGACCATGGCGAAACTGCTCCAGATCCTGGGGGCTGAGATCGACTTCGAAGACGGGGTAATGACCATAGACTCTGCCGATATGAACAACTGGGTCGCGCCTTACGACCTGGTCAAGACGATGCGCGCTTCCGTTCTCGTGCTCGGGCCGCTGACGGCCAGGTTCGGCAGGGCCAGGGTCTCGCTTCCTGGCGGTTGCGCGATAGGCGAAAGACCTATAGATCAGCATCTGAAAGGTCTCGGAATACTCGGATCCAGGATCGAAATAGAGGAAGGCTACGTCGAAACCAGCGCACCGAAACTGAAAGGCGGAATAATCCCGTTTGACGTATCGACCGTGACGGGTACCGAAAACCTCGTTCTTTCATCCGTCCTCGCCGAAGGGGAAACCATGCTGCTGAACGCAGCGTGCGAACCAGAAGTAACGGACCTCGCCCGCGCCTTGAACGAGATGGGGGCCGATATCGCCGGCTTCGGGTCAGACATAATTACTATCAGAGGCGTAGAGAAGCTATCCCCGCTCGAAGATTACGAAGTTATGCCCGACAGAATCGAAGCCGGGACTTATATGATTGCTTCCGTAATCACCAAGGGAGACCTGCTAATAAAGAACTGCCGCTTCGAGAACATGGGAGCGCTCATAGGAAAGCTGATAGAGATAGGCGCGCAAATAAAACGGGAGGACGGAGGACTCAGGGTAAGCTCCAACGGAGAGATAAAGAGCACCGACATCACGACGCTTCCCTATCCGGGCTTTCCGACGGACATGCAGGCGCAGATGATGACTCTTATGAGCACCTCCAACGGGCTGAGCGTATTGACCGAAACTATTTTCCCCCAGAGATTTCTTCACGCGGGTGAGCTCAGAAGGATGGGAGCCGATATAAAACTTGTGGGCAACAGCGCTGTCGTAAGGGGCGTCAAGGGCCTGAGCGGAGCTCCCACAATGGCGAGCGACCTGAGGGCGAGCGCCTCCCTGGTTCTAGCCGGGCTCGGCGCCGCGGGAAGGACGGAGATATCGAGGGTCTACCACCTCGACAGGGGTTACGACAAACTGGACAGAAAGCTGGAAATTCTTGGAGCTAGAATCTGGAGAGAAAAAGAATGATTACAGTTGCAATTGCGAGGGGAAGACTTCTGGACGAAGAGGTATCACTACTGACAAAAGCAGGTTACCCGGTAGGCAACATACTAAAGGATTCGAGAAAGCTGATCTTCGAGTATCCCGATCTTAACATGAAAATATTCATAATAAGGCCGACCGATATCCCGCCCTATGTTGAATACGGAGCAGCCGACGTAGGAATCGTGGGTATGGACACCCTGCTTGAAGAAAAACACGACTTGTACGAGCCGCTGGATCTGGGCATTGGAAAATGCAAATTGATCGTAGCCGCGCCAAAAGGATACGAGTATGCGTCAAAGAAATCTATAAGGGTAGCTACCAAGTATCCGAAGGTTGCACAGGAGCACTTCTCAGGCAAAGGTGTAAGCGCCGAGATAGTAAAGCTGTACGGCTCCGTAGAGCTTGCCCCGATAGTCGGCCTTTCAGACGTCATCGTAGACCTCACCGCTACCGGAGAGACGCTCAGAAAAAACAATCTCGTTGAATTCGAATCCATCGCTGACATCACTGCCAGACTCATAGTGAACAGAGTTAGCATGAAGGTCAAATCCGCTGAAATAAAAGAGCTTATCAGTAAACTCAAGGAAGTAAGGAAGCAGTAATTCTAGACCTTTGATTGTAAGCCGTATGTAATTAGTCTGCCAGTTTGACAGCATCCCCGCTCCGTTTTCCCTCGTCATGAAGCGCGTCGTGTCGCCCCTCGCGTTTGTTTATAGACCGTGAATTTCTTTGAAAACATAGAAGTATTTGCTACACTTAAATAATGAAAAATTTCATGCAGCTGCATTTATACACGGCTCAGTCCAGTCCCGCATTAGGAGGGCATGCTGAAATTCCGGGAGAAACAAAATGGCAACCGAGACAATACCGCGAACTGAGAAAAAATTGAATAGCAACAAGGACGACAGCAACGAGTACCTTTCAAAAGAACAGATAACGCAAGGCTATAAAGCCGTAAGGGAGCTTTCCGGCATACTTGCCGAGCCGCTCGAGATAGAAGACTACGTCATACAATCGATGCCGGACGTAAGCCCCACAAAATGGCACCTCGCTCATACTAGCTGGTTCTTCGAAACCTTCATACTCTCAAAGGCGGTGGAAGGGTATCAATCCCCGAGCCCGCAGTACGCATACCTTTTCAACTCCTATTACGTTCAGGCGGGGGAGCGGCACTACAGGCCGAAGCGCGGACTTATATCGAGACCGACGGTAGAGGAAACTTACAATTACAGGAATCACGTTGACGAGTCAATGCTGAGGTTTATGGAAGACGCCGGAGAGAAAGAGTGGAAGGAATACGCCCCGTCCATCGAGATAGGCATTCACCACGAGCAGCAGCATCAGGAACTCATACTGACCGACATCAAGCACGTATTCTCCGAGAACCCCCTCCGTCCCGCATACGCCGGGAAATCCGGTAAAGGAAAAGGATCATCGAAGCCCGCCTCATGGAAGGAATTCGCAGGCGGCCTTTATTCAATAGGCCACGGCGGCGGCGGGTTCGGCTACGACAACGAATTCCCCGCTCACAAGGAATATCTCGAGCCATACAGGCTCTGCTCGAGACTCGTAACGAACGGAGAGTTTATGGAATTTATCGAGGACGGAGGCTACGAGGCCCCCGAGCTATGGCTCTCTCAGGGTTGGGCCACCGTCGAGGCGAATAACTGGAAGGCGCCTCTCTACTGGGAGCGCGGAAGGAACGGATGGGAAAATTTCACCCTCTCGGGAATGCGTGACCTCGCACCCGAAGAGCCCGTATGCCACGTTTCATTCTTCGAGGCGGACGCCTACTCGCGCTGGGCGGGCGCCAGACTCCCCACTGAAGCCGAGTGGGAGGTCGCGGCCGGGGACATGCCGTCCGAGGGAAACTTCGTCGACGACAGGACTTTCCACCCCGTTTCCGCAAGCGGGGAAGCGGCAAAGGACGCGCTCCTGCAAATGTACGGCGATGTCTGGGAATGGACGCAGAGCTCTTACTCCCCGTATCCGGGCTACAAAACGCTGCCCGGAGCGCTCGGAGAGTATAACGGCAAATTCATGTGCAACCAGTACGTGCTCAGGGGAGGCTCCTGCGCCACTTCAAAATCTCACATCAGAAAAACCTACAGGAACTTCTTCCCGCCCGACGCCAGGTGGCAGTTCATGGGCATAAGGCTCGCTAAAGACACAACGTGATCAAGCTTTTTAAATCCAAAGAGCTCAAATCTGCATCTAAAACTACTGTAATGCATAAAAATCTCGTTAAAGTAAAAAAGTTCGAGCCGGAAAAAGAAGACATACTCCATGAAGTTATGGAGGGATTCTCCAAACGCCAGAAAGCGCTTCCGTGCAAGCTGTTTTATGATAAGGAAGGTTCCGCACTCTTCGATCAGATATGCGAGCTTGATGAATATTATCCGACACGGACCGAAATCGGAATAATGGAGGATAATATCGACCGGATTTGCGAGACTCTGGGGGAGGAGTGTTTACTTATCGAGCTTGGCAGCGGCAGCAGCGTCAAAATAAGGCTGCTGCTCGAGAACCTGGTTAATCCCGCGGGTTACGTGCCAATAGACATCTCGGAAGAGCACCTGCTCGAATCTGTCCGGACGCTTGCGGGAGATTATCCAAACCTCAGAATCATGCCGGTTTACGCCGACTATACCCAGGATTTCAGCCTGCCCGAATTCAATTTCCCCTATTCCCGCAAGGTCGTTTACTATCCGGGCTCGACCATCGGCAACTTCCCTCCGGACTCCGCAAGGGCGTTTCTACGCAGGACGGCTGAATGGGCCGGGAGAGGAAGCGGCCTCCTTATAGGCGTGGATCTGGTAAAGGATGTGGAAACGCTTGAGCTTGCTTATAATGACGGCAAAGGTGTAACCGCGGCGTTCAATCTCAATATGCTCAGGAGACTGAACCGGGAGATAGAATCCGACTTTAATCTGGACGACTGGAAACACCGCGCGCTTTACGATACACAAGAAAACAGGATAGAAATGCACCTTGAGAGTCTCAGGAATCAGGCGGTCCGCGTAAACGGCGCCTCATTCAGCTTCGGAAAAGGGGAGACCATACTGACCGAATACTCTTACAAATACACCATACAGGCATTTGAAGAGCTCCTGTCGGACTCATTTAAAGTCGAGAAAATATGGACGGACGTGGATAATAAATTCAGCATACAGTACCTGAAAGTAATCTGAGATTTTCGTTAAAACAAACGGGAGCGCGGCACCTACGTAATGAATCCAAGCAGAATAGAGCCTTCGCCGGGCCAGGAATCCGTCTGGGACTACCCGAGACCACCCGTCGTCGAGGATACAGAAAAGCACATCGAGGTATTTTTCAATAACATATTGATAGCGGATTCGACCGACGTGAAAAGAGTACTGGAGACGAGCAGCCCTCCGGTTTACTACATTCCGCCCTCGGACGTCGAGATGAAGTATCTCATTAAAACCGATAAGAAAACTTACTGCGAGTGGAAGGGCGAGGCGAGCTATTACACTATAGACGTGCACGGCACGAAGGCCGAAAACGCGGCATGGTATTACCCCCACCCTGCGAAAAGATTCGTATCTATCAGGAATTACATCGCGTTCTATCCTCAGCTGATGGACGCCTGCTTCGTCGACGGCGAGATAGCAAAAGCCCAGTCGGGCAGATTTTACGGCGGCTGGATCACAAGCGACATAGTTGGCCCCTTTAAAGGAGAGCCTGGAACCGAAGGCTGGTAGGCGGGTGCAGAAAAAACAAACCCTAACCCTGGACGCTCGTCCGTAAAACCGCAAATAGTTCCAATCTTGCCGATAGATACCGTAACGGCAGAGCTCTGTACTTCAGTTGAGTACGCGGCCCGTAATCGATTCCATCATTTTGATTATGATATAGTAGTGAATCTCTTTTCAGACAAAGGGCAATCTTGATAAAATTCTCGAATATATCGAAATATTACGGAAAGACCACCGCGCTTGATACTGTAGATCTGGATATAGAGGGCGGGCTCACGACCGTCCTCATAGGACAGAGTGGTTGCGGTAAATCCACTATTCTCAGACTCATCACGGGACTGATAAAACCGGACACCGGCTCTGTGGAAGTCAGCGGAGAAAAGCTGGGTCCGGAAAACCTGAAGCAGACAAGATGGAACATGGGTTACGTCATACAGGAAGGAGGGTTATTTCCTCACATGACAGCCGAGGGGAATGTCTCGATCATGGCCTCATATCTCGGATGGAGTAAGGAGAAAATCAGGACTCGGATTCACGAGTTATGCGATCTGACCAAGTTTCCCGTTGAAGCCTTGAGCCGCTATCCGTTTCAGGTCTCGGGAGGACAGAGTCAGCGCGTGAGTCTCATGCGCGCCCTCATGCTCGACCCGGACATACTGCTCCTGGACGAGCCGCTCGGCGCCCTGGACCCCCTGATCAGAAGCGAGCTCCAGACCGACCTTAAGGCGATATTCAGCGAATTGAAAAAGACTGTATTGATTGTGACGCACGACGTCGGAGAGGCAGGGTACTTCGGCGACAAAATAGTATTCCTGAGAGACGGGAAAGTTATCCAGAAAGGGACAATCAACGACCTACTTGAGAGACCCGCCGATAAATTCGTAACGAAATTCATCAACGCCCAGCGGAGTCCGGTCAACCTTACGGAGGGCGGCGGTTGAGAACATTTCTGTTCATCCTCATTCCTTTGATTTTCGTGTGTACCGGATGTTCGGATAATCAATCGCCGGGAAATCATGTAATCGTCGGCTCCAAGAAATTCACTGAGTCCGTCGTTCTGGCAGAGATTGTCTCGCAGCTGGCCCGAGAATCGGGCGTAGAAGACGTAGAGCACAGACAGGACCTCGGCGGAACCAGGGTTCTCTGGAGCGCTCTCGTGAGAGGAGACATAGACATCTACCCCGAATACACCGGAACCATCAGGGAGGAAATTCTGGCCGACCGCAATATATCAAGCAATGATGAGCTTAAGAGCATTCTTAGCGGTTACGGAATAGAGATGAGCTCACCTCTGGGATTCGATAACACCTATGCTATCGGTATGAAGGAAGAGCTAGCGGAGAAGCTTGGGATAAACAAGATTTCGGACCTGATTGATCATCCTGAGCTCAAGTTCGGCTTTAATAACGAGTTCATGGACCGGAATGACGGCTGGCGCGGCCTCCAGCGAGCCTACGGTCTCCCCCAGAAAAACGTCACAGGGCTCGATCACGATCTCGCTTACCTCGGCGTGGAAAGCGGAGACATAGACGTAATGGATTTATATACGACGGACGCCGAGATAAAATATCACAATCTGAGGGTGCTCGAAGACGATTTGAACTATTTTCCCGAGTACATGGCTGTACTGTTATACCGCAAGGATTTCGCCGTTCAATCTCCGGATGCTCTGAACGAAATATTGACTATAGAGGGAAAGATTTCAGCAAAAGAGATGATAGACATGAACACGGACGTAAAAATAGAAGGCAAAAGCAGCGCGGAGGTCGCGTCCCGGTTACTTCAGGACAAACTCTCCATAGACACAAACCCCGTTAAGGAAACATTTCTCGGCAGATTGTACCGAAACACGATACAGCACCTTTTTCTCGTCCTCGTATCGCTTAGCGCGGCGATACTGATATCGATACCTCTCGGTATAGCTGCCTTCAGGTATAAGAGCATCGGAAGCGCGGTTTTGGGAGTAGTGGGAATAATTCAGACAATTCCCTCTCTCGCCCTCCTCGTATTCATGATCCCCTTCTTCGGCATCGGTACGGTGCCTGCCATAGTAGCCCTGTTCCTCTACAGCCTCCTTCCGATAGTACGCAATACGTATTCCGGTCTCCAGGACATTCCTAACGACGTGAGGGAATCCGCGGAAGTTCTCGGCCTCTCGTCGCTCGCGCTCCTGAGGCTTATAGAGCTTCCCCTGGCTTCGCGGTCAATCCTGTCCGGTATCAAGACTTCAGCCGTGATAAATGTCGGAACAGCGACCCTCGGGGCGCTCATCGGCGCGGGAGGCTACGGACAGCCTATACTGACGGGAATCAGGCTCGACAACATGGGTCTTATACTGGAGGGAGCCGTACCCGCCGCGATTCTTGCGCTCGTTGTCCAGGGCTTCTTCGATCTTTCGGAGCGCGTGTTCATTCCGGCGGGACTCAGGTCGAAGAATTAGACGCGGAGTGTGAAAAACAAGAGTAACATTGCCGCATTTATTCCGAAGTGAAATCCAGCGACATGCTCATACCCCTTATAACGCCGGTGGCCTTCTGTAGTGTCTCGTCCTCTTTATCGAACTTGAATTCGGTCTTGAACTCGAAATATTCCCTGTCTTCGTCCGCCGATCCGCTCACAAGGTAGTAAAGGTAAGTAAACGTGGAGGTATCCTCCGACTCTTCGATATAATACGGCTCCCCAAGCGTATCTATTATATTCCTCATCCTGGGTATCTCGTCTTTACTTTCCCCTTCAAACTTGGATTTAGCGCTCTTGCTGAGCTTGTTTATGTCCGCATCCCCCATCGATGAGAACATTTTCTTGAGGAGGGGAATTGAGAGATCTTTAAGAAACCGCTTGGGAAACGTTATTTCAGTCAGCATCTCGCCGTTCATAACCATCATTATAGGTATATCGTATTCGTCCCCCTCGTCATTGGATACCAGATACTGCTTTTCAAACACGTATGTCCATAGCTCCCCCTCTTCGAGTTCCGCCTTTGAAGTGGGCTCGTTCTTCATCAGCCATACGATGTCGCCCGATTCGAGCACGGGATTCTTGAATACGAGCGTTAGCCCTCTGTTGTCATTTAGTTCAAAATTACTCTCAAAGTTATTCAGCTGTCTCTGAAATGTGTAAAGTCTCGAGTATACACATCCCGCGATGAGGAGTATAATTGTCGCGGATGTCAGCAGGAGTGATAATCGTCTTGGAGGCATCGCTTCCATTCTCCGTGAAGGCGTTTCATTGTAACTGCGGAAATATCGCTATACTTTACTCGATAAAATCATGAGTATTCAAACTACGGTCGGCTGTTTTACATACCTCAGAACTCTAATGCAAAAACGGGAGTGCTTCTCATTAAGAAGCACTCCCGTTCTCTTAAAGGAGGATGGAGGATGATTTTTAAGTCTGCTGTTTAATTTTATACTATAAATTAAAGTACGATACTTTAAATGTCAAGGGGAAATTTGTACTTATTTTCATCATTTGGGCTGAAAACGGCTAGATAGCACATAACGCATTGAATTTATTAGATAATATTATTCTAATATTGCACGTTTTTTTACGTTAATTGTATAAATCCTCTGCGAATGAACGTAATACTGAAAAGGACGTATTTTTTTAAGTAAATTGATTAACCCTGATCTCTATTTGTCAGAAAACCGAAATTTGAAAAATCCGTCTCATACATTACATTGTAATCCGGTAAATTCACCATGAATTCAATAACTCTCCTCTCTCCCGCGAAGATAAATCTTACGCTCGAAGTCCTCGGACCTAGGTCAGACGGATACCACGAGATCAGAACGATTATGCAGCCCATAGACCTGTTCGATCATGTAGAAATAGAAATCACGGACGAAGGCGGCATAGAGCTTTCCTCGACGGGTATAGAAATCCCCTCGGGAAATGACAATCTGGCGTGGAAAGCGGCCGACGCGTTTTTAAAAGAGAGCGGCATCGACAACGGTGTGAAGATATTCATAAGGAAAAGCATACCCCCCGGCGCGGGCCTCGGAGGGGGGAGCGGTAACGCCGCGGCCGTCCTCACCGGGCTTAACAGGCTTACCGGCGCCCTTTCCCAGCAGAAGCTCGACAGCCTTGCCCCTGCACTCGGAGCGGACGTGCCATTTTTCATGCGCTCCGTCACCGCGCTCGCCGAGGGGATAGGAGAAAAAATAACCGCCATCAAGAACTTTCCTCTTTTTTACTACGTCCTGCTCGTGCCGAATCTCCATATATCGACGGCGGACGTTTATAAAAAATGGGATGATTTAAACAAAACAGGCGTGAAAGAAGGCGTGGACGCCGCCGCGGAAGAAATAATCGACCGGTTCAGGGACGCTGAGCGGGACTTCCCGCTCCGAAACGATCTGGAAGACCCCGCAGCCGCGCTCCATCCGGAGCTGCGGGCCTTCAAGGACATACTCGCCTCTCTGGATGCAAAAGACGTTCTCATGACGGGCAGCGGCTCCGCCGTGTACGCACTGTTTACTGACGAGCGCGAAGCCCTCGGTATATATGATTATTTGAAGACCAGCCCCACATTTCAGGTCTTCTTCGCAAAGGGAATCAAGGGGTGGCACAGGATAGTCTGAGATTTAAAACCCAATACCGTCCGGGGTAAAATAGACCTGTTGGGATTTATTAGCAAAGATGTCCGGTACGCCAATATAAGGAGGCCCCGATTGATCTACTCACTAGGCGACAAAAAGGTTCAGATACTGGGAAACGACTACTTCATCGCTGATAACGCCGTCGTTATCGGCTCCGTCATCATACACAACAACGTCAGCGTCTGGTATAACGCCGTTATCAGGGGCGACAACGACCCGATTACGATACACGAGGATACGAACATTCAGGACGGCGTAGTCATGCACGCGGACGAGGGCGTGCCCGCCACCGTCGGCAGGGGCGTCACCGTCGGTCATCAGGCGATGATCCACGGCTGTACCATAGGGGACAACAGCCTGATCGGCATAAACGCGGTAATACTCAATCATGCCCGGATAGGCAGGAACTGCTTGATCGGAGCCAACTGCCTCATAACCCAGGGAAAGGAGATACCGGATAATTCGATGGTGCTCGGCTCTCCGGGAAAGGTTGTGAGGGAAGTCACGGGAGAAGAGATAGAGCAGCTCAGGAATTCCGCCCGACACTACGTTCAGAACTTCAAGCGTTTCAAGAAAAAATTAAAGCGGGAGGGTTGATTCGCGTCCGGGGCGAAGCCGGTAAGGTCGCTTCTCAGCCGTATAACTCTTCGGCGTATTCCTTCGCCTTACCCTCTTCGGTAGCGGGGGAAATCTCCCTGTAGAAATCCTCACCGTACTCCCTCGTCTTAACCACGACAGGCATGGGTACGGCGTGCCCGAGTATCAGGGCCTGCTGCTTCGTGTCGAGGCTCGCCAGCACTGACCTGAGCCCGGACGTATTGCTCACCCCCGTGAGTACCGACTGAATGTCCTTCTCGTCGTTCAGCAGCGCCGTTATCCTCGTCCCCACCTGCGATATGACCTCGTCGTCTATACCCGAAGGTCTCTGGTCAACAATGAGCATAGTCACGGAATACTTCCTCAGCTCCCTCGCGATCGTGCCGAATATTGTCTGCTTCGCCGCATGCGAGTTAAGGAACTTGTGCGCTTCCTCTATCGTTATCATAAGCTGACGCGGCCTGTCCGATTGATCCTTCGTCGCGTGGTATCTCTCCGTCCTGTCGATGTAATAGTCGTGTATCCGGTGGGAGATTATATTGGCCGCGAGCAGATACGCGAGAGTGCTGTTGCTCCTCCCGAATTCGAGCACTATGTTGATTCCCCGCCCGAGGTAGTCGATTATCTTCTTTATCGTCCCCTCGCTCTGCTTGTTGTCCTCCACTACGAACGGCAGCGCCCTTATCCTGTTGAGCTTCCTCCTCATCGCCGAGAGCGACTGCATGTGAACGCCGAGGTTCCTCGATATCTCCGCCAAGTCCGCCTCTTCCCAGGACAAAAGCTCGCTCAGCCACCTGTTCCCGTAACGTCTGGCGATCGCAAACGCAGACTCTATGGCAGTCGTGTTCAACTGAAGCTCGTCCTGAAGGAGCGCTATGTCTTCTATGTCTATCTGGTCGAGCGAAATAAAGGCCTCCACGTCGGGGCTCGTTCCGCGCTTCCTAGTCGATTCGGGATCGAGAGAGAATATGGACACCTTCTCGGGGAATAGCTGCTTCAGCCCTTTTACAAATCCCTTCGAGTCCTCGCTCTGCGTTTCCCACCCGTATTCGTTGTGCATATCGAATATCAGGTTTACCGCTTTTCCGTAGCGTATCACCCCGGCGAGCATCACCCGCGTGAGAAACGTCTTACCCGTCCCGCTCTTTCCGAATATGCCGTTACTCCTCTCGACGAACCTGTCCAGGTTCACGCACACCGGTATGTCCATGTCGAGCGGCATGCCTATGTTGAAGAACTTTCCCTTCTTGTCCTCTCTCCCGAACACGGTGCTCACGTCAGCCTCGGTAGCTTCGGACACAGGCGCGAAGTGCGGCGGAATAGTCTTCACCGGCCTCAGTTCCTCTTCCTTGTGCGTAAGCATGAGCATCGGCTTAAGCTCCACTGTAGCATATGTACTCGTGCCGGAGAGCACCTGTCTCAGGAGCTCTTCGTCCTGAGTGGGAGGGTTTACGAGTATGTTAGGTGAAGATGCGTCTAGCCTGACGTCGGTAATGAGGGAGAAAAACTGGTGATACATTCCCGATATGACGACGAACTTGCCGGCCTTTACCTCTTCTATGCTCCTGTCCGGGCTGAGCTTCATCTCTAGCCCTTCCACGAGCGAGCCGCTCGTGATAAGGCCCAGTTCTCTTGTTTCGTCCGCCATATCTAAGCATTCAGAATAGCCAAGCTAGAGTCCTTTAGCAAGGCAACAGCAGGATGGTTGTTAATTGCTCTCGGCACCGAGGTCGAGTGTCCAGTAGGTCTCCGTCTCTCCCCGGAATAAGCCCTCCGCCGCTCCGACCCCCACGTCCTCGAAGGCTGGATTCATCAGTATCGCACAGTGGCCCGGGGAGTTAATCCAGTTATCTATTACATTTTCCCCCTGGTCCAGTCCCACGAGTATGTTCTCGCCGTAAGTGACCCAGTCGTACCCTTCCATGAGCAGCCTGTCTCCGGGGTCCGAGCCGTCCGAGCCTATGTGATTAAGAGCCCCCTGCTCCGCCATGTCGAGGGAATGCCCCAGTGCCGCGTTCTCTATCCTCGTATCCCAGTTCACAGGCGGTGCCGCCGAATAGAACGTGTTTCCGCAGTCCCTGCCTTGACTCCTCGCTTCGTTTACGAGGTCCAGTATCACGGCCTGAAAATCGTTAAGCGGCTCATCCGCAGGCGTCTGCCCCGCGTCCGAAGACGGCGGATTCACAGGCGCGGCGTCCCCTCCGCTATCCGTGCTGCTGTCGCACGCGGCGAATGCCATCAGCATTAATATCAATACCCCATGAATAGTAAGCAGTTGTTTAATCTTCATTTATCCTCTCTCTTCAGTTTTACCTTACACCCTCTCAACACACAACACATTTCCTCTTTTTTACTATATCCCTCTCCCCTCCGGGGGAGAGGGTCAGGGTGAGGTGGGTACATTACTAATGAAATCAACAATTATTCAGAATCTCACTCTCTGGAGTCATTGCGAGCCTCCGAAGCTTTATGTGAAGGAGGCGCGGCAATCTCACCTTTCATTTTATCAATCAGTAACTGTCAGGGTTGATACGTTCAACCCACCTAATTATACCCTTCTTACTCTTCTCTTGTAGAAAGAATAATGACCGCGCGCAAAAACACAACGCGTTGATTTTCTGCATTCTTGTGATAGATTACAAATCTGCTTGACCGAGTGGCCCCTTCGTCTAGCCTGGCCTAGGACGTAGCCCTCTCAAGGCTAAAACACGGGTTCAAATCCCGTAGGGGCTACCATAATAACTCTGCGGTAAACTTAGGAAGGCCGACTAACTAATTTAAATCTCATCGTACAATCCAGAGAATATTTACGACAAGTACCGCTCACCTTTTGTCAGGAGAGTTTTATGCTGGCCCGGTAAGTGTTGGGTAGAGGCGAGCATAACTAAAATGTAGTTTCTACTATTGTGAAAACGTCGGTTGTGCCATCACCGTCAAAATCACCGAACTTCAGCACGGGAACCGTTTTGCTGGAAACGTTTATTTGTTCCCAGGGGGTTTCTCCACCCCACGAGACATACCACTTCCCACCCCAGGTAGCAAACACGTCGGCTTTGCCATCCGCGTTGAAATCTCCAACTCGAAGCTCGGAAACCTTTATGTTAGAAGTGTTTATAATTCTCCAGGCGCTTCTTCCGTCATCCGAAACTCTCCACTTTCCGCCCCAGGTAGCAAGCACATCGGCTTTGCCGTCCCCCTGGAAATCGGCGATGATAAGCTCGGAAACCTTTACGTCCGACACGTTTATTTGTTCCCAGGGGCTCTCTCCATTCCACGAGACATACCACTTCCCACCCCAGGAGCCAAACACGTCGGTCTTGCCGTCGTTATTAAAATCTCCAAAACGGAGATCGGAAACCTCTACGTTGGAACTGTTTATAATTCTCCAGGGCCCCGTACCGTCATCCGAAACTCTCCACTTTCCACCCCAGGTAGCAAACACATCTGTTTTGCAGTCGCCTTTGAAATCCACGAAGCGCACGTCGAGAGCGGAAACGTTAGAATTGTTTAAAAAATGGTAGGGACTGGCTTGCCAGTTATTAGTGCCGGTTTTTGAAATGTTTCTATATTCCCACTTGCCATTGTAGCTTCGGAACACATCGGTCGATCCGTTGGCAACGTCGATGGTGGCATGGTCGAAATATCCGAAATGCTGTAATAATCTATCTTCCCCAAACAGATTGGGAGAACAAACCTCGGGTCTTTTCGTATTACAGCAACTGCCAATGACCAGGTAGAGAGGGAAAGTGCTGTCTGAAGTAATTTTCTGCCACTTTCCGCGACCTTCATCAGACACCAGCCAGTCATAAGACTGAAGTTGCCCCTCACGATCCAGGATACAGGATGTGAAGAAAATAGGTATTGCAGAAAAAATCAACATTATCCTGAGAATATTTTTTAGCATCTCATGCGCCGTCCTTTGAGTTATTCATGGAGAGTTAATCAAGCGCGACTCTCATAACCCGATTATTTGAATCTCAACCATTTAAAAGGAGGCTACAAAAGGCAGGTTCTAAAAATGGTAGTAAGGAAGATGAGAAACTATTGCAATCCAGCCGTCATTAACCGATGGTTATTAGACCTGTGACTTTGCGTCCCATTCTTTCAAATGGTTTGCCCTTTAATAGTTATTTTCGAGACTAACACACAATCATTTCGGATGTCAACAGGGTTCCGATACTGATTAATAGTAAACAGGAACAACAAGTGGTAAGAAAAGATGTGCTTTTTCCTCCTTATCGCATAAGCGGGACGGCTAAAACACACACTTGCGGGGTGCGTCCGGTCTGTGGGGGCCAGGGGTTTAGAAAATTTCGGAGAATATGTCAGTAAGGCTTAACAGCAACTAATATGTGCTACTTCACAAAACCGGGTTGCCGCTCTATCATTTTGCAAAACCTCAAAGGTGGACTGCATTCCGGAATCTAGATAGTATGCACCTTCAAACACCCTACCTGACATACAATTCTCAGATTGACTCTCCGTTGTCTTCCTCGGAAGAGACTACCCCTGAACAGAGCCTGAGGTCAGGCAATAATCCCTTTTCATATACAGCCAGTTGGCCTGCTTTTACTCCAGTGTGATGTTCACGCCTTCGCCGGCAAGCTTGAAGTTTACTCCCTGGGTTTTCGATTGCAGTTTGATCACGACGCCGTTTTGATTTTTCATAGTCGAGACGCCGGCTCCACCGCCAACCGTGCCTTCCGCGCCAACGCCTGTGTATGTGCCGCTGAAGTCGCTGATATTCTCCAGATTATATACCTCGCCCACTGCATCGGCCTTTGTGATTCCGACGTCAACTACCGAGAGTCCGCCGACTTTGAACGGATATTCTTGCCCCTCGAAGGTCAATATACCGCTTCCCCAGCTCCAGCCTATGCCCACGGCTACCTGTCCCTCCGTAAGAGTCAGGGTCGCATCCGGCGCTTCGTCCTCGGCGGACGCCAGACCGGCCAGAGACAGAGTTAGCGTGAAGACCATTAAGAACACTGACAATTTTTTCATTTCACAACCTCCTGATGTGTGTTTCGTAGCACATTCAATACTACATCCCATGACACTCTATCGCAATCATTATTATCCGATAAGTTACAACTCCTTTCCTCCGAATCGGCATTGAAAAATCCAATAGCCCATTGTCGGATATCACGGATTGAAGTCCTATTGAATCAGTCTCCTGCCATGTATTATCCGTTCCGGCTCTCGCTCCCCAGAGCTCTGAGCGCCTTTCGATCCACCTTGCCGATGTTGGTTAACGGCAAAGCCTCCATGAACTCTATTCTCTCAGGAACCTTGTATGAAGCCAATCGCGAATCAACAAATTTCTTCAGCTCGTCCTCTGTCGGCGCGGGCGTAATATCCTTTTTCAGAGAGACGTAGGCCTTGACGGTCTCACCCAAATTTTCATCGGGGCTCCCTATCACGCCCGCTTCTTTCACTGCGGGGTGTTCATAGAGCGCGCCCTCGACCTCCAGCGGGGATATGTTTGAACCGCCTCGAATGATGACGTCCTTCTTGCGGCATACAAACCAGTAGTACCCGTCCTCATCCAGCCGCGCCAGGTCCCCCGTGTACAGCCATCCGTCCCTGAGAGATTCTGTCGTCTCCTCTTTATTGTTCCAGTAACCGGCCATTACGGCATCGCTTTTTACAATTATTTCTCCGGTTTCACCCACCGGTACTTCTTTACCTTCGTCATCGACCAGCCGCAATCTCGTCGCATGTGCGGGTCTTCCTATGGAGCCGAGCTTCTTCGGCCCGAGCGGCGGATTGATCGCGTACGGGCAGCACTCGGTCATTCCGCAGCCTTCGGTGATCTCTATTCCCGTAAGCTCTTGGAATTTTCTGTGAATCTCCACAGGCACTTTGTCTCCTCCCGCAAAGCAGTGCTTGAGCGAGCTGAAATCACACTCCCGTACTCTTTCGTGCATAACTATCTTTCCAAGCTGAAACGGTAAAAGCGTAGTAGTGGTCGGATTGTATTTGTCTACGACATCCAGCACGATCTCGACTCCGAACCCCGGCATTAAAAAGACTGTACCGCCGACATACACAGTGGATATGGCCACGGTGAAAGCGAAGATGTGACAGACGGGCAGAGGTATCAGGCTGATATCGCGGTCATTTATATACTGGGTGGCTGCCATGTTGACCGCTGTATGAAGCAGGCTGTAATGCGTGTGTACGACTCCTTTGGGCTTGGCTGTGGTGCCGGAAGTGTAGAGAATGACCGCCTGGTCGTTTTCATCGACAACGGGCAATTGAACGTCATGGTCATCTTCCGCCGTAAGATCGGAAAATTGTCTCACATCCGCCGGGGCTTCGTTGTCCGAAACCACATAACATTCCTCGACGCTCTTCATGGATTCGCGTGCGTCCTCATACACTTGAAAAAGCTCGTCATTGATTACAAGCATCCTGGCCCCGCAATTTGTCACGGCGTATGCAAGCTCACGCCCCTTGTAGCGGAAGTTGATCGGTACGGCAACGGCGCCGCACTTAAAACATGCATAGTAGCAAAACACCAGCTCGGGACAGTTCATTAAAAACATGGCGACACGGTCCCCGCGTTTAACGCCGTTCTTTAAAAGCGATGCCGCGATACGATCTGTAATCTCGTCGAACTCTTTGTAAGAAATCGTCGCGTCGCGGAAAACCATTAAATCCTTATCGGGGGTTTTGGCCGCGATCTTCTTTAAATCATTCGCTAATAGCATATAAGAAACATCCGCTATTCCGTCTTATATAACATTATGCATTTTATTTCTGTAATGCTAAGTATAAAACGCTGCTGCCCTCGG
>Ga0307426_1000299_pt1 | contig 33361 bp, 31 predicted proteins | sample SalMarWE160340MG_FD_202165 | JGI IMG/M metagenome (GOLD analysis project Ga0307426, IMG submission 202165) | Salt marsh sediment microbial communities from the Plum Island Ecosystem LTER, Massachusetts, United States - WE1603-40 | ecosystem: Environmental > Aquatic > Marine > Intertidal zone >...
GCGCCGCTCAAGCCCTTCGCTGTTCCGCTCCGCTCCACAGCTCTGGGCTTGAGCGGCGGGTACTGACCCTCGTCGAGGGGTCAAGATTGGACGCCGATCGCGGGTCAAGGTTCGGCGCCGATTGACAGACAACTGCATATGCGCGTAATCGCCAAGCGAAGTGATCCGCTTGATGACTGCGTCATAGTTTTGTCCAGGGAACATCAGATCGTAGGCAACGAAGTAGTTGTAGCGCAACATGGGCTCACCCTTTCTGTTGAGCGGGGAGCCGGGCGCTTGACGCAAGCGCAAAAATCAGAGACCAACGAGTGTAACGTGTTTCCGCGCCCGGCTAGGTTAGCGGAAACGCAAACAGGGTGCTGACGCGGGAACGTCAGCACCCTTCTTTATTGCCGATTCGTTCTTTTGCGCCAAGCGAGGAAGCGTCGGGCCTCCTGCTTCACGGTCTCAGGCTTCGTCAGACGGCCGATAGGTCAGCCGCTTGCCGACTGCCGCTCTGATGGCGATGTTGGCGCGCTCCACATCGTCAATGCCCAGAGAAATGCGGGTATTGAACTTGAACGCCGCCTCATCGACATAGCGCTGCAAATGAGCCTCGCTCACCGAGTGGAACTGACCGTAGATGCCGCGCTTCAGCAGGGCAAAGAAGCTCTCGGCCGACTGAATGTGCGCCTTGCCGTCTCTTGAGACGTACTCGCCAGCCGAGTGATTGACGGATCGGTGAGCGGCGAACGAAGGACCAATCCTGTAGTAGGCCAAGGCGTCGTCGGTGTGCAGTTCCGACTTGTCGCTGACCTGTTTGAGCGACTTGCGCAGCGTCTTGGCGGTCACGTCGGCAATGTGCTTGGCACGGAGCTGCCCACCACGCTCAACGAGCGCATGAACGGCATGCTTCTTGGGCTCGGGCTTGCCGCGATGGACGTTCTTTTTCTTTCCGCCGACGAATGTCTCGTCGCTCTCTACAACCGTGCCCTTGCCGCCGATGGGGCCGGCAGTTTTGGGCAGGCCCATGCCTCGCGGACGCGATGGCAGAGGAACCACGCGGTCTTGTAGGTGATGCCCATCATGCGGTGCATCTGATGGGCGCTGATGCCCTTCTTTGACGAGGCCATGAGCCGGAAGGCCAGGAGCCACTTGGTCAAGGGGATGTGCGAGCGCTCCATGACCGTGCCGACCGTCACGGTGAACTTCTTGCGGCAGGGACGGCAAAGCACTTGGCCCTTTGTGCCCGCTTCTCCGCCCAAGCGCGCCACGTCGTCATGTCCCTTGCAGTAGGGGCAGACGGGGCCGTTGGGCCAGTGCTGAGTTTCGAGAAAGGCTCGCGCCTTTTGCTCGTCGTGGAAAATGGGGTTTGTGAGATCGAGGGCCATTGGACAAATCCTGTTTGATTTATCCCGAATATAGGCCCTCAAAAGCGTTCAGTCAAGTATATAATTCCCACTTTGCTGATATAGGTCACGACTGCCGAAAATCGAACCCCGAAATCTGCTCTACGAAGATAAAGCGCAACTACGATCATCGCCGCGCATACACCGCTGACCGTATAGGCCGTGACATGGTGATGCCATACGGGGATCGCGAACGGCATTGGTATGCCAATTCTTGCACCGTTGTATCTCAGGAAATCAGTGAGTAACAGCATAAAGGCAACAATTGAAACGGTGAGCCAGCGGTGTTCGAGCGCTTGCCTCACACTTTTCATTGCGATCAGATAAGCTGCGAGGACGCCATATGCCATCCCATCAAATCGAAATGGATTCAGCCTGATCTCTGTAGCGTTGTAGCCGGCACTGAATTGGTATGCCCTGAAAAGGAACGGGAGGGATATAGCGGCTATGATGGCCACGATCATGCCGTGCTTTTTGAAAATGGCGGTCGCGATCAACGCGGCTACAGGAAATAGGACATAAAACCATTCCTCGACGGCCAATGACCACGATACCGGGATCACTCTTCCATTGTGACTTATGGGCCATTGAAGCAGAATGAAGTCGCTGAACTGCACCTTTCCGAAAACTACCCAATAGAAGAGAAGAATGAAGAAATAGGCGGGTAGAGTGCGCATCCATCGACGGAACCAGAAACGCCCCAATCCGGCTGGCGTCGCGCCTTTGTCGAACAGGCGGATCAGAATAGTTCCGATCAGAAATCCCGAGAGGGCGAAGAATAGTTCGACGCCGAACCATCCTCCGAACGTCAGCGCCAAGCCGCTATCGGGATCAACTAGCGCTTGCCGCGCGTGACTGATGAGGACAACCACGATAGCGGTCGCGCGCACCGCATCCAAACCGAAGCTGCGCTTCTCGGAAAAGTCGGACACCGAGCATCCCCCTGGCCGTCACCCGTTAGGGTACCAGTCTTGTGAGGTCGAGTCAGTTCTCTGAAAGGAGACGGTGGCGCGTCAGTTCGATCCGGTGATCGCCTGCATCCAACCGAGCAACCCGGTCCAGTATGCCTTCGTCGAGAATTTCAACAGCCGGCGTCGCAACGAGCTCTTGAACCAGACGCTGCAAGAACCTCGGACGGCTCCGCGCCACTCCGCGTTGGCGGCCGACTCCCCGCAGGGGAGTCGCCAGCGCCACTTCCGAAAACAAGAAAAGGGCGGGAGGCGTGCTGCCCCCCGCCCCTTCCCGAGCGCCGAATCTCTAGTTCCGCGGTGCGGTGTAGGCGACCTGCTTCAGCGGCGCGACCGTCATGGCGGTGGCACCCGGTGCGCAGGCGAACTGCAGCACGGTGCCCTCACCCGTATCGAAGCGGGCGTGCTGGCCCGACTCGATGGCGGCGGTGAAGCGGGAAGGCGACACATCCGGGATCACGTCGCCCTTCGGCTCCTCGCCGACGACCAGCGTCAGCTGGCACACGTTGCCGCCCTTCACGAAATAGCCGATGGCGTGCTTGGAGCCCAAGTGCAGGCTGACGCCCGCCAAAGGCTTGAAGTTGACGGCTCCGTCTCCAGAAATCGCGCTGCCCGCCCCGGCAATAGCGGACAAGGCAAGTACGGCGATAACGCCGGCGCGCCTCATGATCGCAGACATGCTCCAGCTCCTTCTGTTGGCCTCAATGAAAATGGAGCCAGCGGGCTCGGCAATCTTCTCAGGGGAGCGCCCGCCGGCGCCTGGCGGAATACTTAACCGGTGGAATCGTTGTTAAAAACAGGAATTGTTGCATTGCAGCAATGTGCAATCTGCAGCGCGCAACTGTCGCGGGCACGACCCCCTTCCCACCCGTTGGGGTAGGACGATCATCCACACGACAGCGTATTTTTCGCGCCCGCGGCGATGCGCAGCCCACCCGAGGCGACAACGGCGGGAGCTGCCGCTATAAGCGCATTTTCCCGCCAGACGAGTCTCCGCAAAGAGCGCGACGGAATGGACGCCAAGACCGAAACCGCCCTCAAGATCACGCCGGAGATCGTGGCCGAGCACGGGCTTTCCGCCGACGAGTATGCACGGCTGCTGAAGATCCTGGGGCGGAGCCCCAGCCTCACCGAGCTCGGCATCTTCTCCGTCATGTGGTCGGAGCACTGCTCCTATAAGTCGTCGCGGCGCTGGCTCAAGACGCTGCCCACCTCGGGCCCGCAGGTGATCCAGGGGCCGGGCGAGAACGCGGGCGTCGTCGACCTCGGCGACGGGGACTGCGTCGTCTTCAAGATGGAGAGCCACAACCACCCGTCATATATCGAGCCCTATCAGGGCGCGGCGACCGGCGTCGGCGGCATCATGCGCGACGTGTTCACAATGGGCGCGCGCCCGGTCGCCAACCTGAACGCGCTGCGTTTCGGCGATCCCGCACACCCCAAGACCCGCCACCTGGTCGCTGGCGTCGTCGCCGGCATCGGCGGCTACGGCAACTGCGTGGGCGTGCCCACCGTCGGCGGCGAGACCAACTTCGCCAAGGGCTACGACAACAACATCCTGGTCAATGCCATGTGCGCCGGGCTCGCGCGCACCGACAAGCTCTTCTACTCCGCTGCAAAAGGGGTGGGCCTGCCCGTCGTCTACGTCGGCTCCAAGACGGGCCGCGACGGCATCCACGGCGCCACCATGGCCTCGGCCGAGTTCGACGACAAATCCGACGACAAGCGCCCCACCGTGCAGGTGGGCGACCCCTTCACCGAGAAGCTCTTGATCGAGGCCTGTCTCGAGCTGATGGCCAGGGACGCCATCATCGCCATCCAGGACATGGGCGCGGCCGGCCTCACGTCGTCGTCGTGCGAGATGGCGGACAAGGGCGGCGTCGGCATCACGCTCGACCTCGACCGCGTGCCCCAGCGCGAGGACGGCATGACCGCCTACGAGATGATGCTGTCGGAGAGCCAGGAGCGCATGCTCATCGTGTTGAAACCCGGCTCGGAAGCGGACGCGGAGGCGATCTTCAGGAAGTGGGAGCTCGACTTTGCGGTGATCGGTGAGACGACCGACTCCGGCCGCATGATCGTCACGCACCAGGGCCGCACCGAGGCCAACATCCCCGTCGCCACGCTCGCCAACTCCGCTCCTCTTTATGATCGTCCGTGGTTCCCCGCGCCCGTGCCGAAGATGATCCTGCCCGAGTGGGTGCCAGCCCCCAACGGCACGCTCGACACCTTGCAGTCGTTGCTGGGTGGGCCTGCCCTCTGCTCGCGCCGCTGGATCTGGGAGCAGTACGACCACATGGTCATGGGCGACACGGTGCAGCGCCCGGGCGGCAACGCCGGCGTCGTGCGCATCCACGGCACCGACAAAGGCCTGGCGCTCGCCTGCGACGTCACCCCGCGCTACGTCGCCGCCGATCCCGCCATGGGCACCAAGCAGGCCGTCGTCGAGACCTGGCGCAATCTCATCGCGGTGGGCGCCGACCCGCTCGCCATCACCGACAACCTCAACTTCGCCAGCCCCGAGCGCCCCGAGGTGATGGGCCAGCTCGTCGGCGCCATCAAGGGCATGGCCGAAGCGTGCCGCGTGCTCGACTACCCCGTCGTCTCCGGCAACGTGTCGCTCTACAACGAGACCAACGGCGTCGGCATTCCGCCCACGCCCGCCATCGGCGGCGTCGGTCTCATCCCCGACATCGCGCACATGGCCGACCTGGCCCTGAAGCGCGAGGGCGATCTGCTGGTCGTCGTCGGGCGTGAAAGCGGCCACCTCGGGCAGTCGCTCTATCAGGATCTGGTGACGGGCAAGCTCGAGGGCGCGCCGCCCCCCGTCGACCTCGCCGACGAGATCAAGGCCGGCCGCCTGGTGCGCGCGCTGATCCGCCAGGACAAGGTGACGGCCGTGCACGACGTCTCCGACGGCGGGCTTCTGGTTGCCGTTGCCGAGATGGCGCTCGCCGGCTCGATCGGCGTGGAGCTCTTCGCCTACGAGGGCCGGCTGCCGGCGCACGCCGTGTGGTTCGGCGAGGACCAGGGCCGCTACCTGCTGTCGGTCGATCCCATGCGCGCCGAGGAGGTGCTGGAGCGGGCGCGCCTGCTGGCGCTTCCCGCCCGCATCATCGGGCGCACGGGCGGCGACGCCATCGCCTTGAAGGGCGAGGAGCCGTTGCCGTTGCCCGACCTGCGCGCGCAGCATGAGACGTGGCTGCCCGCCTACATGGCCGGCTGACCCATGTTCTCCTAGTGTTCTTGACGTATCGGCGGGCTAGTGCGACGCTTGTCGCATGACCCATGAGATGACCCAACTCGTGCTTGGGCACCTTCGCCAGATCGAGGCAAGGATCGAAGACTTCGACGGGAGCCTCAGCCACGTGGAAGGGCGTCTTTCGACCGTCGAGAGAGATCTGGCGGGCTTGGTTGCACGCCAAGCCGCCCAGAATGCCGAGCTCGACAAAGTTGGCCACCGCCTCGACCGCATCGAAAAGCGCCTGGAGTTGCGCGGCGACTGACGCCTGGTCTGTCGGGGCACACGGCAAATCGGCTAAGCTCGCAGCCGAAACAGCTTTCCAGGAGACCCCACCCCATGGCCATGGACGCCGGCGAGATCGAGCGGCTCATCAAAGCCAAGTTTCCCGACGCGCACATCGAGATCCGCGATCTGGCGGGCGACGGCGACCACTATGCCGCCCACGTCGTCTCGTCAGCGTTCAAGGGCAAGACGCGCGTGCAGCAGCACCAGATGGTCTACGAGGCGCTCGGCGGCCGCATGGGCGGCGAGCTGCACGCGCTGGCGTTGACCACCGCCGAGGCCTGAGATTGAATTCAAGGCAACAGCACACACATTGGCGATGAGCACGGCCGAGCACATGGTCGCGACCCTCGCCGCCCCATGCACACACATTCGAAAGGACCGCACATGAACCCGACCCAAGACGTGCAGGACTGGATCCGCAAGACGGTTGCCTCCAACGACGTCGTCCTCTTCATGAAGGGCTCAAAGCAGATGCCCCAGTGCGGCTTCTCCGCCCAGGTCGCCCACATCCTCGGGCTGTTGGGCGTCGACTACCACGACGTCAACGTGCTGGCCGACATGGGCATCCGCGAAGGCGTCAAGACCTTCTCCAACTGGCCGACGATCCCGCAGCTCTACGTCAAGGGCGAGTTTGTGGGCGGCTGCGACATCATCCGCGAGATGGCGGAGGCGGGCGAGCTGGGGCAGCTGTTCGACGCCAAGGGCGTGGCGTACGACAAGTCCAAGAAGATCGCGTAGCACTCTTGCTGTCGTCCTCGGTTTTATGCCGAGGATTCATTTTATTGCTCAGTCACACAATCGTTGCAGGCGCCGGCAACCTCATCGTGCCGGGGCCCTCGCAGAAGCGTGCCCTGCGCAGCCAATCAAAACCAACAACAGCGATGACGTATAGAAACGTCTGACATCGGACAAAACGACTCCTCGCGCCTCGACGTTGCCGTTCGGTGACTGTCCGGTTATGATTTGAGCGACCGTAGAGGTGACGTGAGTTCCGGGCCACGAGGCGACTATCCTGCACAAAAAACCAACCCATAAGGCAAGTCTAGGGGCTCTATAGACCTGTCGCCATCCTGGCTTTTTGGGACTTATTAGCGTGGTGGGGTGAATCCGTTTTCTGTTCTCGTTGCATACCGCGACAAAGTTTTTTGAGCCGGGGGGAGTACGGGGGGAGTATGAGAGTAGCCATTGTTGTGGTTCTAGCCTGTGCGCTTGCGGGATGTGCTGCACAGCCGCTGGAAGTCAGCAGCGTCACATCGATCACACCTCTCAATGGCGCCACTGGTACGGATGTCTACGCCCACCAGCGTGCCGCCGGCGCAGGCGTTCCAGCTGTTGGCGGAGATCAGTTGCTCGAGGTGCGGACATACACGCACCAGGACGACGAAGGGCGTGTCGAAATGGCAGGTGCAGATTGCACGGTTTCAGCCGGATCGTTTACGGCCTCGATGACGACGCCAGCCAAAGTCCGCGTTCCTCTCTACCGCAATCAATCGGAAAGCCTATCGGTGCAATGCGCAAAGGCCGGCTACAAAGAACGCATGATTACTCTGAAGGCCTTCGACAAAACGCGAGCCGACCGGTTTCGTAGCATGACGTCTGCCGGGGCCGGGGGTGGCATTATTGGTGTTGTGACCACAGCCGCGGTTGCGGGAATTGTCGACGCTGCATCCGATGACTCAAACAACGTCTGGCATTATCCGCCAGCGAAGATCGACCTTGAGCCCCTCGAGGAAAAGAAGCCCGCAACGACTCTGTAAAGCACTCCCATGTGATCGCGTCAGTTCAGCCCATCGCGACGCGCTGCGTCAGCGCGGCATGCGCATTTTTCTCGCCGCCAACCGGGAGCACATGCCGCGAATTAATATGCGGATATTACACGTCGCACAGAGCGAGCGGAGAGCCCAACTCCGATGTCGGCCGAGCGGCCAAGCTCGGGCAATTTGCCCGGGACTCTTCGGGTCGAAAGCCGGTGCAGGGGGCTTTAGGAATTTCCTATTCTGCCTCCCAAACAGAAGGCGACCCAAGGAGGCGCACCCCAATGCTCAGCGTCATCCTTTCGGCGGCAAGACGGCAAACGCCGAAGCAGGACCGGCCACCACTCGGTCGCGTTTTCAAGTGGGAGCTATCGGGTCCCGCTCTTCGACGGGTGGGGTTGTGGTGAGCGCTCGCCTCCCCTCCAACGTCATCCCGGCGCAGGCCGGGACCCACGCCAGCTTCAGCAAGCGCTTTTGGTGCAGTCAGACGGCAAACGCCGAAGCGCGACCGACCGCCACTTGGTCGCGTCGTCAAGTGGGAGCTATCGCGCTGACGTAGCGTTCGCGGAGACTTGCGTGGGTCCCGCTCTACACGCTAGCTGCATGTCTCCGACATGACGGGATGACGGGTGTGGGTGGGCGCTGTCGCGATTCTTATCCCCGCGCTCCCACTCGCCCCTACACTCCGCTCACCCCTGCCCGTCATGGGACGCAGCAGCTGAGCGGCTTTGCGGGGTGGGGGCGGTGCCCAGTTGAGGCTTACGTCCGTACCGTCGCGGGCGTCTGACGCGAAGCTTAGCTGAGCTTCGGATTCCGGGGCCGCGGACCGGGGCTGTGCAGGCGTGGCAACACACTGCACGGACGCCCGTCGCGCAGCGGCGCTCCATGTATGGCGCGCAGCCGCTCTAGGTCATGGACGCGAGAGGTCCGGGCGCGATGGCCCCCGGGCCGGACCGATGAGCCCGCTGACGATGTGATCGCAACCCCGGCACGGCAGCGACCGGCGCGGGCGCCGCAAGGCTGCCCTCTTGTTGCAACGGATCGCAGCGCTTCGGCGCCCGCGCTCCCTTTCTTCTTCGCAAACCCTCGGGGGCCAGGCCCCGCGAGGCCATTGAGGCTTGCTCAACACCACCTCTCCCATGGGGAGAGGTGAAGTGAAGTGAAGTGACGTCATATCCGGCGGCTGCCGCCTATTGCCCGCCCCGCGCGTTGTCCCCGGCCGCTTTGCGCGTGCGATCGTGGTGGCGCAGGCAACGGGACGGCAAAGGATGGCGACAGCACGCAACGGCAAGGCGGAAAAACCCGACGCGCTCGAGGCCGAGCTCATCGACCGCCTCGTCGCGTCCGCCGCGGGCCTGCCGCGCGTGTGCATCCTCAAACGCTGCCGCCGGGCCAAGCGCTGCTTCGGCCCGCTCGCCGGCGGCGCGCTCCCCTGCATGCGCCACCACAACGGCCTGGCGCGAGCGCGGCTCGAAAGCGCGCTCAAAGTGCTGGGCTGGCGCAATCGCGATTGACCGGCAGTCGGCAGTCGGCAGTCGTCAAAGGCGAATTCCACCGTGGCATCCCCGACTGCCGACTGCCGACTGCCGACCGCCCGGCCCAAGTTTCGCCGCCCCCGGCCCATTCACTGGCGTTAGGATGACAGCGGCGGTCTCGGCCGGGGCCGCCAGAGGCAATGGGCAGGATGGCATGCACCTGGGCGGCAGGCGTTTTCTTCTGAGCTTCGCCATCATCGGCGCCGCCGTGTGCCTGGCGCTCGGGCTCACCCTGCCGATCATCAAGCTGACCAAGTTCGTCTTCTGGTCGTCCGAATACTCCCTGATCTCGACCGTCGACGTGCTGATCCGCGATGGTCAGACGTTTCTCGGCGTCATCGTTCTCGTCTTCTCGATCATCTTTCCGATCGTGAAGCTCACCTACCTGCTGGTGGCGTCCACGCTGCCCGCAGCCGAGCTCAGGCGCCACGCCAAGCGCCTCAAGGCAATCGAATGGATCGGCAAATGGTCGATGCACGACGTGCTGGTGCTGGCGCTGATGATCTTCTTCCTGAAGAGCCAGGGCGTCTACGACGCGGCGAGCCTGCCCGCCGTCTATCTGTTCACGGGGGCCGTCGTTCTGATGATCCTCTCGTACGCCTGGCTCAAGACCGACGTCGCCGCGGTCAGCGGTATGATGCCGGAGCGGGAGACGCCCAAGCCGCTGTCGGCCATGCGCAACGTTCTCCTCAGCTTCCTCATCATCCTGGCGACCGTATTCTTCGCGCTCGGCATCATCCTGCCGGTGATCCGCTTCACCACCGTCTACGTGTGGACGGCCCAGCACTCGATCGCCACCATCATCTACGCCCTCTACGAGAGCAGCGAGTACTTCCTGTGCGCGGTGGTGTTCGCCGTCTCGATCTTCTTTCCGTTCCTGAAGCTGTTCTACCTGTTGACGCTCGTCACCTCGCCCGATCTGTCGCCGGAGTTCCGGCGCCGCTCCTTCTCCACCATGGAATGGCTGGGGCGCTACTCGATGACCGACGTGATGGTGCTGGCGCTGATGATCTTCTACGTGAACTCGTCGGGCTACACCGAGGCCATCGTCATGCCGGGCGTCTATTTCTTCGCGGCCTCTGCCCTCATCACCATGCTGGCCTACGGCTGGGCCAACACCGTGCCGCCGCGCATGCCCGCCGCAGCCGGCGAGGTGGTGACGCTGCCGACCAATCCCGGCCGCCGCCACAAGCCGGCCTGAGGCGGTGGCGCGCGTTTGCGCCCTTTCAATTCCACAGGTGACACCAGCCGATCTCGTCTGCATATAGGCACTTGAGCCTTTCGCCGCCTCGCAGGGAACCCATGACGTACGTCGACTGGATGATCAAAGGACCGAAGCTGGCCTCCTGCAATTGCAGCTACGGCTGCCCATGCGAGTTCAACGCGCGCCCGACCAACGGACATTGCGAAGGGGCCGACGCCCAGCGCATCGATGAGGGCTGGTTCGGCGACGTGCGTCTCGATAGCCTCATCATCGGCTCGCGATACCGCTGGCCGGGGCCGGTGCACGAAGGAAACGGTGTCGTCCAGGGATTCTTCGACGTTCGCGCCACCGCGGCGCAGCGCGAAGCGCTGTTCACAATACTGGGTGGCAAGGAGCAGGAGCCAAGCACCGTGTTCAACATCTACGGCTCCACGATCGCCAAGGAGCTTGACCCAATTTTCGCTCCCTTGACGTTCTCTTGCGACATCGAGAGCCGCAAAGGCCACTTTACGGTCCCCGGCATTCTCGAATTGCGCATCGAGCCGATCCGCAACCCTGTCACGGGCGCCCTCCACCGCGCCCGCATCTCACTGCCCGAGGGCTTCGAGTACCGGGTTGCCGAGGCGGCAAGCGCCGACTTTCATGCGACCGGCGAGGAGATCGCCATGGAGCACAAGAACTGCTACGGCGTGCTCTTCGATGTGGCCTACGGCCCCTATGGGATCATCGACGAGACGACCAAGGCGGCTGGATGATGGAGGACGCGATGACCCCCTGGGAGATCGAGGGCACTGAGTTCGTCAACTGCAACTGCGCCTATGGCTGCCCGTGCCAGTTCAACGCGCTGCCGACCTTTGGCAACTGCGTCGGCATCGGCGCCTACGCGTTCCACAAGGGGCGCCACGGTAGCGTCAACCTCGACGGGCTTAAGGCCGTCACCATCTTCAAGTGGCCCGGTGCGGTGCACGAAGGGCGCGGCGAGATGCTCATGATCATCGACGAGCGCGCCAGCGAGGCCCAACGCCAGTCGCTCAAGCGCATCCTGGCGGGCGAGGATACCGAGCCTGGAAAGACCGTGTGGAACGTCTTCGCCTCGACCATGGAGCGCTTCCATGACACGCTGTTTGCCCCGATCGAGGTCGAGATCGACGTCGACGCCCGGCGCAGCCGCGTCAAGGCCGGCACACTCATCGATATGACGGCCGAGCCCATCCGCAACCCCGTCACCGGCGCGGAGCACCGCGCCCGCATCGATTTGCCCGACGGCTTTGAGTACACGCTGGCCGAGATCGGCAGCGGCACCTCGCACGTGACCGGGCCGGTTCCCTTCGAGCTCAAGGACTCCTACGCCCAGCTCGCCCATCTGCACCTGAACCAGAGCGGCGTCGTGCGCTAGCGCGCGATGGTCAGGAGCGCATCGATGCCGCAGACGACGCTCACCGAGCGCATCGTGCGCCGCGAGCAGCTTGTCATTGCCCTCGGGCTCATCACCATCACCGCGCTCGCCTGGCTTTACGTCGCCATGGGCGCGGGAACCGGCATGAGCACCGTCGCCATGACGACCTGGCAGTTTCCGCCCCCGCACCCGGCGACGATGAAGCCCGCAGCGTGGGACGGCGCCTACTGGCTCACCATCCTCGTCATGTGGTGGGTGATGATGATCGCCATGATGATCCCCAGCGCCGCGCCGATGATCCTGCTTTACGCGCGCGTCGTCCGCCACGGGCAGGCGCGCGGGCAGATTCCCGGCTCGCTGGTGCCGACCACGTTCTTTGCAGGCGGCTACCTCGCCTGCTGGCTCGGCTTCAGTGCGCTGGCGACCGCGCTCCAGTTCACGCTCGAGCGCGCCGGCCTCGTGCACGGCATGTGGATGTGGTCGACGAGCCGCTGGCTCACTGCGGGTTTGCTCGTTGCCGCCGGCTTGTTCCAGCTCACACCGCTCAAGGCGGCGTGCCTGGAGCACTGCCGCGCACCGGCAGCGTTCTTGTCGCATCACTGGCAGCCAGGGCGCCTCGGCGCCTTCAGGCTCGGTGTTGTCCACGGCGCCTATTGTCTGGGCTGCTGCTGGGCGCTGATGCTGCTGCTGTTCGCGGCCGGCATCATGAACCTGGTGTGGATCGCCGGTCTCGCGATCCTGGTGCTCATCGAGAAACTTGCACCCTTCGGCGCCCGCCTGGCACCACTCACGGCCGCGCTGCTGCTCGGCGCCGGCGCCTACGTTGCGATCGCCTGAAAGCCGAATTGCCCGGACACGCGTCCGGACCCCTGCAAGATGCCGATGTGAGCGCCGTTAGCGCGAGTAGAACTCGACCACCAGGTTCGGTTCCATGTGCACCGGATAGGGCACGTCGGACAGCGCCGGGATGCGGTTGAACTTCGCTGACATCTTGTTGTGGTCGGCATCGATGTAGTCGGGCACGTCGCGCTCGGGGCTTTTTATGGCCTCCAGTACCAGCGCCAGCTGCCGCGCCTTCTCCTTGACCTCGATCACGTCGCCCACCTTGCAGCGGTAGCTCGGCACCGTTACCCGGCGGCCATTGACGCTGACGTGGCCGTGACTGACGAACTGGCGCGCGGCAAAGACGGTCGGCACGAACTTGGCGCGGTAGACCACGGCATCGAGACGGCGCTCAAGAAGCCCGATCACGTGCTCCGAGGTCGAGCCCTTGAGACGCACGGCCTCGGTGTAGATGCGATGGAACTGGCGCTCGGTCAGGTTGCCGTAGTAGCCCTTGAGCTTCTGCTTGGCCTTGAGCTGCTGGCCGTAATCCGACAGCTTCTGGACGCGGCGCTCGCCGTGCTGACCGGGGCGGGATTCGCGTCTGTTGATGGGGCTCTTGGGCCGGCCCCAGATGTTCTCTCCGAGGCGGCGGTCGATCTTGTGCTTAGCGCGGATGCGCTTGGTCATTTAACAGCACTCCAAAGGTTGTAGTGGCGCACCTTGGTGGAGCGCCCCCTCCTCTGTCCGCACCAGAGTTAACTCTGGGGGACCGACAGGCCGCGCTGCTTGGCAGCGCCGCCGCGGGTGCGCAGCGAAACGCGGGCCAAATGCGTATGGCCCGCGTAGAGACCGCTTGATACTGGGAGTGGAGCCCGCCGTCAACCGACGCCATGCCGCCGGGGCGGCCACGGGCGCCCGGGTTATTTCTGAACGGGTGCGGCTGTCGTCTGATTCGCCGCCTCTGTGGCCGGGGCGGCGCCCGCGGGCGTGCTGGAGGCCACTGCCGGGCCGCTCTTCACATAGGCCGTAATCAGGTCTTTGACCTTCTGCTTCTGCTCCGCCGAGCAGGTCTGGCTCTGCCTTGCCGCTTCCTCGACCACGACCTCGTTGCCGGTGTCCTTCTCCACCAGCTTGATGCGGCCCGTCAGCAGCATCACCACCGTCAGATGCAGCTGGTTGATGTAGACGATCTGCTGGGGCGTCCACCTCTTGCTCTGGATCTCGCGGTGCATCAGCGAGTTGTGATTGTCGGACTGCTCCTGCGCCAGATCGCAGACCTGCGCGTGGGCCGATAGCCGTCCGGTACGGATCACCTGCCGCGCCACATCGAGCGGGATCATGACCTCTTCCCGCTTGGTCTTGTCGATCTGGATCGTCTCGCCGTTGGGCTTGGTGAACGCCTCCGGCGTGAGCGACCAAGCATACTCCATGAACGCGCGCGTGGCCTTCTCGCTGAGCTCCTGCGCACTGGCGGGTGCAGCCAGAATACTGGCCCCCAACAAGACCGTGCACGCCCAACGCATCCCCGCCCTTCTCATGATCCGCGTCTCCCGAGCTGTCCTTAGCGTTATCTTGTAACAGTGTTTGTTGCTCACGATTGCAGCGACAATCGTCGAGCAAAACGGCCGCCCTTTCGAGCGGCATCGCTCAGCCCAAAACTTGGCCAGATGATGGCGGCTACAACGGGCGCTTGCGGGCATCTCCCTTGCCTCTTGCCAGCGTTGCAACAATACCACGCAGTGTGCGCACCTCCTGCTCGGTCGCCCCCATTCGGGAGAACATGGTGCGTAGGTTGCGCACCACAGCGGCGCGCCGCTGGGGCGGATTGAAGAACCCGAGCCGGTCGAGCTCACCCTCCAAATGATCGAAAAACCCTAACAGCTCCTCCTTGGTCGCCGGGCGGTCGGCGCCCAGGTTGAGGCCGGCGGCAATCGGCGATTCATAGGTGGTTACCCGGCCCAGACTCTGGGCTTCGCTGCCCCGCATCCACTCGTAGCCGAGCACCAGAACAGCCTGCGCCAGATTGAGGGAGGCAAAGCGCGTATTGACGGGAATCATGATCAGGGCGTCGGCATTGGCGACCTCAGCAGTCTCCAGTCCGTTGCGCTCGCGCCCGAACAGAACCCCGCAGCGCTCTCCTCGCGCAATGCGCCCGCGCATCTCGGCCACCGCCTCGAGCGGCGTCATCACCGGCTTGCGCAGGTCGCGCTGGCGCGCGGTGGTGGCGGCCAACCAGTTGAGATCCCCGACCGCCTCGCCGAGCGTCGGAAAGGCGGCCGCATCGTCGATCACGTAATTGGCGCCCGACGCCGCGATGCGCGCCTTCTCGTTGGGCCAGCCGTCGCGCGGCGCAATGAGGCGCAGGGTGTCGAGCCCGAAGTTGGCCATGGCGCGCGCCACCATGCCGACGTTGTCGGCGAGCTGCGGCTCCATGAGCAGAATGGCCGGCGTCTCGCCTTCGCCCGCAAAGGCGGCGCCCTGGATGTGCGCGCGGCGTATGCCGTGCCGCAGCTTGCGCAGGACGCGGCGTGCCCAGTACCAGTACTTTTCCCCCTGCCAGCTCTTGGCAAGCGTCTCCAGGCTGTCGACGTGGAGCGTTTCTGCACCCGCTCCCGTGAGGCGAACCGCACCGTCCCCGACAACGATCTCCTTATGGCAGCCGACGTACTGATCGAAGGTCTCGATCCCCTCCACTTGCGTGCGCCGCCGGCAGCCTTGGCAGGTCGCCGCATCGGCGATGCAGCGCTCCTCGGCGCAGTATGTGAGCACCGCCTCGAGCGAGCTGCGGTCGAGGCCGGGAATTGCCAGATCGGCAAGACCCTGATCGATGGTTCGCTCATGGCAGGCATGCACGACGTCGCCGACCGCGATCGCGCTGCCCGCCAGGCATGGCGTCGGCCGCGCTTGCGGATCGCTAACGATGTCGATCGGCGGCCTCGGTATCATCGCCAATGCTCTCTTGTTGCGGCGCAACAGCGTGGTTATGGTGCGCTCTGAGACCCCACCAATTCAAGGCGCCCTCATGCAGAAGATTAAGGTGACCGGCACCGTCGTCGAGCTCGACGGCGACGAGATGACTCGCATCATCTGGAAGCTGATCAAGGACAAGCTCATCCATCCTTATCTCGATCTGCCGCTCGACTACTTCGATCTTTCCATCCAGAGCCGCGACGAGACCGATGATCAAGTCACCATCGACGCCGCCAACGCCATCAAGAAGCACGGCGTGGGCGTCAAGTGCGCGACCATCACGCCGGACGAGGCGCGCGTGGAGGAATTCGGCCTCAAGCAGATGTGGAAGAGCCCCAACGGCACCATCCGCAACATCCTCGGCGGGGTCATCTTCCGCGAGCCCATCATCTGCCACAACGTGCCGCGCCTGGTGCCCGGATGGACCCAGCCCATCATCATCGGGCGCCACGCCTACGGCGACCAGTACCGCGCCACCGACTTCCGCTTTCCCGGCAAAGGCTCGCTCACCATCAAGTTCACCGGCGAGGACGGCGAGGTGATCGAGCGCGAGGTCTTCAAGGCGCCTTCGAGCGGCATCGCCATGGCAATGTACAATCTCGACGACTCGATCCGCGACTTCGCGCGCGCGACGTTCAACTACGCCCTCAACCGCAACTATTCGGCCTACCTGTCGACCAAGAACACCATCCTCAAGGCCTACGACGGCCGCTTCAAGGACCTGTTCATGGAGGTGTTCGACGCCGAGTTCCGCTCCGAGTTCGAGAAACGCAAGCTCACCTACGAGCACCGCCTGATCGACGACATGGTCGCCTCCGCGCTCAAGTGGTCGGGCGGCTACGTGTGGGCGATGAAGAACTACGACGGCGACGTGCAGTCCGACATCGTGGCGCAGGGCTTCGGCTCGCTCGGTCTGATGACCAGCGTCCTCATGACGCCCGACGGCAAGACGGTAGAGGCGGAGGCCGCGCACGGCACCGTCACACGCCACTACCGCGAGCACGAGAAGGGCAAGGAGACCTCGACCAACTCCATCGCCTCGATCTTCGCCTGGACGCGCGGGCTCGCCCACCGCGCCAAGCTCGACGACAACAAGGCGCTCGCGCACTTTGCGTCGACGCTGGAGAAGGTCTGCATCGACACGGTCGAATCGGGCTTCATGACCAAGGACCTGGCGCTGCTCGTCGGCGATCGGCAGAAGTGGCTGTCGACGACGGGCTTCCTCGACAAGGTCGACGAGAACCTCAAGGCCGCCATGGTGAAGGCGGCCTGACGCGCTTAGAGGCCCTTCCAGCCTCAGCGCATCGCGCGCAGCTGCAGCGACGAGATGCCGACGGCTAGGTTGAGGCCCTGCTGCCCCTGCACGCTCACCGGCTGGAGAGCGACGGTATTGTTCGAGCCGCCGACCAGCGCATTGGCGCCGACGCCCAAGCCGACCGTGGCCTCGGCCGAGACGCCGCCGTAGTTTCCTGCCAGCGCGCCGGAGGGAATGTCGGCGGAGGGGGCAAACACCGTCCAGATGATCTTGCTCTTGCTCGTGAAGCCCAGATCGAGACCGAACTTGGTGATGGAGCCGCGGTAGTGCTCGGTGCCGCCGCTGGTGCCCTGAAAGGTGCAGTCGATGTCCTTGCTGGAGCCGAAGACCAAACCTGCACCGCCGTAAACCGTGCAGTTGAGGACGCCGGCCTCCACGTGAGCGGCGCTGGCGGGGCCCGCGGTGGCGAACGCAGCCAGCGTCAGGCAGGCAAGCCCGGCGCTCGCAGCGCGCAGCGAGCCCGAGAAAGTCGTGAACGGCTTGAGAGGCATCTTGCTTGTTTCCTGTTGGTTGGGGCCGGCCGCGTGCGGCAGCCCTGGCGCATTCTACCCGTCCGCAATATCTCAAGGAAAAGCGGCGATTATCGAGCACGTGAGCACGTGGCACGCGGCCTGTCGCCGCTTCCGGCGCCAATCCGGCTGATCCAGATCAGGCGGGGCGTCGCATCGGTTAAGGCTTTTTCGTCTGGCTTGCGCGCAAGCCGCGCGTCGGGCGGCCGGCGGCGCCTTGCAGCGCCTCGCGAAACTCGTCGCGCTTCTCGTGGATCGAGGCGATCACGGGCCCCGTGGGAACGCCGAGGCCGACCAGCGTCGCCTCGCTCAATTGCAGGCTCGCCTCGATCGTCTCCGGCACCGCATCGGTCACGCCCAGCTTGTAGAGGTGACGCGCGTGTCCCTCGTCGCCGGCGCGAGCGACGATGACGATGTCGTCGCGCAGCTCGCGGACGCTGGTGACGATCTCGTCGGCCACGGAGGGCTTGTTGACCGTGACGATGACGCCCTTTGCCTGCGCGATGCCGCAGCACTTGAGGAACACCGTGTTCTTGGCGTCGCCGAAATAGACGGGCCACCCCTCGCCGCGCCATTTGGTCACGACCGACGGCTCGGCCTCGATGATGATGTGCTTGACGTCGTGCAGCTTCAGCATTTCCGACACGAGCCGACCCACGCGCCCGCAGCCGATCACGATGGCGTCCACCCGTTCCGCCGGCGGCAGCTCGGTGAGTGCGGGATTGGGGCCCTGCTCCGCCGCCAGCCGCTTGGCGACATAGCGTGCGAGGTAATCCAGGAGCGGTATGAGCGCCATCGAGATTGCGGTGATTGCGAGCACGAGCTCACCCGTATCGCGCGCGACGATATCGTTGAGCACGCCCAGCCCGATCACGATGAAAGCGAACTCACCGCCCGGACCCAAGAGAAGCGAAACCTCCGCCGTCGCCGGCCACGGCACGCGAAAAAGGCGCAGCAGCCCCGTCAGCAGGCCGGTCTTGATGGCAATGAGGCCGACGACGCCGAGGATGATCGGCAGCGGATTGGAGAAGAGGCCGCCGATGTCGATGCTCATGCCGACCGAGAAGAAGAACACGCCGAGCAGCAGCCCCTTGAAGGGCTCGATCGTCGCCTCGATCGCACGGTGGTACTCGGTCTCCGCCAGCAACAGCCCTGCAACGAAGGCCCCGAGCGCCATCGACAGCCCGGCCGCGGCCGTCGCCAGGCCGCTACCGACAGCCACCAGCAGCGCTGCCGCCACGAACAGCTCGGTGCTGTCGACGGACGCCACGAGGCGGAACAGCGGGCGCAGCACGACGGAGCCAACGAGCACAATCGCCCCGATGACGAGTACGGCCTGTGCGAAAGCCATCACGAGGCCGCCGATCAGCGTCCCCTGCTTGTCAGGCCCGAGGATCGTAACGAGGAACAACAAGGGCACGACAGCGAGGTCCTGCAGCAGCAGGATGGCAAAGCTCGTGCGGCCAGTGAGCGTGGTGAGCCGCTGCTGGCGCGACAACACCTCGATCACGATGGCGGTGGAGGACAGCGCCAGGCTGAGGCCGATCAGCATCGCGCCGCCCGGGCGCGCACCCAGCAGGCTCGCGATGAGCCCGATGACCACCGCCGAGATCGCGACCTGCAAGGTTCCAAGCCCGAACACCAGCCGGCGCATGGTGACGAGCCGCTTGAAGGACAGCTCCATGCCGATGATGAACAGCAGGAAAACGACGCCGAGCTCGGCGATGGCGCCAAGTCCCCGCTCGTCCGTGATCGCGACCCAGCGGACCGCGGGGAAGCTGTACCAGAGCGCGCCCAGGCCCCCCGGCCCGAGCAACGCGCCGGCAATAAGGAAGCCGAGGATTGGGCTGATCTTGAAGCGCTGGCCGAGGGGAACGAGAACGGCCGCCGTCGCGAGCACAATCATCGCCTCGCGATAAACGCCGAAATCGGGGCCTTCCGTCATTGCCACCTCATGTTGCGCGCTTGCCCAACAGTCATATCAAAGGAAAGAATGCAAATGGGGCACTCGTGGGTGTGTGCGGCCAAGTTGCACAAGCTTCCAGTTGCGCGGCGCCCAGGTGCTCCCTCAAACGTAGTCTCAGCGCCAAGCGCGGGAGAGACTCTTCGGAAAGGATGCGCTCCTAAGCTTGCGCCATGCCGAACCTGAAGCTCGACCACTGCGTCATCCACGTCTCCGACTGGGCGCGCTCCAACGCGTTCTATCGCGACGTGCTCGGCGCTGCGCTCGTGCCCCACGGCAACGGCTGGAGCTATCGCTTCGGCAACGCCGCGCTCCACTGCCACGGCCCCGGCGTCGACCCGGTGCCGGTCGCGCGCGTGCCGGTTCGGCCCGGCAACAGCGACTTGTGCTTTGTGTGGCCGGGACCGATCGCGGCGGCGCAGGCGCACCTGCAAAAGCTCGGGGTCGACATCGCGCTCGGGCCTGTTGCACGCAGCGGCGCCCGCGGACCCGGAACCAGCATCTACTTCCGCGATCCCGACGGCTCGCTGCTGGAGCTCATCGCGTACGACGAAAGCGAGCCGCAGTAGCCGCGCCTTTCGTCAGCCGGCAAGCCGCGTCTCGATCGCCTCGAGCGCTGCATCCGCGCGCGAGCCGTCAGGCCCGCCCGCCTGCGCCATATCGGGCCGGCCGCCGCCGCCCTTGCCGCCAAGCGCTTCGGCGCCGGCGCGCACCAGATCGACGGCGCTCCACGTCTTGGTCAGGTCCTCGGTCACGCCGACGGCGAGCCCCGCCTTGCCGTCCTCGGTGACGCCGACGATGGCGACGATGCCGGAGCCGACCTGCTTCTTGCCGTCGTCGATGAGCCCGCGCAGGTCTTTGGGGTTGAGGCCTTGCACCGTGCGCGCAATCAGCTTCACCTTGCCGATCGTCTTGATGCCGGCGGCCGCCTGGGTGCCGCTCGCACCGGCCGCCGCGACGCCGCCGAGCGCCAACTGCTTCTTGGCGTCGGCGAGCTGGCGCTCGAGCTGCTTTCGCTCCTCGACCAGCGCGCGCACGCGCGTGACCACGTCCTCGGGCCGCACGTGCAGCGCGGCCGCCGCCTCCTTGAGGCGCGCCTCCTGCTCGGCGAGGTAGGCACGCGCTGCGTCCGCGGTGAGCGCCTCGATGCGGCGCACGCCCGACGCGCTCGCAGCCTCGGCGACGATCTTGACGAGGCCGATGTCGCCGGTGCGCGCAACATGCGTGCCCCCGCACAGCTCCACCGACCATCTCTTATTGGACTTGTTTTGCCCGCCTTCGGCAGGACGATCCCCCGGTCCGGCACCAGGCTCTTCGCCCATCGACACCACGCGCACCTCGTCGCCGTACTTCTCGCCGAACAGCGCCATCGCACCGGACTCGAGCGCATCGTCGAGCGCCATCAGCCGCGTCTCGACGGGCGCGTTCTGCAGGATGACGGCGTTGGCGCGCGCTTCCACCTCGGCGATCTCTTGCGAACTCATGGGCTTTTGATGCGAGAAGTCGAAGCGCAGGCGATCGGGCGCAACGAGCGAGCCCTTCTGGGCCACGTGCGGGCCGAGTACCTGGCGCAGCGCCTCGTGCAGCAGGTGCGTCGCCGAATGGTTGGCGCGCGTCGCCGAGCGGCGGGCGTGATCAACCTCCAGGTCGACGGTCTCGCCCATCTTGAAGGTGCCTTTGTCGACGCGGCCGAGGTGCACGACGAGGCCGCCCGCCTTCTTCTGCGTGTCGGCGACGCGGAACAGCGCGCCTTTGGAGCCGCGGATGATGCCCAGGTCGCCGACCTGGCCGCCCGACTCGCCGTAGAACGGTGTCTGGTTGACGATGATCGCCGCCTCGTCGCCGGCCTTCAGGCTCTTGACCGCCTTGCCGCCCTTGATGAGGGCCGTGACCTCGCCCGCCGCCGTCTCCGCCGCGTAGCCGAGGAACTCGCTCGAGCCGAGCTTCTCCTTGAGGTCGAACCAGATCGCCTCGGTCGCGGCCTCGCCCGAGCCCTTCCACGCCTTGCGCGCCTCGTCTTTCTGACGCTGCATGGCCGCGTTGAAAGCATCGGTGTCGACCACGATGCCGCGCGGGCGCAGCGCGTCCTCGGTGAGGTCGAGCGGGAAGCCGTAGGTATCGTACAGCTTGAAGGCGGTCTCGCCTGAGAGGACGTCGTCCTTCTTGAGCCTTGCCGAGGCCTCGGCGAGCAGCTCCAGCCCCTTGCCGAGCGTCCTCTTGAAGCGCGTCTCCTCCAGATGCAGCGTCTCGGTGATAAGCGCCTCCGCGCGCCGCAGCTCGTGATAGGTGTCGCCCATCTCGTGGATCAACGCCGGCACCAGGCGATGCATCAGCGGCTCACTCGCGCCGAGCAGATGCGCGTGGCGCATGGCGCGGCGCATGATGCGGCGGAGCACGGAGCCGCGCCCCTCGTTGGAGGGCAGCACGCCGTCGGCGATGAGGAAGCCCGAGGCGCGCAAGTGGTCGGCGATCACCCGGTGCGAGGCCTTGTGCTCGCCCTTCGCGGGCACGCCGGTCTCGGCCACCGAGGCGGCGATCAGCGCCTTGAACAGGTCGATCTCGTAGTTGTCGTGGGTGCCCTGCAGCACGGCGGCGATGCGCTCCAGCCCCATGCCGGTGTCGACGCAGTGCTTGGGCAGGTCGACGCGCTCGTATTGTTTCTGCCCGCCTTCGGCAGGACGCTCGAGCTGTTCGTACTGCATGAACACCAGGTTCCAGATCTCGACGTAGCGGTCGCCGTCGGCGTGGCGCGAGCCGGGCGGGCCGCCGGCGATCTTGTCGCCGTGGTCGTAGAAGATCTCCGAGCAGGGCCCGCAGGGCCCCGTGTCGCCCATCTGCCAGAAATTGTCCGAGGTGGGGATGCGCAGGATCTTGTCGTCGCCGAAGCCGGTCAGCTTGCTCCAGAAGCGATAAGCGTCCTCGTCGTCGTGATAAACGGTGATCACGAGGCGCTTTTTGTCGAGGCCCAAGTCCTTCGTCAGAAACTCCCAGGCCAGCAGAATTGCGCGCTCCTTGAAGTAGTCGCCGAAGGAGAAGTTGCCGAGCATCTCGAAAAAGGTGTGGTGGCGCGCGGTGTAGCCGACGTTGTCGAGGTCATTGTGCTTGCCGCCCGCGCGCACGCACTTCTGCGAGGAGGCGGCCGTGGTGTAGGGGCGCGTCTCCTGGCCGGTGAACACGTTCTTGAAGGGCACCATGCCGGCGTTGGTGAACATCAGGCTCGGGTCGTTGCGCGGCACGAGCGGGGCCGAGGGCACGACCTCGTGGCCCTCTTTGCGGAAATAATCGAGGAACGCTTTGCGGATCTCGTTGACGCCGGTCATCTCTCAGCTTTCGGAAAGTAGCAAGCTCGGACCGCCGACGTCCGATCTCTGGCCTCTAAGGCGCTATCGGATGGGGATGACGGGGCTTCCTGTCAAGCGTTCGCGGCTTTTTCTACCGCATCGCGCGCACCTTTAGCCTCGCGGGCATCTGCCCCGAGGGTTTGCGGGAAGAAGGGAGCGCGGGCGCCAAAGCACTGCGATCCTGTCGCGACAAACGGGCAGCACTTTTGCGCCCGCGCCGGTTGCGTGCCGTGCCGAGGGTGCGATCACATCGTCAGCGGGCTCATCGGTCCGGCCCGGGGGCCATCGCGCCCGGACCTCTCGCGTCCAGGACCTAGAGCGGCTGCGCCCCCAATGAAGGAAGCGCCGCTGCGCGACGGGCGTCCGTGCAGTGTGTTGCCACGCCTGCACAGCCCCGGTCCGCGGCCCCGGAATCTGCGGCGAGCTAAGCCGCGCGTCAGACGCCCGCGACGGTACGGACGTAAGCCTCAACCGGGCACCGCCCCCGCCCCGCAAAGCCGCTCAGCTGATGCGTCCCATGTGTGCAGGGGTGCGGGGAGTATGGGGGAGGCGCGAGGGTCGGGGATTTCTTTTTTTCCGTCATCCCGGCCAAGGAAGCGGAGCGACCGCAGAGCCGGGATCCAGCATGAGAAGCGCCGAAGGCTCATGAGAACTAAGGTGTCTTCGACATGCCTTACGCTCGATCCCGGGTCTCGCTCCCTCGGATCAAGTCAGAGGGTCGCTCGCCCGGGATGACGGACGTTTGGGTTAAGGTTTAAACCTCAACCAAGCCAGACAACTCCCAGTAGAGATCTCTCCAGGCTGGGTTCGTGCGCTCGATCAGCTCGACTTTCCAGTGCCGCCGCCAGCGCTTCAATAGCTTCTCGCGCGCGATGGCTTGGTCCATCGTGGCACAGAACTCCACGTAGACGAGCAAATGCACGATCGCTTCGAGAAGCCATCAAGCAGGTCCTGCTTGTGCAAAGAGATGCGACCCACGATATCGCTTGTGACACCCACATAGAGCGTACCGTTGCGGCCACTGGCGAGTATGTAAACACAAGGGTCCTTACGCATAGTTGGCCCGCGAAATCGAACAGGGCGGCCGATTTCTGGCCGCCCGGCGTTGCAAAATGCACGTCAGCGCTTGGCGCGGGCGGGCTTCTTGGGAGCGGTCTCGTCCTCGTCGGGCAGCACGCCGTCCTCGTCGGGCATCTCGGCGTCGTCGGCAATTGGCTCCACCAGCATCTTGTCGACGATCAGCCCGGCGTTCGCGCGGATCGCCCGCTCGATCGCCGAGGCGACCTTGGGATGTTCCTTCAAGAACTGCTTGGCGTTCTCGCGGCCCTGGCCGATGCGGTCTCCGTCGTAGGAGATCCACGCGCCCGACTTCTCCACAATGCCGGCCTTGACGCCCAGATCGATGAGCTCGCCGGTCTTGGAGATGCCCTCGCCGTACATGATGTCGAACTCGACCTGCTTGAAGGGCGGGGCGACCTTGTTCTTGACCACCTTGACGCGCGTCTGCGAGCCCACGACCTCGTCGCGGTCCTTGATCTGGCCGATGCGGCGGATGTCGAGCCGAACAGAGGCGTAGAATTTCAGCGCGTTGCCGCCGGTCGTGGTCTCCGGGTTGCCGAACATGATGCCGATCTTCATGCGGATCTGGTTGATGAAGATCACCATGGTTCCCGACTTGGAGATCGAGGCGGTGAGCTTGCGCAAGGCTTTGCTCATGAGGCGCGCCTGCATGCCGGGCTGCATGTCGCCCATCTCGCCTTCGAGCTCGGCCTTGGGCGTCAGCGCCGCCACCGAGTCGACGACGAGGACGTCGACGGCGCCGGAGCGCACCAGCGTGTCGGCGATCTCCAGCGCCTGCTCGCCGCTATCGGGCTGCGAGATCAGGAGGTCGTCGACCTTGCAGCCGAGCTTGCGGGCGTACACGGGATCGAGCGCGTGCTCGGCGTCGATGAAGCCGCAGATGCCGCCGACCTTCTGGGCCTCGGCCACCACCTGCAGGGCGAGCGTGGTCTTGCCCGACGATTCAGGCCCGTAAACCTCGACGACGCGCCCCTTCGGCAGGCCGCCGATGCCGAGCGCGATATCGAGGCCGAGCGAGCCCGTCGAGATCGCCTCGATGTCGTGGGAACGGTCGTTGGCGCCCAGGCGCATGACCGAGCCCTTGCCGTGCAGCTTCTCGATCTGCTGGAGCGCGTGCTCAAGCGCCTTCATCTTGTCCATGGCACCCCCCTCCACCACACGGAATTCCGGCCTCGTCGTCATGGCGATTCACCTTATGTCATGGGTCGCATGTTCTCAATTTCGACTCATGTGTACACTATTTGTTCTGTGTGGGGAAGGAGTGATCGAAACCGCGCCGATTGGATTGCATGCGTGTGCACATTGCGTGGCGCCGCATACCGCAGAACAGGTTTCCTCACCTCGCCACAAGCTTCCACTCACGGCGAGCATGGCGCGCACCAGCATACCGGGCTGGCAAAGGTGCAGCGGCAATCCCATGTGCATGGTGGTACTTGGGGGCTAAGCGCCTGCGATGAAACGCGTTATCGTGGCGCTTTGGCCGGGGGCAGATTCGCACGTTCATGCCGGACGACGCCGTAAAGACAACCGCAGTGACCCAGACCGCCGCCGCAGGGCCAGGCGGCGCGGCGCAGCCTGCGGCCGACGCAACCCGCCCGAAGCCCGAGCCCGCGGCGATGCGCGCCGCTGCGCCCGGCACGGAGGCGGCCGGGGCTGCCAAATTCGACCCGAGGCGCTGGTGGACGGCCTGGCGCGCGGCGCGCGCAAGGGCGCAGGCCGCGGCCGCCGCCGTGGGCAAGTCCGAGCCGTCACTTGGCGCGGGCGCCCAGCCAGACCCCCAGTCCGAGCCAAAGTCCGACCCCCAGCCCGACCCAAAATCCGCCGCCGCCGGCGCGACCGCGGGCAAGGCGGCGACCTCGCTGTTCGGCGTGCTCGATGCCGAGGAGCGCATCCGCGCCAGCGCCGAGCGCTCCGAGCGCATCCTGTGGCTCAGCGCCGCCGCCGTCACGCTGCTCTACGCCAGCATGATCGCCTCGCAGGCCGTGCTCGGCGCCGCAGTCTTCCTGTCCGAGCCCGAAAAGGAGCGGCGCGGCCAGGACGCGCCGCCCGGCACCATCAGCGTCGAGATCGTGCCCGAGCCCGACAGAAACGCGAAAACCAAACGCTGGCGCGAGGGCGCCGAGACGCTGGCGCCCGAGCCCTCCGAGACGCCGCCGCAGCAGCCGCAGATGGCGGCGCTGCCCCAGCCCGAGGTTCCCGAGGCGGCGCCGACCAAGGACCCCCGGGAGGCCAAGGACGAGCCGCGGCCGGAAGGCGCGCCCATGCTCCTCGACCTGGAAAGCCTGGTCGACGCCGCCGCCGCCGACCTCAACCGCCAGATCGACCGCGCCTTCTCGCAAAAGCCGAAGAAGCGCCAGGAGGAGCGCCAGGCGGTCTACTCCGGCGGCACCATGAAGGTGCGCGGCACCGGCGCGACCGGCAAGTCGGACGCCTTCACGCGCTCGGTCATCGCCGCGCTGATGAAGACGCGCCCGGGCCCCTTTGCGCTGTGGGGCCGCGTGCTGGTGTCGTTCGAGGTGTCGGAGAGCGGCAAGCTCAAGTACGTGCACCTGCTGCACTCCAGCGGCAACTCCGCGCTCGACGACGCGGCGGTGGCCGCCATCCGCAAGGCGCGGTTCGAGCGCCCGCCGCCGGGCCTGACGGCGGACCAGCGCACCTACATCATCGACTACATATTCGGTTAGCCGGACCTTCCCGGCACAAGCCCGGCGGGCGCGAATCAGTCATCGTGCATCCCAGGGACATGTCACCGGGAGGGACGCGTGCGCCTGGCCGCACTGTTGATCGCCGCCTGCATCGTTCTCGCACCGGCGGTGCGCGCCGACGGGATGGCGCAGCCTGCCGCCCCGGTTTCCCCGGCGGGCGGATGGTCCTATCAGTTCACGCCCTATGGCTGGGTGCCGTGGGTGCAGGGCGATTCGGTGCTCCGCGGGCGCCGCTTCAACGTCTATGCCTCGCCGATCGACGTGCTCGAGCACCTCGACTTCGCGTGGATGAGCTACATGCAGGCCAAGAAGGGCCCGCTGACGCTGTTCGCCGACGTGATGTACGGCGACCTCAGCGGGTCGGGATCGGTGTTCACCACCGACACGCTCGGGCCCGGCCTCACGGCAACGCTGGGCGCATCGCTCGGCTTCGACTACCAGTTCTGGATCGTCGAGGCCGGCGGCATGTACGAGGTCATGCAGTGGCGGGCGCGCAATGACGGCGGCGCACCCGACACGTTTGTGGAGATGCTGGCAGGCGGCCGCTACTGGCACCAGAGCCTCGACATCGACGTCGCGCTCGCCGGCACGCTGAGCCTCGACGGCCTGGAGGTGTCCGGCAACACCGCGATCGCGCGCTCCGGGGGCGTGCAATGGATCGACCCGTTCATCGGCGCGCGGCTGCGCCATGCGCCTGCACCCGGCGAGGAGCTGGCGTTGCGCGGCGACGTCGGCGGGTTCGGCGCGGGCAGCAAATTCACCTGGCAGGCGATGGCGACTTATACGTGGCTGTTGTGCCGGCAGGGTGCGCTGACGCTCGACGGCTATTTCGGCTACCGCGCGCTGTCGGTCGACTACGCTGAAGGCTCCGGCACCGACCGCTACGTCTTCGACGTGGTGCAGCACGGGCCCGTCATCGGCATGACGGGCAAGTTCTAGCGCCGCTCCGCCAAGACACACGTTTACGCCTTGTCCACACTCGCGCGTTTGCGGGCAATGCGAGCCATCGCGCAAAGGGAATGTTTCGGGCTTGGGCCTAACCTTGCCCGATCATGCTGCGACTTGAGCTTGCAAGATTTGTGATTTTCGGACTGCTGCTGCTCGTCTGGCAGGCCGGCGTATCGGCGCAGGAGGCCGGTGCGCCGCTCGGGCCGGTCGAGGCGATGATCCAGGACAAAGCCCTGCCCGACAGCAAGCGGGTCACGCGCCCCTCCGAGGCCGGCAAGCCCACCAAGGTGTGGCTGCAGATCTACGTCATCGACGTCGACGACGTGAACTCGGCCGAGCAGAACTTCGGCGCCAGCGTCTACTACGAGGCGCGCTGGAACAGCCCCGAGCTCAAGCACCCCGGCCCGCTCCCCGTCTTCAAGGACGTGTCGCACGTGTGGACGCCGAGCCTCACCCTCGTCAACCAGCAGATGGCGTGGGACTCCTACCCCGACTTCGTGGAGATCGCGCCCGACGGCACGGTGACCTACCGCCAGCGCACCTGGGCGCGCTTCTCGCAGGCGCTGAACCTGCACGACTTCCCCTTCGACCGACAAGTGCTGACCATTCACCTGGTCTCGGCCAACGAGACCAACGACGAGGTGACGTTCCTGCCCTTGCGCAACGCGCCGGCCGGCATCGCCGAGCAGTTCTCGGTCCCCGATTTTCAAGTCGTCGGCTGGACCTCGAGGCCGGCCGCGTTCCCCTCCGACAAGGTCGAGGGCGCGGTCGCCGGCTTCCGGCTCGACATCGAGGTGAAGCGGCGGCCGATGTTCTTCTTGATCAAGATCGTGCTGCCGTTGTGCCTGATCGTGATCATGTCGTGGATCCCGCGCTGGATCGACCCGCAGCAGGTGGCGACCAACATCGGCGTGTCGGCGACCGCCTTCCTGACGCTGGTCGCCTACCTGTTCGCCACCAACGTGCTGTTGCCGCGCGTCTCCTACATCACGCGCATGGATCTGTTCATTCTCCTGTCGATGCTGATGGTGTTCATCGCACTGATGCAGACGGTGGCGAGCACCGTGCTGGTGCGCCGCCACGAGGTGAGCCTGGCGCAGAGCCTCGATTACTGGTCGCGCTACGTCTATCCGGCCGCGCTGGTCTTGGTGCTGCTGGTGTCGCTGGTGATCTAGCGCCTACTCGAGCGCCTGCAGGGGCGTCCAATCGGGGTGATCGAACGCCTTGGGGTATTGCGCGAGCGCCGCGTCGACGCGCACCAGCCCGTCAAGTGGATCGACGCCGTCCTCGGGGTGCGCCACCGCATCGACGCCGCCGGCAACCTCGTCGAGCAGCGTGCTGAGGCGCTCGCGCGCCGCGCCCGCGACTGAGCTCTTGGCCAGGATCGTCTTGGTACGCTCCTTGATCACCGCGGCAAAGCGCACCGCGTGATCGGGCGGCATGCGCCGATGGGTGATCATCGAATGGTTGAGGCGCACAAGGTCACGGATCACGAGCATGCCGTCGCGCAAGGGCTCGTCCGTCACCCACTTGCCGTCGGCCGTCTTGGGCGCAGGCGCCGGATCGCCGGCCACGGCCGGCATCACGGCCCCGAGCACGGCAAACACCACAGCGACGACAACGATACCCAGCTTCCACATGGCAGCCCTCCGACGACCGGCCGCCATACTGGCCATAGGAAACCGCACACAAAAAGGCCCCGGAAAGCCGTAAGCGCGGCGGCTACCGGGGCAGCGGGAAGGAGGAGATTGCCTGGCTCACTACCAGCGGCAGCCTTGCCGAGCGCTATCGATCCGGTAATGCGCCAAGCCTGCAAGCGAGGTCTTGTTGGTCGGCGTCGCCGATCCGGCCGCACAATCATGTGCCGCGGACTTATCCGCTGCCCCTCAAAATCTCGACAACTTGACGTTGCGACTCGTGCACAGCGATGTAGTTGCCCATGCGGAACTGCTCGTCCTCGCAAGGATCATAGTCTTTGAAGTCGACGCAGGTCGGATAGAGCCGGCCAATTATGAACCCGAATGGCACCAGGTACTGGTAGAAGTTGTAGAGCAGGCTCAAGGCGGGGATGTGAACAAATCCATGCTCGAATTGGATGACCGATATGCGTTCCTGGTCGAGCATGTTGCGGAAGCCATATAGGACTCTGAGGTCGTGTCCCTCCGTGTCGATCTTCAAGAGATCGATGTGATCGACGCCGGATTGGGCGCAGTACCTGTCACCCATGATGACGTTCGCGGAGACGGTTTCCTCTTTCAATCCCCAACGCCGCGGCAGAATCAGCTCGTGAAGGCTGCTGGTGGTCTCAGCGTCGGGCACATAATTCAATTGCAGGACCTCGTCGACGTCGGACAGTCCCACGGCGTTGAGCCGCACGCTCGGACGGTCCCGCAACGTCTCGGTCAACAAATCACGCAAGCCCGGCGCGATCTCGAAGTAATGGATTTCAGCGTCCTCACGCCTGTTGAGGACCTCGCGAGACCACAAGCCTCGATTGGCGCCGACGTCGAAGACGACGACCGGAGCGTCGGCCTTGACCCGCAAGACCGCGTCAATGACGAACGCCTCTCCATTGTGTTCAAAACGATAGTGGTTCTCGTTGTAGTAGGCGCGCAGATAGGTCTTGGCCGCTTCGGCCAGAAGCTTGAAGACGAACAGCCTGTGATTGCGCCTGACGACGTCCTTCAGGCCATCTCGGCGCTGATCTCGCCAGTCTGTAACAGCTCGCTCAGACACAGTCGGACAGCACCCCGATGGGAACGGATCACCGACTCAAATATAAACGGCTACGACGCCGGCAAGAGCGCTTTTCAACAGAAACTTAGCTCAGCCGCGTGCCTGCATCGGGGCACAAACGGCGTAGGAAACCGCGCACAAAAAGGCCCCGGATAGCCGTGAGCACGACGGCTTCCGGGGCAGCGGGTTGGGACTAGCGGGTTGGGACTTGGAAGTGTCGCCAGGCTACCAGCGACGGCAGCGGTTCACCCAATAGCAGCGGAAGGGACCGCAGCGCCTGACAATGCAGCGGTAGTGCACGGGCGTTGCGAGGCTCTGCGCCGGCGAGAGCACCTTCAGGGCCGCGCCGGGGGCGGGCGCGGCGTGCGCTACTCCGGTCGCGGCGCCGAGGACACCGAGGGTAAGAACACCTGCAATCACTGTGCGCGATCTTCCATGCATCGCGAAGCTCCTTTGCTGCAGAAGTGGACAAGAGGCCCGGGCCCGGAGTACCGCTCGAGCGGCGCCGAATGCCGGTCGCTGCGAGCAAGACTGCGGTTGCGAGTTTGCGCGGATATTGCGGGAGGTGCCCAGCTTCGTAACGATTTGTAACGGGCGCGCCGCGCTGGACTCCGGCCATGCTGCGGCTGCGGCGTCCTGGAACGCCTCTACGCCCCGATCTCGTTGCCGTCGTTGACAACGGCGGTCGCGACAGCCTTACTTCCAGCCACAGACTGCGACCACTACGGTTGCCGAAGAGAGAGCAGATCGGAAAGGTGCGCAGTTCCATCAGCGAGTGGCGATTGCACATTGGTTGCCACAAGACGGCAACGACACATCTCCAGAACACTTTGGAGCTGATGCGCAACGAGCTCTACGAGCACGATCTCGATTACATCCCCCGTGAGCAGCTTCGTGCAGCGAAGGTCCTAAACAAAGCGATCAGCACTGAATGGCTGCAGGCCTTCGGCGATTGGGCAATGCGCAGCCGCGTGCACCAGCTCCTGGGGCCGCTACGGCGAGATGCCACCCGCGTGGCGATATCCGAAGAGAACCTGCTTGGCTCGGCGCGAAACCTGCTCAGTTGGCCCTTCTACCCTCAAGCGGAACAAAGGCTGCAAGTTGTTCGCCCGCTCGGCTCGCAAGCCAAGCTGCACGTGTTTATCTCGATCCGAGGCTTCGACGATTTGCTGCCGTCGGCGTACGCGGAAGTCCTTCGATTCCGGCCGGTGCCGGGTGGTTTCGGGCCGATTAGGGAGTTGGCACTGTCGCGCCCCCCGTCATGGATCGATCTGATCGAGCGCGTTAAGACCGTGCTGCCGCAATCGAAGCTCACCGTCTGGACCTTCGAGGACTATCGAAGGAACCCATCTGCCGTGATCTCCGCCTTCTGTGGGATGCCGATCAACGTCAGCCGCAATGTGTCGATCCCAGCAGAGACAAAGACCCCCTCGGCCAGGGCCATCGACGAAATCGAGCGCCTGAGCCCGCGCATCAGGAAAGCAGAACACAAGGCAAGGGCAGATGAGATCATAAGAGCATGCATGTCAGCAGAGAAATACGACCCGTTCTCTAAGGAGGAGCGCGATTTCCTGAAGGCCGCCTACCGTGACGAGCTGCGACAGCTTCAAGCAAAATTCCCCGGTGTCTTGATGACAACCGGCTAGTTCCGGCTGCCTTGGCGGGGAAGGTTTCTCTGCCAGCCGATCTGCGAGGTTGCCCGTCGCGCCTGCGACTTCAGACCGAGCATCGAAAACACGCGCCTCAGGGCATTCTGCAAGTAACAAATCGCCCACGGGACCAGACCAAGCGTCTTGATATTGAAAAACAAACCGTGCGGCGTGTGCAGGGGGCTGCCGGTCCAGCAATACCGGGACGGCCACGGGAGACCACGCCGCATTCGCGACTTGTAGCCCAGGGCATTGATCGAGGAAGGAAATGCGCAGTGGGCAGCGATGAGCTTGGGAACAACGCCGTAAATCTCCAGACCGAACCGCCACGGCTGCCGCAAATCCGTATCGACGGGCCAGTACCTCTTGACCGGGGCGAGGAACTTTCGCGCGCCACTCAGGCTGACCAAGTAGCCTGTGGTCGTCTCGGGAACGCGAGAATAGCGCACGAGCTTGGCCCCATGGCCGAGCACCGCGATGGGTTTCACCGCACGGGAAGGATTCCTGCAAAGTTGAACGATGTCCCATCCGGCCGGCACTGTCGTGAGAATGTTGCGCAGGATCGGTACGAGGTCGCCTGGAAGGACCGCATCGTCCTCTAAGATGAGTGCACACTCCAGCTCCTGCTCAACGACAGTCCTCAGGGCCTCGAGGTGGCTGGCATAACACCCAACCTCGCCCGGCCTCAGCGGCGAGCAAAGCTTTGTCACCATCAAAAAAGTACTTGCGCAAGTGCTGCGGCACCGCCAGCCCTTCAATGCCGACGATCCGTTCCGCAGCGAGACTTTCCTGGCTCAGGCCGCGCTCGATCGAGGCCCGGCGCGCTTCATCGCTGGCTCTATTGATGTAGAAGGTTCGAATCGTAGCGACACCCGCACCCTCACGCTCGACCCCGAGCATGGAGCGCGGCGGCGAGGCCTCCTGGCCGACCCTGGACCGAGCCGGCTCATCAGCGGCCCCAACACTCCTGAACATTCACCAACCTGACTTGGGACTTATCCTCCAAGCCTAACCTGCGCATGGGAGTTCGCAAGTCAATGCCCGTCTGCGGCGCTGAGGGTCGCGGCCAGCTCTCTGGTGCGGATCGATCACTGCGGACCGGCCCTGCATCGGGTTTCTTTTGAAAAACCACCCAGGGCGGCCAAGGAGGACACGACCCGGCGCCGGCTCAGCTCTCTGCCGTGCGCGGCGTGTTCGTCGCCAATATAGGATCGTCCTCGGCAAGCGCCGTGTTGAACCTGATGCCGCAGTACGGGGGAACGGACCATGCCACCGTTCCTTCGAAGGCGCGCCGAGTCAGGAGCTCGATCCTGACGGTGTCTCCGGTGATCAGCCCGAACGCGTTCTGGATCTTCATACCGCCGGCGGATAGGTCGCGAATGACCACGGTTTGCGTTCGATCCCCATAATGCAGGATCGCGTGCTTTCTGATCGCGCGCCTTTCGGATGTACGGCCATCCGCCAATGCCTGATCTACGGCGGCGGCGGAATTCTCGAGTTGGCGGCTCATTGACACCTCCTGCCCACGATGATGGCGGGGAGAGAC
>Ga0307426_1000300_pt1 | contig 33360 bp, 32 predicted proteins | sample SalMarWE160340MG_FD_202165 | JGI IMG/M metagenome (GOLD analysis project Ga0307426, IMG submission 202165) | Salt marsh sediment microbial communities from the Plum Island Ecosystem LTER, Massachusetts, United States - WE1603-40 | ecosystem: Environmental > Aquatic > Marine > Intertidal zone >...
CGTGGGTGGCGAGCTTCGCTTTGAGGAAATCCCCGACCCGGTGACCGATCTCACCGACGTCGTCGGTGCCTATCCGATCGATGCCGACGGTGACGGTGTCGTGGATCTGGCCGTGCTCCGTCTTGGGGAGAACGTGATCCTCCGAGGTCTCGGCGGGTGTAGGTTCGCACGGGCGAATGAAGGGCTCGGCTTCGACGGGGGATCCGAGTGGACGACCGCCTTCAGTGCGACATGGGAGGACGACAGCGGGCTACCGACGCTCGCTTTCGGCAACTACCTCGAACTGGACGCCAATGGGGAGCAGACAGGGACGTGCGCGGGCAACGCCCTCTACCGCCCCGTCGATGGGGGCTACTCCCAGGAGACCTCGCTCGAACCGGGCTGGTGCACACTGTCGATCTTGTTCTATGACTGGGATCACTCTGGACGGCACGATCTGCGGATGGCCAACGACCGTCACTACTACCGGGACGGCGAGGAGCAGTTGTGGCGTGTCGAGGCTGGAGCGCCGCCGGTGTTGTACGGTCGAGAAGACGGCTGGAACCAGATGCAGATCTGGGGTATGGGGATCGCCAGCCAGGACGTCACGGGCGACGGTGTGCCGGAGGTGTTCCTGACCAGCCAGGCCGACAACAAACTGCAGACCCTCCAGGAGGGGGCGAGCGGGCCCAGCTACACGGACATAGCGTTCGCCAAAGGCGTGAACGCCAACCGGCCCTTCTTCGCAGACGCCGTACTGCCATCGACGGCATGGCATCCGGAATTCGCGGACGTCAACAACGACGGGCTGCTCGACTTGTACATCTCGAAGGGCAACGTCGAGGCGCAGCCCGACTTCGCCGCCGAGGATCCGAGCGACCTGCTTCTCGGTCAGTCCGATGGGACCTTCGTCGAGAGCGCGGAGGAAGCCGGCATGATGAGCCCGGGGCGGAGCCGCGGGGCGGCGATCGCCGACTTCAACCTCGACGGGCTCGTCGACATCATCGAGGTCGACCGGCAGGAGCCGGTGAAGCTGTGGCGCAATGCCGGAGCCGGCGATGCTCGATCCCCGCTGCCGATGGGCAACTGGATCGCCCTCGACCTCGTGCAGCCGAGTGCGAACCGCGATGCCATCGGTGCTTGGGTCAGCGTCCGGTTCGGAGACCAGACGATCGAGCGTGAGGTCACGATCGGCGGCGGGCACGCGAGTGGCGAGCTCGGCTGGCTGCATTTCGGAATCGGGGATGCGCAGTCGGCCGAGGTTCGTGTCGAGTGGCCAGACGGCGAAACCGGGCCTTGGATGAAGGTCGACGCCGGGACATTTGCCACGATCTCTCGAGGTGTGGGTGAGCCGGCGGTGTGGAATCCTCTGGACTGATAACAGGGCGCCGGACGAACAGTCGAATGTCGAGACCCGGTGCTCAGTCCTATGGGCCGGCTTGCCAGATGATCCAGTCACCAGAGGCCGATGTTCGCAACACGAATGTGGAAGTGAACGGCGCCTCCGTCGTGTCGAGCGTGTTTCCCGCTGCGTCGTAGGTCACCGTCTGCACCGTGCCGTCCGCCTGGAGCGCGAGATTCGCGCCGCCCTGCGGGCCGTCCACATACTCGACGACGAGATGAAGTTGGGTGAAGTGATACGTCGGTACGGGGAGACGGTTTTGGGTCGCTGCCTGCTCGATGGCGCGTTCCATCTCCACGAGCCGCGGCCCGTCATCGGCGGCTCGCAGGAGACTGGTGTCGGCGCGACGCATCGCCTCGGCCTCGATGGCGAGAGCTCGGGCGAGATCGGCGGCGAGCGCACCGGGATCATCGGCGGCGACACTGTTAAGGGCCGCAACCTCGCCATCGACGGTCACGTCGGGAAGCGCGGTGAGATCGACGGTGACGTCGATAGCGGCGACCCCGATCGGTTGAGCCGCGTTGGCTCGGTCGCGGGCAGGTGCTCCGGCGACGACCACCCCGGTCAGGATCGCGATCACCATTACTCCGACGACGGCACCGCGTCCGAAGATGCGGGCCGATCCCGGGGATCCCCTGGTCGTCAATAGCCTCATGATCCGATTGGGGATGGCCCGGTCCGTATCTGGCGCGACCCGATCGAAGAGGAAGCTGAACGGTGTCAGGACCACCAGGCCTGCGAGCAGACCCACTTTGGCTCCGAACTCGTTGGTCTGCGGTGCGATGAGCAATGTGCTGAGCGCGGCGATACCGACGGCGAACACAACCCTGGCAGCGCGTCCTCGAGGGATGGTCTTGGGGTCCGTGATCATGAAGAACAGGAAGATCAGCAGTTCCGGCGAGGTCACCACCACCCACCAGAACGACCTGCCGCACACCGGCGCCAGCGACCATGCGGTCGTGATGCAATGTCCAGATGCCGCGAGAGCGCCGAGGCCCACCGCGAAAGCGCCCCAGAATGCGATCGCCATGGGCAGCAAGTGGAGCCGCGACGTGATAGCGAGACCACCGACCAGGATCACGAGATAGGCGACCACCATCGCGGGTCCCAACGGTGCCCACCAGAAGTCGAGCGGTTCGATGATGTTGCTGCCGAGGATGACGAATGCCAGGACGAGCCCTAGGTTCGACGGGTTGAACACGTGTGTTCCGTGACGTCGGATCAGGTATTTCGATAGGAGCGCAAAGCCGGCAACTGCGGCGAACACATACCAGCCGTGCCAAGCCCAATGCTGGTCTCGACCCATGCCGACGAGCCTGAGGATGAGCGCTACGCCGCTTCCGGTGAGCATCCCGCTCGCGGGCCACACGACACGACGCTCCTGGACGAACGTGATGCCCAGCTCGAGCATCGCGCAGGTCATGATCGCCACCACGATCTGAGGCACAGAGACCCGAAAACCGAGCGCAACCTGGCCGAGTACGTGAATGGTGATGATGACGGCGGCGAGATGGAGGCGAGGGTCGCGCAACGAAGGCAGTACCAGCGGGTAGGCCCTGGTACCGATTCGGAGCGTGCGGGTGGGCGCCGGCGTCATCGAATTGTGACCTGGGTTGGCTTCAGGCACCACGCTAGCGATGATCGCGTCGCGCTGACCTCGCTCATTCACCCGGTGACCCGGCGGCGCCGCCTTCGAACGCGCCCTACTGGGACTTCCAGATCGCCTTGTTGACGAGGTTCTCGAGCGCCTCCTGTCGACCGGAAACCGGGCTCGGATCCACCCCGCCGTTCACAACCCGCTCCTCGAGTCCGGCGAGGTCGACATCGCCGTTCAAGATTGCGGTGCCCAGATCGCCTGACCATCCGGCGTAGCGCTTGTCACGGGCTGCCTCGAGGTCACCGTCCTCGAGGAGCGTCGCTGCCGCGAGGAACGATCGGGCGAGAGTATCGATTCCGCCGATGTGCCCGTGGAACAGGTCGTCGCGCGCCATCGACTGGCGTCGTAGCTTCGCGTCGAAGTTGAATCCGCCGGTCGCGAAGCCCCCGGCACGAAGGATCTCGTACACAGCCAGGCTCAACTCGTCGACGGAGTTGGGGAACTGGTCGGTGTCCCACCCGTTCTGGTAGTCACCGCGGTTGGCGTCGACCGACCCGAAGATTCCGTTGTCGATGGCATAGGAGACCTCGTGGTGGAAGCTGTGACCAGCGAGAGTCGCATGGTTCACCTCGATGTTCACGAACAACTCGCCGAGGAGGTCGTAGCGCTCGAGGAACCCGTGCACCGTCGCACAGTCGTAGTCGTACTGGTGCTTGGTCGGCTCCTGCGGCTTGGGCTCGATCAGAAGAGTGCCCTCGAAGCCGATCGACTTCTTGTAGTCGACCACCATGTGCAGGAAGCGGGCGAACTGGTCGGCCTCCTGCTTCATCCGGGTGTTGAGGAGGGTCTCGTATCCCTCGCGCCCGCCCCACAACACGTAGTTGGCTCCCCCGAGGCGATGAGTCGCGTCGATTGCGTTCTTCACCTGGGCGGCCGCATAGGCGAAGACGTCCGGATCGGGGTTCGTCGCCGCACCCGCCATGTAGCGGGGGTTCCCGAAGAGGTTCGCGGTACCCCACAACAAGCGCACTCCCGTTTCCTCCATCTTCGTTGCGGCGTACTCGACCATCGTCTCGAGATTGGCTCGGGTCTCGGTGAACGTGTCGCCGGCAGGGGCGATGTCGAGATCGTGAAAACACCAGAACGGGAAGCCGAGTTTGCCGAAGAACTCGAACGCTGCGTCCATCTTCATCCTGGCGGCCGCCATCGGGTCCATCGAGGGGTCGAGCCACGGCCGATCGAAGGTGCCGGCCCCGAACACGTCGCTTCCCGGCCACTGGAATGAGTGCCAGTAGCACACGGCGGCGCGCAGATGCTCCTTCATCGTCTTTCCGGTCACGACGCGGTCGGGGTCGTAGTAGTGGAAGGCAAGGGGATTAGGCGAGTCCGGGCCCTCGTAGCGGATGGCATCCACACCTGTGAAGAACTCGGTCATCATCTCCTCCTGTCTCGAAACCCCACACGCCATAATGGCGCACTTTTCGCATTGTCGCGCCGCTGTGTTCACTCAATTATCACACGGGGCCGGCGTCCTGTACCCGGCGCTATGACGGCGGGGGTACCATCGCGCGCCGCGAGCAGACAACGCTCATCAGAGGATCATGACGTTCTACATCGGCATCGACTCGTCGACGACGGCGACGAAGGCACTCCTGATGGACGCGGAGGGTTCGCTGGTTGGCGTTGGTCGGTCCGAGTACGGATTCGTCACGCCACAGCCCCTGTGGTCTGAGCAGGCGCCAGAGCTGTGGTGGAACGCGACCGTCGCCGCTATCCGCGAGGTCCTCGAAGCCACCGGTACCGAAGGTGCCCAGGTTCGTGGGGTGGGTCTGACCGGACAGATGCACGGGTTGGTGATGCTCGACGCCAACGACGTCGTGCTGCGGCCGGCAATCCTCTGGAACGATCAGCGGACCCAGGCCGAGTGCGATGAGATCCGCGAGATCGTCGGTCGGGAGCGTTTGATCGCGACGACCGGGAACGATGCCCTCACCGGTTTCACCGCCCCCAAGATCCTGTGGGTACGCAACCATGAACCGGAGGTGTTCGAGCGCACCGCGCACATGCTGCTGCCGAAGGACTACGTCCGCCTGAAGCTCACCGGGGTCCACGCATCAGACCGAGCCGGCGGGTCGGGGACGATGCTGTTCGATCTCGCAGCGCGCGATTGGTCGAACGACGTCGTTGCTGCGCTCGGGATTCCCCGGGGCTGGCTCCCGACGACGTACGAGGGCACGGACGTGACCGGCGCCGTGACGGCAGATGCCGCGGCGGCGAGTGGATTGGCGGAGGGCACGCCCGTCTTCGGCGGTGGAGGTGACCAGGCGGCCAACGGTGTCGGCGTCGGCGCTGTGACTCCAGGGGTCATCGCGATGAGCATCGGGACGAGCGGCGTCGTCTTCGCGTCCGCATCGGATCCGGTTTTCGAGCCGGAGGGGAGGTTGCACGCGTTCTGTCACGCGGTGCCCGAGATGTGGCACCTCATGGGCGTGATGTTGTCGGCTGCAGGGAGCCTCAAGTGGTTTCGGGACACGCTGGCGCCCGACCGAGCATACTCCGACCTCGACGCGGCGGCTTCGGCCCTGCGGGCCGGTTCGAACGGCCTTCTGTTCGCTCCGTACCTCACAGGCGAGCGGACCCCGTATGCCGATCCACTGGCGCGCGGCTCCTTCGTTGGTCTGACCGTTCGCCACGAGTTCGGACATCTCGCCAGGGCGGTGATGGAGGGGGTGGCCTTCGGGCTGAGGGACTCGGTCGAGTTGATCCGGTCGATGACACCTCTCGAAGAGATCCGGGCGTCCGGTGGTGGCTCGGCCAGTGCGGTGTGGCTCCAGATCATTGCCGATGTGATCGGAGCGCCGGTGCGTGTCGCCGAGACTCCGGAAGGAGCCGCCTACGGCGCCGCCATGCTCGCCGCCACGGGCGACGGGGCGTTCACCTCCGTCAGTGAGGCGTGCGGCGCAGCGGTCCGTCTCGGCCCGCCGACCGATCCCGGTGAGGACGTCGCCGTGTACGAGAAGGCCTACCGGGCGTACCGTGACCTGTACCCGGCACTGCAGCCTTTGTTCGGACGCCTGGCCGATCTCGACGACTGATCGAATGGGCGCCGACTAGCGGGATCCAGCGCGATCAGCCCTCACATTGCGCCAGCCAGATCGTGCAGTCCGCAGCTTGGCGAGATTGTGTGTGGCCGAGCGGTTCGAGCGTACGATGAGTTGGATGAGAGCGGACGTGGCGACTTCACGCGACACCGAAGAGCGGATCGGTGCCGGCTACGGTCGGCTGAAGTGGACACGCGACGGTGATGAACTGGTCGCAGGACCGTATCGAATTCGTCTGGCGATGCCGGGCCTGTGGGAGACCACATATCGGGGACGGACCCTGCGTGTCGACGCGCGCCGCTCGCAGGCGTTCGTAGGGGCAGAACACCACCACCGCGAGGTTCAGCGCCTTCAGCAGATCGCCCGCTGGGTATTGACTGCCGGAGTGGCGTTTCTGGTTGCGGTCATTGCGAGCCAGCGGCTCATCACCCTGTTGGGCTTTGTCGTCTTCGCCGTTGCCATCTGGGTGTTCCTCGCCGCCGGTGTGAGGTGCTTCGCTGCCATCAACCGGAGCCTGCTCGATCCCTACCGGATCCGCGAGTCGTGGGAGTCTGCCGACTGGTGGAATCACTAGAGCGGGAGCGGGGTTCCGCGATCTAGAAGACCAGCTCGTATGCAACGCCGACGAGTATGCCGGTGACAAAACCCATGCCGATGATCGGCGCCCATGTTCTGGTGATGATCGACGTTCCGAGACTCGCTCCGACACCGAGCAGCGCCCCGATGGCAATGCCGTTCGCACCGAGACCGGCGGCGACAGGTCCAATCATGAAGCCGAGGAAGAAGCGCTCTATGAACGCAGCAATCATCGCCTGGCGTTTGGCGTCAGCGGTCGGAAACTCGAGAGGAACCATGACCCCGGTGTCGACGACCGCAGCTGCGACACCGGCAAGGAGGCTGAAGATCCACATTGGGCGCCATCCTTCTCTGGAGTGGGCAGGGGTGGCTCACCCGCCCCGGCGCAATCCTATCTGGTAGATCACGTTCTCACCTAAGGCTTGCCGAGACCTCGCGGCGCAGTTGGTGGGCAAACGCGGTGTTCGTGCCACTGGCGACGAGCGAAACGTCGATTTCGTCGGAGCGTGCCCGAACCCGTGGAAGGAGCGCGGCTACCGTGGAACAGCCATGGCCTCTCGCAAGATCGCCTTCATCGGATCGCACTCAGTACGCAAGACGAACGCTGTCCACTCGTTCGCCGGCGCGGTGGGGCGCAGCGGGCGAAGCGTCGAGGTGGGACGGGAGGTCGTCCGCTACAGCCCCCTCGGTCTCAACGAGGGAGCAGCTCCGGAGGCCCAACTCTGGGTGCTGATGGCCCAGATCCAACAGGAGCTGGAGCTGCGCAACCGGGCCGAAGTCCTCGTCACCGATCGTGCCGTGATCGACAACTTCGCCTACTTCCTGCGGGCCACCAGTGGAGAGGACCCCTTCGACGTCAAGCCGCTCGTGCGGCGTTGGTCGTCGACCTACGACCTCTACGTTCGGCTGCGGCCGGACATTCCCCTCCGCACCGATGGGGTCCGAAGCACGAACGTGCGCTTCCGGCAGGAGATCGAGACGATCCTGGACATGATCATCCCACAGTTCGTCGACGCGGAACGACTGATCGAGCTGGGTGCTTCTGAGATCAACGAGGCGTTCGATTGGGCGGGGCTGATCGAGCGCCTGCTCGGGCCACCGACCGATGCGCTCCCCCAGCCGGTGAGCTACGCGCCCACGCTCTGGGACTAGGCGGCCTGCGGCCGCCGTCTTCGGTTGTCGGTGATCGGTCATCGGTAGGAACTCGCCCTGCGGTCCTGTGGTGTGCCAGGTCGCGCTCTGGCTGCTAGCTGTCAACTGTCGGCCGTCAGCTGCGAGCGTGGCGAGCTCAGCCGACGATCGGGGCGACCGTCTCTCCCAGCAGCGCGACTCGACCCGGGATATGGCCGTTGGCAGGCAGGTTGATTGTGAATCCGTCGACACCCAACGTCATGAACTGGCTCATTTGCTCGCCGACCGTGTCGGGGTCGCCGTAGATCAGCCGGCCCCTCAGGCGGGCGAGCTTGTCCTCGTCGAGGGCAGAGACGTCGATTCCGCGTCGTCCGTGATAGGCGTCGAGTTCTTCCTTGGCCTGTTCCATCGTGGGGGCAATGCAGACCGACCGCTGCCAGGACACGGTGATCTCCGATCGGTCCCGGCCAAGGTTCTCGCAGTGGCGATCGAGTGCTTCCAGCTTTCGGGGCACATCCTCCGGAGCGCAGATGATGTTTGACTCGTCGGCGTACTGGGCGACCATCCGCAGCGTCTTCTTCTCGCCTGATCCGCCGATCATTACCGGGATACGACCCACCGGTGGGGGCTGGTTGATGGCGTCTTTCACCTGGTAGTGGTCACCGTCGAGGCTCGGCCGCTCGTCCCGAAGCATCGGCAGGATGATCTGGAGCGCCTCCTCCAGCTTCTCGAACCGGTCGGTGAATGTGCCGAACGGGATACCGAACGCGTCATGCTCGAGTTCATACCAGCCGGCCCCGATGCCCAACTGCGCCCGACCGCCGGAGACGATATCGAGCGCGGTGACGGTCTTGGCGAGGATCGCGGGGTTGCGGTAGGTGTTGCCGGTAACCAACGACCCGAGTCGAACCTTCGATGTCTCGCGAGCCAGGGCGGCGAGCGATGTGTAGCACTCGATCATGTACTGATCGGGATTCCCGAGGCCGGGCAGCTGATAGAAGTGGTCCATGAGCAGAACGGTGTCGAACCCCGACGATTCCGCCTCTTTCGCTTGACGCGCGATGGTGTCGAACAGCGTGTCGGGTCCGACCCCGGGGTAGGTGAAGTTGGGAATCTGATATCCGAGCTTGGTCAAGTGGTCACCCCCTATTCGTCGCTCCGACCCTACTCACCGCCGTGCCCAACGCTTAACCTGGCATGGAGCACGCCGGCCCTCAGCCTCGTGAGTGGAGCCGCCTACCTCCCCGTGTTCCAGGCGGACCAGCTCAATGCGCTTGCACAGCTGTTCTTGGACGCCGACGCCTTCATGGTGCGCGTGTGGGGTCTGTTCTTCGCTTCGCACCTTGCCATCCTCGGTTGGCTCGTGCACCCCTCGGGCTTCCTGCCCAGGATCCTGGGATGGCTGCTGGTGATTGCCTCGATCGGGTACTTGTCCGAGTCGTTTGGAGCGATCGCCGCACCCAGTGCCGCCGACTTCCTGTCCACGCTCGTGACCGTGCTCTCGGTCCCCGGTGAGTTGGCGTTCGCGATCTGGCTACCCGTCAAGGGAGTGACCCAGGAGAAGTGGTCCGCGTTGGCGGCGATGGTCCAGAGTTGAGCATCAATCGGCGCGACAGGGTCAGTTCTTGGAGCCGGCCCCCTCGTGATGCAAGGTTCCGTGGCCCGGCTAGTGGACGAGCGTCTCGGCCCAGGCTTTGACCGCGTCCCAATCGCGAAGGTCGCGATGGCCGCGCTTCTTCGGTGGATCGACTCCCCCGAACACGGTGATGGCCACCGGGTGAAGCCAAGGTCGCTTGCTGAGCGCACGCTCCAGTTGTGCTCTCGAGGTCTCCCAGGACTCTTGCACGTCCTTCCGCGGACCCATGCCAAAGACAGCCACCGCTGGAGTCGTCAGCTCGCGCCGGTGACGTCTCAGGAACCGTTGAGCGCCACGGTGCCACCTTCCCGAGTAGATCGCGCCACCCAGCACGATCAAGTCGTAGTCCTTCACACGCTCGCTTACGTGGGCGGCTTCGGCGACCGTAACGGACAGACCACGACTCCGCAGAACTTGGGCGATCGCCATCGCGACCTCGCGCGTCGAGCCACCCTTCGTGGCATAGGCTACGAGTGCTGCCTCCATCGGATCCTCCTGCTGTGATCGTAGCGATCCCGCGAGGCGCTGTGGGGGCGTATCCTCTGGTCGAGTTCAGCCCTCGCGGCATCTCTCGCGCTGGGTCACTCCCCAGTGGCCGGGCGGAATGCCACCATTGGGAGAGACGCCAGCAGGTCGACGGGGTCGGAGAACTCGCCCTTCTCAGCGCCACCCATGGCAACAAACATCGGGATCGCGGCACGAGCCTCGAGACGGTGCTTCCGACAGAATTCCTGGGCAGCGGCATGCGCCTCGTCGGGCTGGAGGAAGCGCTGCTGTGGGACGTAGCCCACGCGTCCAACCTGGATGAGGTGCGCAGGCTTCGCCTGGATGTTGAGATACCAGTCCGCCTTGGGCCCAAAGGCCGACGCGACGATCATTTCCTGGGTGTCGGGGTGGTAGACGGCCACCTCGAGGATTGTCTTTCGTTCGACTCCCGACCTGCGGCCGACGTGTGACAGGGCCATGAACCGCTTCCCCATCAGCCAGCCGAGCCCATGGCGGTAGAACCACCGCGGAGCGTCGAAGAATGCCTTGAACATCGGCGAGGGTCGCATACGACCGGAGTCCTCCATGAGCTCGACCCTAGTTGCTTGTCTCGAGGGCCGACACCAAGGCGTCGATGAATGGCACCTGTCCCCTGTGGAGTTTCCTGCGAGCGACGGTCAGGTCGAACCAGGCCGCCCTGTCCACTTCGGGATACTCGCGAATCCTGCCCGAGTCCCTCGGCCACTCCAGCTCGAACGTGTTGCTCACCAGACCGATCGGGTCGAAGTCGCCTTCGACGGCCCATGCCCGGACGAGTTTGCCGCTGGGCTGTCGCATCTCGCCGAGGTCGATCCAGGGGCCTGTTGGGGCCGATGCCCCCAGCTCTTCGGTGAACTCGCGTCGGGCGGCCGTCTCGGGATCCTCACCGTTCTCATATTCACCCTTGGGGGTCGACCACGCGTGCTCGTCCTTCCGAGCCCAGAACGGTCCGCCGGGGTGCACCAGGAGAACCTCGATGCGCTCACGGCGTCTGAAGAGCAGCAGACCGGCGCTTCTCTTCGGCTTCACTGCTCTCTCCGGGCAGCCACCGCGTGGATGAGTGTTGTGGTGTAGCCGACCGTGAGGTATCCACCGACCGCGGCGATGACGTCGCCAACAGCCTCGAGGAGCCGGTCGCGCTGCTCGGCGGCAAGCAGCATGTGGTCGCTGTGAGTGCGAAGCCGATCGAGGTAGTGATCTCTCGAGTAGGTGTCTTCCCATGGGTAGACATGAACCTCGACCGAAGTGAACCTGCCGGTTGCCTCGATCGGTTCAACGAACCTCGGGGTCCTGTCATCACTGCCGCTTCCCACCGTCGCCAAGTCCCCTGGGAGTTTCGGGGCCTCACGCAGGTACACCTCGTCGAGCCGCACACGGATTTCCGGGTCGTAGCGAGGTCGATTCCAGAACGCGGCGAACGACCCGCCTGGGGCCAAGACGTCGGCTGCCTTGGCAGGGCCGACCCGTTGATCCACCCAGTGCCACGCTTGACCGCTCACGACCAGATCGAAGGCCCTTCCTGTCGGGTCCCACTCTTCGAAGCGACATGTTTCAACGATCAGACCATGTCGTCTCGCCACTTCGGCCATCCGTTCGTCTGGTTCCACGCCGAGCACATCCAGACCCCGTTCGGCCAAAAGACGCCCCGCCTTGCCGGTCCCACATCCGACATCGAGGACCCTGTTGCCTCCCAGTGAGACGAGATCGTCCACCAACTCTGCGGGATATGATGGACGGGCCCTGTCATAGCGTTCGGCGTCGGTTCCGAATATGACAGCCCTGTCGCGGTTGATCTCTCGATCGATCATGGTTCCCAGTATGGGCCCGCCGTGAATGGGGCGTGATGGAACCCGCAGTCTCTTGGTGACTCAGCTTCCGCCTACGGGGCAGAACGCGCTCGTGGCCGCCGTTGAGGCTGTCGTCCACATCTGGCGAAGACTCGGGTCGGCTTTGGAACCTACCTTCTGATCGACGAAGTCAGAAAGCTCCTTGGAGGTCCCGATGCCGGCGGCGCAGATGGTTCGGGCGAACTCCAGCCATTGATCGTCGGTAGCGTCGTACGCGGCAAGCGTGGCGGCTTGCCTGGTGACTGTCAGGTAGGTGTTCCTCAGCAGCTGTGGTGCACCGTCAACTCCGAAGGTCGCCGGTGGTGACGATGTCGTAGAGCACGCGCCGATCACCAGGGACAGCAACAGGACAGCGAGTCTGCGTTTCACACTCTCGACCATCGGCAGATTCGTGGCAGCTGTTGAGGGTAAACAGCGGGCTCGGAGATCCTGCGCCGACGCCCCGCTGGGCTTGGTCGCAGCGTTCCGGGGGACTTCGGCCCTGTTCGGTGCGGCAGGCGGCTGGCTCATCCTCAAGGAACGTGGGGCCAAACGAAGGTTGCGTGGTGCGTCGCCGATCACCGTCGGTCTCGTCGTGCTGGTGCTCTTCGGGTAGATCTCGATTCGCCAGAACGGCGCAGCACTAGCCTGGCCAGATGGCTGACACACACCGGCCGCTCGTTGTAGCTGAGGGCCTTGGCCGTGATTTCGGGGACGTGACCGCGCTGGAGTCGCTGGACCTCGAGATGAACGGCAGCGAAGCGATCGCTCTCATCGGCCACAACGGCTCCGGCAAGACCACCGCTCTCTCCATGCTCGCCGGGCGACTCGAGCCGTCCAGGGGAACTGTGCACATCGCCGGTGTCGATGTCCACAGACGGGGCGGGTCCGACACCGTTCGGGCCCTCGTTTCCTTCATTCCCGATGCGCCGGCCCTGTACCCGGATCTCACAGTTGCCGATCATCTGGACCTCGTCGGGATGGCACACGGGGTCGGCGATGCCGAGGAGAGAACAGACATGCTGCTCGATCTGTTCGGGCTCGAAGAGCGCCGATACTCGCTGCCTCGCGAGCTGTCGCGCGGTCTGCGACAGAAGACCCAACTCGCTTGCGGGCTCCTACGCCCCTACGAGGTGCTGATCCTCGACGAGCCCGTTTCCGGTCTCGATCCTCCATCGAGACAAGCCCTGCACTCGCTATTGCGGCGAGTTAAAGGCGAAGGAGCACTGGTCGTGTTCAGCACGCACGATCTCATCTTCGCTGAAGACCTGGCCGACCGTATCGTGGTTGTCGGCGATGGTCGTGTCGCCGTCGTAGGCACCCGAGACGAGGTGGTGGCAAGCGGCCAGGCGCGAGAGCTGGGCCTCCAGTGACGACGGAGCACGAGGTCCGGGCCTTCGTGCGACGCCGTCGCAAGGCTCATGATCCGCGCCGACTCTCGGATCGACTGATCGACCTCTACACGTGGTTCCTGGCCACCGCGATCGCAGGCATCGTCATCGCTCCACTGATCCACGGCGATCTCGTGCCACACCCGGGCGCGTTTCTCGACACGCTCGACTGGCTTCCGGTGCTGCTCCTCGGAGCAACGTGGGCGGTTCTTCGCTACGGCACGTGGCAGGGCCCGGTGCTGTTCACCACGCCCGAACTCCAGTGGGAGGTGGCATCACCCCTGAACCGACGGCGGCTTGCACTCATGAAGCTACGCAGAGCCTCGATCATCGCCATCGGGGTCGGCGTCGTGACCGGCGGCCTCGTAGGTATCGGCTCAGCAGCAATGGTCCGTCACGATGCGCTCGGGATGACCATCGCGGCCGTCTCCGGTCTGACCTCTCTGGCCCTTCTGGCGACAGCACTGTCTTGGCACGTCGAACGGTCGCCCTCCGTAGGGAGAGTCGTCGATGTGGCCACACCCGTTGTGCTCCTGCTCGTGGCCCTGTTGGCCGTGGCGGTGGCGCGAGGACAGAGCACGGTTGCTCTGTGGTCGGGTCCATGGGGTTGGGCGGGTGCTCCGGTGCTCGCGGCCGGGGGCCGGTCGGTGCCCGGATGGGTGGTGCTGGCAACCCTCCTGGGTGTCGCAGCCGTCGTCGCTCTGATCTCGGCCATCGGGACCGTGGACCGAATCTCCTATGAGGAGCTGTGGCAGCGGTCGGAGGCTCGCTCCTCGGCGTCGGCGGCGCTGTTCTTCGGAGATGTCCGGGCAGCGAAAGGCATCGCCCGACGGGGGAGGGCTAGAGGTCGTTTCAGAGGGCGAGAACTCCGGATGACCCGTGTCGCCACACCATGGCTGGCGATCGTCACCCGCGACACGCTCACCCTGCGGCGAAACGTCGGGCTCGTCGTCGTCGCCGCGAGCTTCATCGCAGCTGCGATGGTCGCAGGCGTTGCCGCAACAGGGCGGCCGATCCTCGTAGCGGGGGTGTTCGCGGGCCTGTACGCGGCGGCATCGCGCCTCCTGGAAACGATCCGCCTGGAGAACGATCGACCCAACGCTCATCGGATGCTTCCCTGGACCTGGGGAACCATCCTCGTCTTGCACTGTATCGTCCCGACAGCCACCCTCACAGTCCTCATTTGGATCGGCTTGGGGGTCCTCGGGATCGGTGGGTTCGTCGCCCAGACCGCAACGTGGGCCTTAATCCTCGTTGCGCCGTTCATTGCCGGGGCCGTCGTTCTACCTGCCGCGATCTCCGCGTCGCGGCGATCCTTTCCGATAGAGACGCTCATCAGTGGTGCGGAACTCGGCGCGCTGTCGCTCGTCCCATGGCTGCTGACCGGGCCGACGCTGGCCCTGATCGCACTTGGAGTCGCATCAGGGTGGATCAAGCAGAGCCTCGATCAAGGGATCACGATGGCGACCTTCACGGCGATCGCGTTCCTCGCCACGGCCACGTTCGCCTTCGGGGCGTGGCTGAACTCACGCCAGCCCAGAGACCAGTGAGTGCACTCGCTTGTGCTCACCAGGTGGTGCCTCGGGCAGGCTGAGTTGAAAGGCGCTGGTGCCGTCTTCGTAGCGGTCGGTGAGGTCCCCACCCATCCGGCGTGCCAGCTCTCGCAAAATGTGGAGGCCGAGACCAAGCGACGGCACGAGACCACGCGGTGGAGCACCGTGCTCGTAAACCTGTCCGTCGGAATCATGGGCGGAGCGAAGCCGAACATCGTCGACCATGCGGCCGGCACCCTGCTCACGCGGAGGTCGTTCGGCTCGCCGATGGCGTCGATCTGTTGATTCACGATGGTCAACACCTCGAGGCAGAGTCCACTGCCAAGGCCTATCTCGGACACACCACGGTAGAACGGGCGGTTCGGCTGGCGGTTCGGCTGGGGGTGGGCCGTCTGCTGGTCTTTCACCATGATCCCGCTCGTAAAGACGACCAACTGGATGAGATGTCTCGGTCGTTGCCGTCGTGGGCCGAGGCCGCCAGGCAGGGAATGGCGCTCACGGTGGGTTGACGGGGCGGGTCACTGCCGCGGATTCGTCGTGTCGAGGGACCGCCCTACGGCATGACTCCATCGGGAACGAGAGGAAGGGACCTCAAGCGCCGGCCCGTGGCGTCGAAGATGGCGTTCGCGATCGCCGGGGCAACGGCAATGAGAGGTGTCTCGCCGGCGCCGGCCGAGGGGAGATCAGGACGATCGATCAGCACGACCTCGACAGCCGGAGCATCGCTGAAACGAGGAACCCGGTAGGCGGCGAGCGCAGGGTCGGCAATGTGACCGTGGTCGAGGGCGAGCTGCTCGAACAACGCCCCGCCCAGCGCCATGATCGCCGCGCCTTCCACCTGGTTCCGCACGGTGTCGGGGTTGACGATCGCCCCGCACTCGTAGACGGTCACCAGCCTTGTCACTTCGACGGCGTCGTTCCCGTTGACGCGAACCTCCGCGCTGGTTGCGACCCGGCCACCCTTCTCCAATCCGGCGGCGATGCCGAACCCTTGACGCGTGCCGTTTCCACTCCCGCGCGTGCCGCGCTGATCCGCAGCTGCCTTCACAACGGTCGCGAGCCGTTCATCGTCGAGCTGTCTGAGACGGAACTCGACCGGATCGACGCCTGCTGCGTGGGCGAGTTCGTCGATGTGTGACTCACGGGCGAAGTGGTTGGCCGTGGCGGCGAGCGCTCGATAGGAGCCTTGTGAGAGCGGCGAATCGGCCGCCTGATAGCGAAGCCGCCGGTTGGTGGTCACGTAGGGGAAGCCGATCCCTGCCGAGCCGGCGTTGATGTCGAGAAGATCCCAGGCGACGATGTCGCCGTTGCCATCGAGCGCCGCCCGAACATCGATCACGGCCATCGGCCGCACGTACCCCCATCGGAACTCCTCCGCTCTGCTCCAGTGAACCATCACCGGCCCACCGACCGCACGGGCGAGGCGGGCAGCCTCGGTGGCTACTTCCCCTGTGTGCTTGCCACCGAAACCACCTCCGGTCGGCGGCACGATCACCCTGACGAGGGAGCTGTCGATTCCAAGTGCCCCTGCCAGCCGTTCGCGCACACCGAAGGGAACCTGCGTGCCGACCCACACGGTCAGCCGATCGCCTGTCCACTCGGCGAGGGCCGCTCTCGTCTCGAGCGGAACGTGGGCGATGTAGGCGGTCGTGTAGGTGGCTTCGATCTTCTCGGTTGCTCCGGCCAGGGCCGCTTCGGGATCTCCCACTGAGTCGTCGAATCCTGCATCCCAGCCCTCACCGTCGACGGGACTCGCCCGGAGGTGCGCGGCCAGGTCGACCGGTCCTATGGGCGGTTCGTTCCAGTCGGCACGAAGCCCGGCCACGGCGTGTCGGGCAGCGATGACGTTGCCGGCAACGACTGCGACGAAATCGCCGTCCCGGATCAGCGCCACGCCCTCAGGGAGGTCTTCCGTGTCGACGTGTCGCAGCGTCGCTCCCGGCACCGGCGGGCGGAGTACTGCCCCGAACCGCATTCCGGGTCGGCGTAGGTCCGAAACGAACGCCCGAGTGCCGGTCACCGCGTCAACGTGAGACGGCACGTGGGCTCGACCTACGAGACGCCAGTGCTCGGGGATCAGCAGTGAGGGTTCTCCCTCGAGGATCTCGACCCGACGAAGTCCACGGACGGCATCGCCGTAGGAGAGTGTCTCGCCACCGGGTCCGTGAATGACTCCTGGCTCCGCCACCGACGCGTCGGTCACCGGGACTCCCCACTGCTCGGCTGCCAGCACGAGTAGAGCCTGTCTGGCACCGGCTGCAGCTTTGCGCAACGCCTGGCCGGCGTCAGGCATCGACCGGCTCCCGAACGTTCCGATGTCGAAGGGGCACATGTCGGTGTCGCCGAGCACGACCAGCACATCGTCGAGTCGTGCGACCAGCTCCTCTGCGATGAGCATGCGGAAGGCGGTGGTGTTGTCCTGGCCGACGTCCACCTTTCCGCTGAACGCCGTCACGGTTCCAGTAGGTGCGACGTGCAGCCAGGCGCCTCCGTTCATCGCCCACCAGCCGCCCGACGATGGTGGAGGCCATACCACGACAAGCCCGTCGCCCAGTAGGTCGAACCAGTCTCGCTCATCGGGCTCACACAGGTCCCACGGTCTCCGCGGCGCGGGCAGCGACACCTGGCGAGGCGATATGGCTGCGACCGGTTCGGCTCCGGTTCGCAGCAGTTCAGCCGCCCGGTGCACGGCCCGGGTCAGTCGCGGGTACGCGCCGCACCGGCACACACTCGGGGCCATCGCGCCGGCGATCTCCGCATCATCCGGGTCGGGGGTGGAAGCGAGAAGCGCCGAGGCGCGCAGCACCATTCCGGGCGTGCAGTAGCCGCACTGGGACGCGCCTTCATCGAGGAACGCCTGCTGAACTGGATGGAGGTCGACCGCGCCGAGCGCTTCGATCGTCGTGATGGACCTACCAGCGACCTCGTCGAGGTGGGTCTGACACGACAAGACGGGGTCGCCGTCAACCAGTACCGTGCACGCTCCACACTCGCCCTCGCCGCAACCCGGCTTGACGCCGGTCAATCCCAATGGTCCGCGGAGGAAACCGAGCAGGCTGATGCCCGGCGGGCAAGCGTGCTGTTCTCCATTCACGATGACGGTGGTCACCAGTCACCTCTCACGAGCTCATGATAGGAAGCCTTCGAGACACCGCCGACGGCCAGACTCAGCAGTTCCGGTCAGTGTTTCGTCAGTACCGCGGTGAGGCAGGCGGCCACCCATCGCCGGTACCGATCAAGATCCCAGCCCTGCGTTTCGACGAGGAACCTGTATGTCCGCGGATGCCCGATGCTCCAGATCGTCGCGGCAACGTCTTCCGCTGGGAGAGTGGCAGCGCCGGGACGCCCAGCGAGCTGGGAAGCAGCCGCGGCATAGTTGTGGAACCGTTGTGCCTCCCTTCGGCCTTCGAGGTCGGCGATGTCGCGATCGATGGCGGCGGCCTCGTGAACAACCCGAAACACACCGGCGGTGCGGGGCATTGCTTCGGCGAACCAATCCGCGAGCACCCCGATCATCCCTGCCGCGGTGGACGTGATCTCTACACGCTCTCGCATGAATTCCGGCACCGATCTGGGGGACTCGGGACCCGATGCCGCCAGGTCCAGCACCGCGTTGAGCACGGCACTCTTCGGCCCGATCGAGTTGTAGATCGTCTGCACCACGACGCCCGCCTCATCGGCGATCGCCTCGATGGTCGTGCCCGTGTAGCCGCGATCGGAGAACAGCCGGCCGGCCGCTTCTACGATTGAAGTCCTCGTCGCCGCCATCTGTCGTTCGCGTCGGCTCTTGACGACAGCCATCTCGTTAGTATAGGGTTCCATTCGTTAGAACGTGACTCTAATATCGTAGTCTGGCGCTCAGGAGGAATCGACATGTCCGAGGTGTATGACGTCATCGTGATCGGAGGGGGACAGGCGGGACTTGCAGCCGGGTACCACCTGCACAGGCGCGGCGCGGACTTCCTCGTACTCGACACCGAACAGAAGACCGGCGACGTATGGCGCAGGAGGTGGGACTCGCTTCGCCTGTTCACGCCCGCTCAGCACGATGGGTTGCCGGGCTTGCGATTCCCCGATGCTCGCGGGACGTTCCCCACCAAGGACCAGGTGGCCGATTATCTCGTCGAGTACGTCGCTCGATTCAAGCTGCCCGTGGAGCATGGCGTCAGAGCGTCGCGGGTGTGGAAGTCCAGCGATGGGTTCACGATCGAGTCGACCGGCGGGGAGTACCTCGCTCGAGCGGTGATCATTGCGACTGGCACGAACCCTTCACCGCGGGTACCCGTTCTTGCCGACGAGATTGATAGCGGCGTCTCGCAGATCCACTCGAGCGAGTACGTGAACCCTGGCCGGTTGCCCGAGGGGAAGGTCCTGGTGGTCGGGTTCGGCACCTCTGGTGCAGAGATCGCCGAGGAAGTCGCAAAGGTGGGAAGAGACGTGACGATCTCTGGCACTCCCACCGTTCACGTTCCCGATCCACTGCTCCGGGTTGCGGGTGGGCTGTACTGGCAGGTGCTCCACAACGTGCTCACGATCCGTACTCCTATCGGACGGAAGGTCGCACCGAAAGCAGTTGCACATGGTGCGCCACTGATCCGTATCTCACGCGAATCCGTCGTGTCAGCGGGCGTGACCGTCGTTCCGAAGATCAGCACCGTCATCGATGGTGCGCCGGTCGCCTCCGACGGCATCCGACTCGACCCGGACGTGATCATCTGGTGCACGGGGTTCTGCCCCGACTACTCATGGATCGACGTTCCGGGGTTGATGCTGGACGCTCGGGGCTGGCCGGTCGTTCCGTTGGGGATTCCCACCGGCGTGGATGGGCTCGGGTTCGTGGGAGTTCCTTTCCAGGTCGGCCTGACGTCCTCACTGATCGGGGGTGTGGGACGGGACGCCGGCATAGTTGTCGACCGGATCGTTCGTGGCAGGGCCAGACCCAAAGTCACGGTGTGACGGACGGGAGCAGGTACTGCCATAGGAACGTCAACGAATCGAGCCGCTCGTCGACAGGAATGTCCGTGTCCGAAGTGGTGACGACAACCATGTCGAGCGAGGGAATCACGTAGACCATCTGCTCTCCACCACCTCGAGCCGAGTAGACGCTCATTCCGTTGAGTTGAGAGATCCACCACCAATAGCCGTAGTCGGTGACGGGCCCGGCCACTTGTGAGAGGCGGGGAATGAACGACTCATGGATCCAGTCGGCCGAGATCACCTGCTGCCCGTTACGTACGCCATTGTCGAGGTAGAGTTGCCCAAACCTCGCCAGCTCTCGCGGGGTCAGGTACATGTTCCACCCGCCGGTGAAGATGCCGTCTCGATCCTGGTTCCACCAGTCGACCGTGACTCCCGCCGGCCCGAAGAGATACTTGGTAGCGAACATACAGGTGCTCATTCCCGTGGCTCGGGTGAGGATCGCCGAAGCGAGATGCACCCCGCCGGTGTTGTAGAGGAAGGAAGACTTCGGCGATGACAGCGGTGCGGAGAGGATGTTCTCGACACTCACGCTGTCGCGTCGGGACTGCCGCCCGACGATGATCGGTTCGTACGCGAAACCGGTGGTCATTGTGAGGAGAGACCTCAGGGTGAGGCTTGCTTTGTCGCCGTGGGCGCCGTTTACGAATGACTCCGGGAGGAGTGAGTCCAGCGTCTGATTCACACCGGTGATATAGCCACGGTCGATGGCGATGCCGACCAACGCGGATACGACACTCTTGGACGCGGACGCGATTTCGCGACTCTGGGTGGCGTTCCCGCCGTGGAAGTAGCGCTCCACCACGAGCTTGCCGTGACGAACGACCAGGAAACTGCGCACTCCCTTCAGCTCCTCCAGCTGATCGAGGGCCTTCTCGAAGGAAGCGATGTCGATGCCGGGTTCCGCGGGATCGGCGATTACCCACCCGGTCTCATCGCCTCGATCGGGAGTGCCGCCCGTGCTGGGCACCTCACCGAACCTGCATGAACTGTCGTCCAGTGTCGTTGTCGTGATCGGAGCGGTGGTCTGGGTAGACGAGCTCAATGGAGTTCCGTGCGGCGATGATGCGCCGGCGCAGCCCGCGACGATCAGCGCGGCCGCCACCCCTGTGGCCAGCCCGCGGCGGATCGATGGCCCATGCATGAATCGACTGTAACCGGGCATCAGGCTGGGGAAGCACAGCGTTCATGGAGTCCCTACGATCGGACCAGCCGCTACAGGGGTCCTTATGAAGCATGTCGTGTTCGGCACCGGTGCCGTCGGCCTGGCTCTGATCGAATATCTCAGCGCGATGGGTGAGGAGGTCATCGGGGTCAGCCGGCAAGGCCATTCGGTCGTTCCTGATGGTGTGCAGATTGTCGCGGGAGATGCCGCCGATCCCTCGTTCACCGCTGACGTTCTCCAGGGCGCCTCGGTCGCCTACCAGTGCCTCAACCCGCCCTACACGCGTTGGCCCGAGTTGTTTCCGTCCCTTTCAGGCGGGAGTGCTCGAAGGCGCCGTCACAACCGGGGCGAAACTCGTGTCGCTCGAGAACCTCTACATGTACGGACCGACTGGTGGCGCCCCCCTCACCGAGGACCTGCCCTACGCCGCCGCGGGTCCCAAGGGGCTTGTGCGGGCTTAGATGGCGGAGGACCTGATCGCAGCACACCGGGTGGGGAGGGTGCGGGTGGCCATGGGACGGGCGTCGGGCTACTTCGGCCCTCGTGGTGTCACGAGCGCCATGGGGGATCGGGTCTTCCGGAGGATCCTCGCCGGCAAGCGGCCACAAGTGATGGGCGACGCCGATCAGCTTCACTCTTACAGCTACGTGCCCGACATCGCTGATGGGCTCGCAACCCTGGGCCTCGACGACAGGGCAGACGGACAAACATGGCACCTGCCGGTAGCCGGCCCACTCACCACGCGTGCCTTCATCGAGCGGATCTGCGAAGTGGCGGGCACACAGGTTGTCCCATCGACCATGTCCAGGTCGATGGTCGGGCTGGTTGGTATGTTCAATCCAACGGTCAGAGAGCTGAAGGAGATGCTCTACGAGTTCGAGGAACCGTTCGTTGTGGATTCGAGCGCGTTCGAAACGGCTTTCGGCATGCACGCAACTCGACTCGAAGTGGCGATTCCGCGAACTGTGGAGTGGTTCCGGTCTGTCGAGTAGAGGGAGCCGCTGGAGCCGGCGTATCCCTCCCGTCACGGAACAGAGAGGAAGGAGCAGGCATGGCAGAGGGCGTCACTGGCGGCGTCAGCGAAGCGGAGATCGCCGTCCACTGGAAGGAAGAAGAGGTCTACGACCCGCCGGTGAGCTTCATCGCCCAAGCCAACATGGCCGACGAGACAGTGCTCGATCGCTTCGGAGAAGCGAACTTCCCCGAGTGCTACAAGGAGTACGCCGACCTGCTCGACTGGGACGAGTACTGGCACACCACGCTGGACTCGAGCAACCCTCCGTTCTTCAGGTGGTTCGTGGGTGGGAAGCTGAATGTCTCCTACAACTGCATCGACAGGCATCTTGCCGAGCATTCGAACAAGACCGCGATCCACTTCGTGCCCGAACCTGAAGATGAACCGATCCAGCACATGACGTATCAGGAGCTGTACCGGAGAGTCAACGAGACAGCCGCAGTGCTGCGGGACTTCTGTGGATTGAAGGCAGGAGACACCGTCACTCTGCACATGCCGATGGTGCCGGAACTACCGATCACCATGCTGGCCTGCGCCCGGATCGGCGTCATCCACTCTCAGGTGTTCTCAGGGTTCTCCGGGAAGGCGTGCGCCGATCGGATCGTCGACGCCAAAAGCGACGTGCTCATCACAACGGACTCCTACTACCGGGGTGGCACGCTGCTCGATCACAAACAGAAGGCGGAGATTGCCGTTACCGAAGCCGCCAAGGAAGGGCAGCAGGTCAGCAAAGTGCTGATCTGGGAGCGGTATCCCGGGAAGTACTCGGCGGCGACGCCGTTGGTGGAAGGCCGGGACTTCATCTTCAACGATCTTGTGGCCGAGCACCGCGGAGTCGAGGTGCCTCCGGTACCGCTTCCCTCCGAAGCGACGCTGTTCCTGATGTACACGTCAGGGACGACGGGCAAACCGAAGGGTGCCCAGCACTCGATCGGCGGGTATCTGTCGTATGTGACCGGCACCTCGAAGTACATCCAGGACATCCACCCGGAGGACGTGTACTGGTGCATGGCCGACATCGGCTGGATCACCGGCCACTCCTACATCGTGTACGGCCCATTGGCGCTGGCGGCGTCATCGGTCGTCTACGAGGGTGTCCCGACGTACCCGGATCCGGGGCGACCGTGGCGCGTCGCGGTGGAGTTGGGAGTGAACATCTTCCACACCTCACCGACAGCGATTCGCGCGCTCAGGCGGGTAGGTCCCGACGAGCCTGCGAAGTACGACTACCACTTCAAGCACATGACGACGGTCGGCGAGCCGATCGAGCCGGAAGTGTGGCGGTGGTACTACCACACGGTCGGCAAGGATGAAGCGGTCATCGTGGACACGTGGTGGCAGACGGAGACCGGCGGGTTCCTGTGCTCGACGGTACCGGCGATCCACAAGATGAAGCCGGGGAGCGCCGGTCCCGCTGTGCCAGGCATTTATCCGATCATCTACGACGACGAGGAAAACGTCATCCCCAGAGGTTCCGGAAAGGCAGGCAACATCTGCATCCAGAACCCGTGGCCCGGACGTATGCTCACCATTTGGGGCGACGACGAGCGCTTCGTGGCGCAGTACTACCAGCGCTACAACAAGGATCCGGAGAGCAAGGACTGGCGAGACTGGCCCTACTTCGCCGGTGACGGCGCAGTGGAGGCCGCAGACGGCTACTACCGGATCCTCGGCCGAATCGACGACGTCATCAACGTCGCCGGACACCGACTTGGGACCAAGGAGCTGGAATCTGCGGCGCTGATGGTGCCAGAAGTCGGGGAAGCTGCGGTGGTTCCCGTCGCGGATCCGATCAAAGGCAAGGTCCCGCACGTGTTCGTGTCGCTGAAGCCTGGACTGGAGGCGAGTGACTCGATCGCAGCCAAGGTCTCGGCGATGATCGCTTCGGAGATCGGCCCGATCGCGAAGCCGGGCAAGGTCTGGATCGTGCCAGACATGCCGAAGACACGCTCTGGGAAACTCATGCGACGCGTCTTGGCCGCAATCGCCAACGGCAAAGAACCTGGGGATGTCACGACGCTGGCCAATCCCGACATCGTCAAGGTGATCAGCGACATGGCCAAGTGATCAGGTAGGGCGCCGGGTTTCCCGGCGCCCTACCCTCTGGCGAGAGGAGGAGGTGCCGTGTTCGTCGAAGAGGTCATGCATCGCGATGTGGTGACGGTATCCCCGGCCGTTGCTCTCACAGAGGCATATCACCTGATGCAAACAGGCGGCTTTCGCCACCTTCCAGTGATGGATGGGGGCCGTCTCGTCGGTGTGGTGACCGACAGAGACTTGCGGCTCGCGACCAGCCAGCTGGCCGACCGTCCGTTCAGCCCAGAGGCACGCGTCGGCGATGTGATGAGTGCGCCAGTGTCGACGGCGTACCCTCGCGATCCGGTCGAGCTCGCGGCACGTACGATGCGGGACGCCCGCATCGGGTGCCTTCCCGTGGAGGAAGACGAAACGTTGGTCGGTATCGTCACTGTGACCGACCTGATAGACGCTTTCCTCGCTGTCACCGGGGCACGCAGGCCGTCGGGCAGGTTGGAACTCCAGATCCAGGGGCGGCCTGAGGAGTTCGCGACGCTCACGAGGGTCTTTGCCGAACTCGACATATCTATCGCCTCGATTCTCACTACACAGGAGCCGGACGGTCGCACTCGGGTGATCGTTCGTCCAGAGACCATCGATCTTCGCGAGGTGTCAAGGCGGCTGTGCTCGGAGGGACTCGAGATCGTCTGGCCGCCTCCGCTGGCATGCCAACCCTGATCTACGGCCCCGGCTATCGGCACTACGACTTGGGGGAGCGCCACCCCTTCAGTCCGATTCGGGCCGAGTTGACCTTGGATCTGATTCGCGAGGTCGGAATCGATGCGGTACCACTCGTTCCGGAACCGGCGACCGTTGATGAGGTGTGCACGATCCATGATCCGGAGTACGTGGCGACAGTCGAGGCGTTGAGCGAAGGCAGGGAGGTCCCCGACTTCGAGCGGTTCGGCCTCGGTACCGCAGACGACCCGATCGTGCCGGGCATGGGCGAAGGGGCACGGCAGCTCGTCGGTGGCACGCTGATCGGGGCCAGGCGCATCCTGTCTGGTGTCGACGACAGGGTTCTCCAGCTCGGTGGCGGACTGCATCATGCGAAGCGGGCCTCGGCCGCAGGCTTCTGCGTCTACAACGACCTGTCCATCGCTATCCAGGAGATGGTGGATGCCGGCATGTATGTCGCGTACGTCGACATCGATGCGCATCACTGCGACGGCGTACAGGAGACGTTCTACTCGTCAGAGCAGGTGATGACCGTGTCGCTGCACGAATCGCCGGAGTTCCTCTTCCCCGGCACCGGCTGGGTCCACGACCTCGGACGGGGCATGGGGCGGGGTCAGCATCTGAACCTCCCGCTCGATCCGTTCACGGACGGCGACAGCTACCTCGCAACGTTCGATGCCGTCATGGGACCTGCACTCTCGTGGTTCCGACCGGACGTGTTGGTTGTTCAGGCAGGCGCCGATGGGCACGCGTCGGATCCGCTCGCCGACCTCATGCTGACCAGCCGAGACTACGAGACGATCTTCCGCAGGCTTGTCGATCTCGCAGGGCGGCACACGAAGGGCCGACTCCTGGTCACCCTCGGGGGAGGGTATTCGCTTGACGCGGTGACACGAGTGTGGGCCATCCTTGGGTTGGTGTTGTGGGATCTTCCGGTGCCCGATACGGTTCCTGAGGCGTGGCGACGGCGCTGGAGCCAGGTGCTGGTCGATGGAGCACCAGAAGCGATGCATGATGCCCCGATCAAACCGGTGGCTCTCCGGCACGAGATCGAGACCCACAACCGCCAGACCGCTACCCGCCTGCTCGACGCAGTTGCTCCTCTGTGGCTGTGATCTGGCTCGTACGGTGGTACAAGAGGACGGCATCGTTGCCGACGACTTGCTCCCATCGAGGATCGGCCTCGATGATCGCGAGGGCGTCCAAGGTGTTCTCGGCGAACTCGCCGGGAGTGCCGGCCCTCATCACCACCCACTCGGCGCCGTCGATGGGAGGTCCGGCGGCAGCGTCCGCCGACCAGTAGTCCCGGACGAAGGGGTTCGGGTACATGTAGACGACGGTCCGGTGGTCGATGTGTGGCCCGATGAACCAGTCGGCAGAGACCGCAGCGTCGTCGGGAATCAGCGTGAGGGCTTTGTTGATCGCCGCTGGATCGCTGGTGGTTCCGTACCACGGGTTGTCCGACTGGTTCGTGGGGAGTGGTCCGGCCAGCAACATGCCAAGGATGCCACCGATGACGACGGAAGGGCCTAGGAAGCGGGTGAGTCGCTCACGATCGGTGCGCGCTGCCCCATGGATCGCGGCGAGCGCGACGACGGCGAGGAGGTAGGCGGTGTAGTGGTACTGGATATCGGACTGGTAGGCGTGGAGGGACAAGAGATTGGCGAGGGTGATGGGGGCAGCGACCAGCAGTAGCTCGGGGGCCAGCAACGCGAGAAACAGTGGCAGGATCATTCCGGCGAGGTAGAGCAGCTTTGTTGGGGTGGCGAGGATCGAGAGGACCGTCCCGGGTGATGTGATGACGTTCCACGCGATCTGCGGCAACCCGCTCCCGAAATCTCCGTAGCGGGACGTGTAGATGAGAGTGCCGGTCGGGGAGAAGTACGGGAGGGCGTACTCGAAGTTGAAGATGAACAGCAGGACTCCCCAGGTGATGACCACGCCTGACATGCGCCACGCCTTGAATCGCCATCCCAGGTAGAGCGCGAATGGCACCACCACCAGCGCTGCGTCCTCCTTGACGACTAGAGCCAGAATGAGTGCTGCTCCAGCAAGCTTGAGGTGCCGTCTGCCGGCGAACAGGTAGGCAGCGAGGAGGAGTGGGACAGCGAGCACCTCCGGGTGAAACGAGTCCAACACGTTCCAGGCAACAGCCGGGTGCAGCAGGTAGGCGACGGCGAGGGCTGCGGCCAGCGGCTTTCGAATCCCTTCTGTTCGAGCGATGGCATACACCAGTGGCCCACCGGCGGTGACCGCTGCAACGGTGAGCAGCAGCAGCACACGCGCGTCGGACCACACCCAGTACAAGGGCGCGACGAGCACGAGGATCCACGACGAGTGGTCGGCGAACAGGTTGAGTCCTCGCAACGTCACGAACGGGGTCTTGAATCGGCTGAGGAGCCACACGCCCTGGTCGAAGATGCCGAGGTCGAACACCTGGGTACCGAACAGTGTGTGCTTGTGCAGGATCAGTACAGAGAAGGTGATCGCCATCAGGATCGTGAACGCTCCGACAAGCCCGCCGCGTGACCAGATGGCGCGACGAACACGATGAACGATGCCGGAATGGTCGCGATGGGTGCCCACAAACCCCCTCATTCCCGCAATGCTAGGCGAGGGGGATGTGCACCTGGAAGGTCGCTCCGGCGCCAAGTCCACTCGAGTGGGCGGTCACGTCACCGTCATGAGCTTGGGCGATGCTCCTGGCGATCGTGAGGCCTATGCCTCGACCGGCGGGGTGGGACGGGTCGGCGATGCGGTAGAAACGCTCGAAGATGTGTTCGAGTTCGTCTGGTGCGATGCCGCGGCCCGTATCGGCGATATCCACGACCGCACCGGCGGGTTCGGCGTGCGCATGGACGGTGATCGTTCCGCCGCTCGGCGTGTGTGTGAGCGCGTTGCCCAGCAGGTTGATGAATACCTGTGAGAGCCTGTCGGGGTCGGCGATGACATCAAGGGCCCGATCGCCCCGATACTTCAGAGACACACCGGCATCGTCGAACTGGGACTGAAGCCGCTCGGCGGCACGGCGGGCCACATCCGCAAGATCACAAGGGACCTTGGAGAGCGGCATGGCGTTCTCTTCGGCCTGGGAGAGCAACGTCAGATCGTCGGCGAGACGCTCGAGTCTCGCTGCCTCGTCTGCGATCGTCGCGAACACGTCTCCGGTGGGTTCGATCACTCCGTCGATCAGACCCTCCATCGAGGCGCGAATCGTTGTGAGCGGAGAGCGCAGTTCGTGCGCCACCTCACCGATGAGTCGGGTCCGTCGCTGCTCGGTGGCTGCGAGGGTCTGGCCGAGAATGTTGACAACGTCGGCGAGTTGCGCGAGTTCGTCGACAGCGGGTTCGGGTATCTGCTGGTCGTAGTGTCCGGCTGCGATCTGTTCAGCTGCAGATCGAACGTCCTCGATCGGGCGAAGGAGGCGACGTCCGAGCACGATCGCGATCGCTCCTGCGGCGATCAGGGCTACGGCAAGCCCGACGAGCAGCGCGACATTCAACGAGTCGGAGAGTGCCACACGAAGCTGCGACACCGTTGTGTTGCGAAGGCCCCCCATGCCATGCTGCATGCCGCCGAGGTGGTTCTGGAACAGGGAGCGGGTCAGCAGACTGCTCACGAGGAGGATTGCAAGCGATCCGACGGTGATGACGAGCAGATACGACAAGAAGAGCCTGGTGTGGAGGCGTCGCCAGATCTTCATGGTTTCCTCCCCACGAACTTGTAGCCGACGCCGCGCACGGTGCCGATGAAGCGAGGAGCGTCGGCGGGATCGCCGAGTGCCTTGCGGATGTTTCTGACGTGGACGTCGACGATCCTGTCATCACCGAAGAAGTCCCACCCCCACACCCGTTCGATGAGCTGTCGTCTGGTGAAGACCCTGCCCGGAGCTGAGGTCAACGCAGCGAGGAGATCGAACTCGAGGCTGGTGAGTTCCACGGGAGACGAGTCGACGGCCGCTTCGCGTCGAGCGATGTCGATATCGAGACCCTCGAATCGCAGAAGCTCGTCATCTGTGGTGGTGGAGCCTCGTCCTCTGCGAAGCACTGCCTTGACCCGTGCAACCAATTCGCGAGGACTGAACGGCTTGGTCATGTAGTCGTCGGCACCAACCTCGAGACCGATGAGTTTGTCGGTTTCGTCGGTTCTCGCGGTCAGCATGATGACGTAGACATCCGAGACGCGTCGAACCTGCCGGAGCACCTCCATTCCGTCGATTCCGGGGAGGCGAACATCGAGGACGACGAGATCGGGGGTACGCTCACGGATCTTCGAGACGGCGTCTTCACCGGTTGCCGCCTCGTCCACCTGGTAGCCCTCCTGCTGGAGGTATGAGCGGACGATGGCCCGGATCTTCTCCTCGTCATCGACAACCAGGATGCTCTCTTGCCGCATGGCGGACATGGTAGGGAACCCTTCCGCCGCCGACTACGCGTCACGCTCGACCGAAGAGCTGACGATCGTATTCATCCTGTGAGATGAACTGTGGAGCGTACGAAGGCCCCCTGTATGTGTTGCAAGGTGTCTCCTACTCGTGCGTAGGGGCGCCTCCGGAGAGACGCCCCCGAACCGAGGTTCCCGCTAGGAACGGTGACCCATACGGCCCATCCGCTGCTGTGATCCTGCGTTGTCGCAGACTCCGTCACCGTCAGCGTCGACGTAGTTGTCTCCGCTTCCGGCCATCTGGGATCCTGCGTTGTCGCAGACACCGTCGCCGTCGGCATCGACGAAGTTGTCGCAGACGCCATCGCCGTCGGCATCGACGTAGTGCTGACCGGAGCCGGCGCCGAAGCCCTGGCCCATTCCAGCCCCGCCGTTGCTGTAGCTGTGCGCATATCCGTTTCCGGTGCCCGCCGTCGCGGCGACGGGAGCGTCCGGGGTGGCGGCGCCCGCCACTGCCGCAAACGCTCCAACGATGAGAAGCGCCGCGGTGACCGTGATGATGATCTTCTTCATGGTGTGATTCCTTTCTCTGAAGATCTATGTTCAGTATCGGGGACGGACGTCGAGTGGCCGTGTTGAGCAGATGAAGCCTCCATGAAGCCTGCTCGGCGAACACACGTTCGAGTAACCTGGGTGCATGGCCGATCGAGCCACGATCCTGCACGCCGATCTCGACGCTTTCTACGCGTCGGTGGAGCAGTTGCTCGATCCCAGCCTCTGCAACAAGCCGATGGCCGTCGGCTCAGGGGTCGTGCTGGCCGCTTCGTATGAAGCCAAGGCGTTCGGCGTGAGCGGCGGGATGTCCACCAGGCGGGCGAAGGAGCTCTGCCCGCACCTGATCATGGTCGGCGGCCACTTCTCCGAGTATCAGCGACTCGGCGACGCCGCCATCGGCATCATGAAGGACTTCACGCCCCACGTCGAGCGGATCTCCATCGACGAGGCTTTCCTCGACGTCGCCGGGTCGATACATCTACTTGGGTCACCGACTGACATAGCGATCACCATCAGGAAGCGAGTCAAGGACGAGCTGGGGCTGCCGGTCTCGGTGGGCATCGCGCGCACGAAGCACCTTGCCAAGATCGCATCACAGGTCGCCAAACCCGACGGGCTGCTCTTCGTTCCGGCAGATCGGGAGCTGGAGTTTCTGCATCCGCTGCCGGTGGAGCTGATGTGGGGAGTCGGCCCGGTCACGAAGGCCCGACTCGCCGAGATGGGTGTTCGCACGATCGGGGAGTTGGCCGAGGCACCGGGGACGTCCCTCGAGCGGCTGCTGGGGACCGCGGTCGGAACGAAGCTCGGTGCGCTGGCATGGAATCGCGATCCCCGAGCCATCGAACAGCACCAGAGTGTCTCGTCGGTGAGCGCCCAGTCCGCACTCGGACGTTCGTCCATCTCGGACGAGCTGATCGAGCGGACAATCCGTCATCTCTCAGACCGGGTTGCGTCCCGGCTTCGCTCCAAGTCCAAGGCTGGGCACACGGTGACGGCGAGGGTTCGCTTCGCCGACCTACGATCGGTCACGAGGTCGGTGACCCTGCCCGCTGCGGTGTCGGTCACGCCGATCATCGCCGAGGTTGCCCAGAGTCTCGTGCGGAGTGCGCTCAATGATCATCCGGACGTCCGGGAGATCTCGCTGCTCGCGGTAGCGGTGTCGCGCCTTGTGATGGAGTCGGCCCTGCAGTTGGAGCTACCACTCGGTCTCGACGGTGAGCGGACGCGGCCTGGGAGCAGGGAGGGCTCGTCGAGATGGGCGCTCGATAAGGCGGTCGATGAGGTGCGCCGCAAATTCGGCAAGACGTCCATCGGGTACGCGTCGGTGGTGCTGGACGAGAGTCGAGCGGTCCCCGACGAGTTCAGGGAATTGGCTGAGCACTAGGCCGGCTTCGCCGTACCTCGTACCTTGCATCTCGTATCGCGTCCGGGGTCGTGGAGTTCGTGGAGATCGTGTCGCGGGTACGGCCCGCCCCTCGGTCTCATGCTGTTCCAGGTCGCGTTCTTACTGACGACTGATGACTGACGACCGCGAGCGAAGCGAGCTACACCATCAAGCCCGGCAGCCCCCGCGAGATCAGGTCTTCCGCCTCCATCATGATCCGCTCGATCAGCTCGGCGACTGTCGGGATGTCATGGATGAGGCCCATCACCTGGCCGACTGCCATGGTGCCCCCATCGACGTTCCCATGCCGGACCACCTCTTGCAGCCCGCGGCGGCCCGAGACATACGGGATGAGGTCGTCGATCGTGGCACTACCCGTCGACTCGATCTCGAGGACCTTGCGTGCGGTTTCATTGTCAAGGACTCGCTCGGTGTTGCGCAGCGTCCGCATGATGAGTGCGGTGTCGGTCTCATCGTGATCGAGGATCGCCTGTTTGATGGCGGGGTGTATCGGAGTCTCCTGCGTTGCGACGAACCGGGTGCCCATGTTCATGCCGTCGGCACCGAGCGCCAGGGCGGCAACAAGCCCGCGCCCGTCACCGAAACCGCCGGACGCGACGATCGGGATGTCGAGCGCGTCGGCTGTCGCCGGGAGCAGCACCAGCGAGGTGACATCGTCCTCGCCGGGATGGCCGCCACACTCGAACCCGTCGATTGAGACGGCGTCGCAGCCGATCGTCTGGGCCTTCTTGGCGTGACGCAACGATGTGCACTTGTGGAGCACCTTCATGCCGGCCGCCTTGAGGTGTGCCATGAAAGGCTCCGGGTTGCGACCCGCCGTCTCGATGAACTCGATGCCCTCTTCAGCGCACACTTGGAGGTAGCCGGCGTAGTCCGGCTGACGGAGCGACGGGAGGAACGTCAAGTTGATGCCGAACGGCTTGTCGGTCATGCCCCTGCACTTGTGGATCTCCTCGCGGAGTCCTTCCGGGGTCTCGTGCGTGAGGGCTGTCATGAACCCCATGGCGCCGGCGTTCGCGACAGCCGACGTCAACTCGGCGGTGGCAATCCACATGAGGCCCCCCTGGATGATCGGATGCTCCACTCCGAACAGCTCGGTGATCCTGGTCTTCATGACCGGCTCCCTTCGTTCTCTTTCAAGGCTAGGTGGATGACAGCGGACTGCGTCCTCTGTCATCAGCCGACAGCCGACAGCCGACAGCCAACAGCAAGAACGCGACCTGGAGCAGCACGAGACCGCGGGGCGAGGTACCAGGTACGAGGTACAAGGTACGGCTGAGCGGAGCTCAGTCTTTCTTGTAGGCCTTGATTCCGCTCGTGATCGATCCGAAGACATGGTCGTCCCCGAGCACTTGAAGCACTCCGCTGGTACGCATCACTTCGAGGATCGGATCCCTCACCCGAGCGAAACTCAGCCCGATGCCTCGACGCTCGAGGCCACGGTGGAGTTCGAGAAGACGTTCGGCCGCCGTCGAGTCGAGCCCATTGATACCTTCGGCGTCGACGAGGACCACTTCGGACTTCTCCTCGACCACGAGCCGTTCTACCTCTTCGACGAAGTACCCGGCGTTGGTGAAGATCAGAGGAGCCTCGAAGCGGAAGACCAACAGACCGGGCACCGTGACACCCTCCGGGTGCAGCGAGACATCCTGATAGACATGTCCGGCGGTCTTGCCGAGCACGGCAACACGCGGCCGGCTGGCACCGCGGATCAACAGGAGGAGGTCGAGGGCAACGCCTGCGCCGATTCCCGGCAGCACGCCGAGCAGGAGGACGCCGAACATCGCGACGAGAGCGAGAAGGAACTCCGGCGTGCTGATCCGGGCAAGCCGTGCGAAGTACCCCGGCTTTGCGAGTGCCAGCATTGCCTCGATCACGACTGCGGCGAGAGCGGCGTCAGGCAGGTGTGTGAATGCCGGTGTCAGAAAGAGCAGTGTGCCGATGACGAGTGCCGCGCTGACGAAATAGCCGAGCTGACTCTTCACACCCGCAGCAAGTGCGACTGCCGTCTTCGAGAAGCTACCGACGGCGACGAAACCGCCGCTCAGACCACTGCCGACGTTCGCCACCCCGAGCGCGAGGAGCTCCTGATTGGGGTCGGAGATTTCGCCGGTCTGGGCGGACGCCGTTTTGGCACATCCGAGCGTCTCCGCGTAGCCCAGCAGGACGACGGCGAGTGCTCCCGACAGGAGCGTCCCGTAGGTGCCGGCTTCGACGGAAGGCAGTCCGAGGTCAGGTAACCCGGACGGAATGAGACCGACTGTCGACACTCCGTGGCGTTCCAGGTCGAAAACCACCACCGCGACGATCGCGAGCACCACGGCGGCCAGTGCAGCCGGCGTCTTCGCTGCGTATCTTCTGAGGATCGCGAGCAGTGCGAGGCCGGTGA
>Ga0307426_1000301_pt1 | contig 33213 bp, 21 predicted proteins | sample SalMarWE160340MG_FD_202165 | JGI IMG/M metagenome (GOLD analysis project Ga0307426, IMG submission 202165) | Salt marsh sediment microbial communities from the Plum Island Ecosystem LTER, Massachusetts, United States - WE1603-40 | ecosystem: Environmental > Aquatic > Marine > Intertidal zone >...
GGAGATCCCGATCAAATAGTTCATTATCTTGCTCACGGAGTTAAAAAAACAGGGGAACTGATTTGGGTCGATAATTTCTCTAGATCTATAACCTATGAAGGTCGTCCCGCAGATTTAATATCTCAAATAGATATTACAGAAAAACTAGAAGCTGAGCAAAAATTAAAAGAATCGGAATCAAAATTCCGCAAAGCAGTTGAAAACAGTCCAGATTATATACTATTTATAAATCTTGAGGGAATCATAATTGATGTTAATCGCCTTGAAAAAGGATTTAAAAAAAAATTGGTTATTGGTCAAAGTGTTTTTAATGAAAGATTTTATGAAAAAAAGAGTCAGTGCGAATCTGCCCGAAAAGCGATTAATGATTCACTAATATATGGTAAAACAACAAGCTATGAATATTCACAAATAGCTCCAGATGGATTAATTTCATTTTATGAAACTAGAGTATCTCCTTTTGAACATGATAAAGAAAACAAAATTATATCTCTTCAACTCGCAACTCGAGATATTACTGATAGGAGGAAGATAGAGCAGAATTTAAAGGAATCGGAAGAAAAATATCGATATTTTTTTAATAATGCACAAATAGGATTATTTTGGTCAAGAATTAGTGATGGCAAATTTCTAGAGTGCAATGATACCTTTGCTAACTTAGTTGGATATGACACGCAAGAGGAATGCTTGGCAGATTATGTCTCTCTCGAGCATTACGTGAATTTAAAAGATCGGGATGAAATGCTAGAAAAAATAAAGCTGAATGGTGACATAAAGAATTACGAAATACAAGTCACCAAAAGAGATGATACTCCCTTTTGGGTGAGTATCTCTGCTCGGATAAATTTAAAAGAAGATCGCATTGAAGGTGCTGCTACCGACATTACGGAGCAGAAAAATATAGAATTAAAGTTAAAAGAATCTGAAGTAAGATATAAAGATTTATTTGAGAATTCACCAATTTCATTATGGGAAGAGGACTTCTCGTTAGTGAAAGATTATATTGATAATTTAAAGAACTCAGGAATAAAAGATTTACATGAGTTCTTCAAAAAAAACCCAGAAGAACTAAAAAAATGCGCTTCAATGGTGAAAATAGTTAATGTTAATAAAAGAACGCTTGAATTATACCAAGTTGATAATATTGAGAGCCTTTTGGTCGATCGGAGTGAAATTTTTACAGATGAGTCATTAGTTGTATTTATGGAAGAAATTATAGCTTTTGCTGAAGGAAAGACAAGGTTTGAATCTGAAGCTATTACAAAAACATTGAAGGGAGAGAAGTTCCATCACTTATCTGTTGTCGAAATCGCCAACGGATTTCAAAAAGATTGGTCAAAAGTGTTAATCTCTATAATAGATATCACTAAAAGAAAAGAAGCAGAGGAAGAACGCAACAGATTTTTTAATTTAGCTCTTCACATATTATTAATTGCTAAGTTCGACGGAACAATCTTGCGAACTAATCCGGGTTGGAAAGAAATATTAGGTTATGATGAATCTGACTTATTAGGAATTAATTTTAAGGACCTGATTCATCCAGATGATCAGGAAAAGACAATCCTTGAGATGGAAGGACTTTCTAAAGGTTGTGTAACAAAACACTTTGAAAACCGATATAAGAGGAAAGATGGCTCTTACCGTACTCTCGCTTGGTCTGCAGTGCCTCATTTAGATAGAAAAACTGTTTACGCAATTGCTTATGATGTGTCCGAACAAAAACGCATAGAGAGTGAGATAATCGAGTCAGAAAAAAAATTTAAAGATATATTAGAAGCTGTACCTATAGGTATAATTATTAGCAATCTAAAAGGAGAACTATTTGAGGTTAATTCAAGCGCAATAAAAATGTTCGGTTTTGATTCAAAGGAAGAATTTCAAAAATCACCTGCCGAAAGCTATTATGGTGATCCTGCAGATAGACTTCAGTTTGTACGGTTGCTTGAAAACGGGCCTGTAAGGGAATTTGAGATAAAGTTCAAGCACAAGAATGGAAAATTATTTTGGGGCGCCTTAACATCGATTGCTAAAACTGTGAACGATGATGTCCTTATTTTTAATGCGATTCAAGATATTTCCGAACGCAAGATTGATGAAGAAATCATCGCTGACTTAGCTAAATTTCCTGCAGAAAATCCAAATCCTGTTTTAAGAGTTAGTAAGAGTGAGCGTATTCTATACATAAATCCAGTTGGTAAAAATATATTTCAAACAAAAATCGGAAATAAGATTCCACCTGCGCTAGAAAAAGATATAAGAATTGCTATTAAAGCAAACAAGAACTTGAATTCAGAGATACAACTATATAATCATATTTATTCAATTTTTATTGTTCCAATAGAAGGAAAAGAGTATACCAATGTGTACGCAATGGATATCACCGAGTGTACAATTAAGGAGCAAAATTTAAAAGATTCTCAGAAAAAATTTAAATTATTGAACGAAGAATTAGAAATGATTTTGGATAATCTTCCAGGCTTAGTTTTTTTTAAAGATGATAAGAACAATTATATCAAAGTAAATAAATATATTGCTGATGCTCATGAAAAGACAAAAAGCGAACTGGAAGGTAAAAGTTTGTTTGATCTTTATCCTAAAGAGGAAGCACAAAAATATTTTGATGACGATTTAGAAGTTATAAAAAGCAAAAAACCTAAGATTGAATGCATAGAGCCGTGGGACGTAGCGCAAGGAAGAAGATGGATTAACTCAAGCAAAATACCCCTATTTGACGAAAATAATAAAGGTATAGGAATAATAGGGTTTTCAAAAGATGTTACCGCGCAAGTTAATTCTGAGTTGAGATTGAGAGAATCAGAAAAGAAGTATCGTAGTTTAGTTGAGACCGCTGAAATGGGACTAATCGAATTTGACTTCATCGAAAATAGAGTTTCTTACATTAATCCGAAGCTATTAGAAATTACAGGATATACAAAGGATGAAGTATTTGACGAAAAAGCAGTAATAGAAATCATTCATTCCGAAGACCTCGAAAATCTGATAAAACCAAGCGAGGGTTTGCATGTTGAATTTAGAATTTATACCAAGGATCAAAAATTAAGATGGTTATCTGGTATAAGGAGTAATCAATACGACAAGGAAGGAAAGATTATTAAAACAATACTATGGTTATGGGACGCAACTGAAAGGAGAGAAATAGAGGAAATAAAATCAGATTTACTAACACGGTTCTCCCATGAGTTCAAAACACCACTGATTTCAATAATGGGTTTTACTGAATTGTTGATGTCTACATGTGAAGATAAGATGGACAAAAAGGCACTTTCGTTTCTAAATAATATCAAAAATGGAAGTGAACGGTTAAATACTCTTGTAAATACATTTATTGAATCTTCTCATTTAGATAAAGATTTTTCAAAATTGGAATTAGGCCGTGTGAATTTATTAACCTTAATAGAAAAAGCTTTGAGAGAGGTGAAAGGGGTAGCAATCTTGAGAAATCATCTTATCGATATAAGCGTAGACGAAAAATTAATGGTAGAAATAGATAAAGATAGAATATACACAGTACTCACCAATCTTATCTTAAATGCTATTAAATACACTCCAATTGGAGGAACTATTTTAATCAGATCCAAAATCGAGCAAGATTTTATTGTGACTTCAATTAGTGATAACGGGATTGGGATCACCAGCTCTGAAAAAGAAAAATTATTTGAAAGATTTGGAAAAATTGAACGATATGGCCATGGTTGGGACATTATTACTGATGGAATTGGAATGGGTTTATATATTTCAAAAAAAATAATAACTGAACATGGAGGTAAAATTTGGGTCGAATCTCAAGGAAGAAATAGAGGATCGACATTTAATTTTACTATTCCAATTAGAAAAAATTAATTTAGTTAATATTATCATAAATATTTAAACAGAAACTCAAAATCTACTAAATCAAATGGCTTTAAAATATATCCATTTGCTTGAGTTTCTTCCATTTTTTCTTGCACTTTAAAACCCGGTATAGCAGTTAGAAAAATGACGGGGATATCTTTATATTTTTTATTTTGTTTAATTTGCTTACATATCTCAAATCCACTTACATCGGGTAAGATAATATCAAGAAGTATAAGTTTTGGTGTGTTCAGAATCATTTCCTCCAAACCATTCGCACCAGTATGGACTCCCTTACAGGTGTAGCCTTTATTTAAAAAATAATTTGTTAAAAGTTCAACAGTTGGTAAATCATCCTCTATTAGAAGCACATCGAATTGTAATGGTATTGCATTAGGTTTATCATTTTTAGGAATAAACTTATTTTCTATTTGTAGGGTTTGATTTAATACATTTTCTATTATTGATACAATCTCCTTATCTAAATTTAATTTGTGTTTTTCAATAATGAGTTGTAAAAAGCCCTTTATGATAGTTACCTTTTGTTTTAAATAATAAATTGCATTAGGATTTAATTGATAATCAAGGTTTAAGTTAAAGTCTCCTAATTCTCTTGATTTTTCTTTTATATATTCATCAACACTCACTCGAATTAATTTTGAGAGCGTTTTAGATTCTATATTATTAGTAAAATCTTGCCATTTTTTTTCTGTTTCACGAGAAATATATACCGAAATTCTTTTTTTATCACCATAATAATTTTTCTCACCCTCTTTCCATCTTGTAAAACCTTTCGTTAATTCACCCCGCCAAATTGCTTGTCTTCCAGTTTCTTCCTCATATTTCTCCATTTCTTTAGTTTTATTATTATCAGTTAAAATTGGTATCACCATTTAAAATTATTTTTTTATACTAAATATTATCATTATGAACTTTCACCTATTATAAAGTAAAAAGTTATGGATAAAATATAAGAATTTAGTTGAAATTAAATGTTTTTAGTATATGCGGAATTTCTTATCTGGGTTAAAATATCGTAGTGAAATAAAAATTAACGATTTAATAATCCCTTTTTCATGAACATTTCTTTCAGTTCAGAGATAACTAAACTTCTCTGACTTTCTTTTGATTCAACTTCTGATTTTAGGATTTTTGGGGGTGGAAGAGGTGGTTTAAGAGAATTAAGAGAAATTAATGTGTTTGTAGATTCCTTTTTAGGAGCTAAAGGAGGAGTACTTAGAGTTGAAGATGATGATAATGATTTTTTTGCGTCTTTTATCTTAGATTCAGTAATTTTTTCAGTATTTTTAACTTTCTCATCCGCAATATCAGGGGGAACTAAAACAATTAACCGTTTGGGAGGTCCAATACCTCCTCTTTTATGCTTAATTTTTGGTGATGATGTTGTTTTTTTCTTTTTTTTCTTAGATTTATCTTTAATGATATTTGATTCTGCAATAAACTCCCTTGGGACTTTTTCAAAGGGCACAGAAACAAGAGCCTGAGAAAGATCAGCGGGGAGTAGTCTAAATAAAATTCGTTTAACTTCCGATAATTCTCCTACAACACTATCCATTAATTTTAAATTGATATCTAATATTTTCTGAAGCTTTTCTTCAATATCTGGTAAAATTTTTTCTGTGGTTAGATTCGATTTATCTTTCGAGAAAATACTTTTTATACTTTTAGCAATTTGAGGTTCGGAAGAATAAAAGTTATAAATGCTGGTTGGTATTATATCGAAATTCCATGATTTCTCACTATTCTTAAACGTGTTTGATATTTTATCAGTTAAATATTCAAGTTTAATTTGAAAATCAGGATCGTCAACAACATCTGAATCTGCTTTATTCAAAAGTAATACAAAATAAGGATTTTCATTAAGAAATCCAAGAATCTCAAGAATACCGTTTAAATAATTAACCCCATCATCATAGCGTGAATCATCTTGCGAATCAAAAACAAAAATTAAAACATCAAGATTAATAAAGAATCGCTCAGGGGATTCTAGATATTCTTCAATGTGATCTTTTTGACCTCCTAAATCCCATAAAACTAAATCTAATTTTTCGGATTGAAATTCTTCAACATTCGCACCTATAGTAGGTTCTAGGTTAATCATATCATTGTAATTGTAATCATTCATCATTCTATTTAGTAACGAGGTCTTCCCCGCATAGTCTAAACCGGCAATAACTACTTTCATTTTTATCTTTTTAAGGTAAAGATTTCTTTTATTCCACGCATTAGTGATTAGATAGGCTGCAACTAATGATGCATTGAATGTTGATTTCTCTAAATTTACTTTTTTAGCGCGCTTCTCATAATCTGCTGCTTTTAATGAAGACAATTCTCTAATAGTATTAATGTCAATTTTTTTAAATTTTTCAATGTCATCAGATTTTATATTTCTTAACTTCTCAATACTTAAATCGAGAATAGAACCTAGACTAGTTGGATAATAATCAATATTTAAAAATCGATCACAAAAATATTTTATAATTGTTTTTGCTGATTCAGACATATTTAAATAATAAATTTGGCTTTTTTAAATTTATACTAATTGTAATTTCTTTGTTCCAAAATTATTTTTGATTTCATATTTTTGTACTATTTACTTATCTTATAGTTAAATACAAAAGAATTATATAGAGGTTCTGAACATAGTATATATAAGATAATATCTTTTGTTATAAAAAATGCGATTTTTTATTAATTTTTTGTAACAATTCTAATTAAATTTACAGGTCAAAAAATGCTATTGAAAGAAATGGTAAATGAGGATTTTAATAACTATTATCGATTACTTAAAAAAGATTTAGATGATCAGCCATTTATTCTAGTAATAGGGAAATATGATCATGTTTTGGGTCCAAGAGCTTTATACTCCTCCGTCAACTTAAAAGATGAATCGTTTGTCAAAAATCTATTAAGAGATGCTCTCAATACTAAAAATGAATTCTTAATTTTAGATTTTAATCGATTCTATTCTCAAATTTATAAAATCGAAGTGGCTGATGAAAATGCAAGAGGGAAAAAACAACTCTACGCAATAATATTACTTCGTGACGTTGAATATCCTATGATCCCAATTCTTCATTTTAAAAGAATTGGAATGATTTTTCGCAAGATAAGACCCGAAGATATTTTAAAAAACGACGTTACCGCTTTCGAAAATTTTTTCAAAGAAATCTGTGATATATACATGAAAAAAGGGGAAGTCCTACCATTAGAAGCTACTAATCTGCAAATAAGAAGTGGAGTGAACACAATTCAAGGATTCTGTGAATTGATATTAGAACAAGTAAAAAAAGAGGAGATAGTCCCTAAAGAAGATATTAAAAATTATGTTGAATTAATGCTCGATTCGTGTGATGATGTTATAGATGCATTAGAAAGACCATTCTCGTCAGCTAGCAAGTAAAAATATGAGGATTTAAATGAACCAAAACAAAAAATTAGTATTAGTAGGACCTCCAGGTGTGGGAAAGAGTACAATTAAAGAGATATTTTTTGATAAACAAAGCCCAACTCGATTATTAGAAGCACCTTTAGAACCATCAAGAGGGATTAATTCAGAATCATACTCTTTTTTTAACTCACACTTAGGAATATTTGATTTAGCAGGTCAAGAAAACCGGAGCTGGTTTTCAAAGAAAGGTAGTGAAATTTTTGAGAAAAGTAATGCTATAATTTGCATTTTTGATATTAATAATTCCCTAGAGTCAATTATTGAATTTCTTATAAAAATTCATAGGATAAGGGAAGACTTATCCTTACAAAACTGCTTTTTTTTTGCATTTTTACATAAAACTGATAAAGTAAATCCTTCATACGTAAATCAAAAAATAAGGAGATTACAGGAATTCTTTTCTTCTCAAAAAATTATGGGAGATGACTTTCAGATATTTGGAACTTCTATTACAAAGAATTTTTTTTATACAACTTTTTATACAATTTCTGAAATCCTAAAAAGACTTTATGAGGAGGATAACATATTAAATATGAATTTTCATGAACTTTCAAAAATAAAGAAAGAAATCTCACTGATCCTCGAGAATGATGCTTTTAACAATTATTCTACAAAATTATTTGCTCAAGAATATAATATAACAAATGAATTAATGATAGAACATCTAAAAAGATTAGAAAAGTTCGGTTTGGTAAAAAATGTTGATAATTTTAGCTCATTTCAATTAACTGAAAGAGCTGCTTATATTAAAATTGGATTGGAACGAGAAAGACTTGATAATAGCGATGATAATTTGAATAGAAATCTCGATATGTTTCATATCTTATTAATTTTAAATTACAACAATTAGCTTTAGAAATGATCATTTAGTTATAGAATCAGAATTTATAGATTTAGAATTTGGATTAAAAAGAAAATAATGGAAGAAATAAACTCAAAAATTAAACAAGGAATTCAAAATTCCCAAAATAATGGAATCTTGGAATTAGTTGAGTTTTATAAAGAATTCATTGAATATGCTAATTTTGCATTTATAATATTTAATCAAGATAATAAAATTCTATATTTTAATTCAACAGCTGCAAATTTTTTTAGCATTGATCATGTTGCTTTAAAAGCTTTGACAAAAAATAATTTATTTGCTCAAGTTGGGAACCTTCCAATTGGAGAAGAATTATTAATTCAAAACTTAAACGATAGTGAATATTTTGAAAATAAGGCCATCCATATTTTAAAGAAAGATAATAATCGAATTTGGGTAAATTTATGTTTAAAACCTATAAAAAATAAAAATGATAACTTAATTGGAAAAATTTTAACAGGATTTGATATATCAACTCAAATTCAGTCAGATCAGATACTTCAAAATTCTGAGGAAAGATTTCGGAGTATTTTTAATTCAATCAATAGTTGTATAGCAGTATATGAGACTATAGATTATGGTAAAACATTTATAATTAAAGATTTTAACAAAAAAGCTGAAAAAATTGAAAAACTTAAAAAAAGTGATATCGTTGGAAGAAATATTTTAGAAATTTTTCCAGGTGCAGAGGATTTTGGATTAATCCAAGTATTCAGAAGAGTATGGAAGACTGGAATCCCAGAGTCACACCCAATATCTTTTTATAAAGATAATAGAATTCAAAGTTGGAGAGAAAACTATGTTTATAAACTGGAGACTGACGAAATTGTCGCAGTATATAATGATCTAACTGAAATGAAAAATCAAGAGGAAATCTTGAAGGAAAATGAAGAAAAGTTTCGAATAATGACCTCGAAGGTTATGGATTCAATAGTGCAACTTGATCATGAGGGTAATATAATATATTGGAATGATGCTGCAAAAAGGGTATTTGGTTATGAATTTAATGAAATAAAGGGGAAAAATTTATTTAAATTAATCACAACAGAAACAAATAACAAAGCATTCATCAGTTTTTTTAATGGTTCTAAGGGGGATAAAAACTTCACTAATATTGGAAATATTATCGAGCTTACTGGTAAAAAAAAGGATGGAAGTGAATTACCAATTGAAATTTCTTTCTCCTCAATTAAATTTAAAGAGATGTGGTATTCGATCTGCATAATAAGAGATGTTTCTGAAAGAAAAGATTATGAAAATCACCTTAAACAAGTATTGAACTTTGAAAAATTGCTTACATCAATTTCATCTAATTTTCTTAGTACAATTGATTTCCAAAAATCTATTAATGATACGCTTAGAAATATAGGAATTTCTAAAATGGTCTCCAGAGTTTTTCTTTTTTCTTTTGATGAGAATGAAGAATACATGATGAATACTCACGAATGGTGCGCAGATGGCGTTGAACCTCATATAGATTTATTTAAGAAAGCGTTATTAAATGAAGATCCGTCTGTTAAGAAAAAAATTCTCTCTGGAAAATTTATCAGCATTGAAAATAGCTTAGAAACTTCTATAGATTCTCCTAACCTAAGAAAAATTCTTGCAAGTAGGGGAATTCATGCTACATTAATATATCATATATATACTAATGGTAAAATTTCGGGCATATTAGGTTTTAATGATGAAAAGAGACCTAGAGCATGGACACCCGAAGATTATTCCCTGTTGAAAGTTGTTTCACAGATAATTGGTAATGCTTTAGAGGGGAAAATTGCTGAAGATATAATAAAAGAGTCAGAAGAAAAGTATAGATTAATATCTGAAGATTCTGATGATTTAATAATGGTTTATAATGAAAAGTTGGAAATAGAATATGTTAATGGGGAGACTCATGAAAGAATTCTAGGGTATTCTGCTCATCTTTTTTGGGATCAGAAATTTTTGTTTTCCATAGTTCATCAAGATGATTTTAAGAATCTAAGCTTGTCCATTAGAGAGGGATATAAAAAAGGGTCCTATAAACTTCAAATACGATATAAACATGAAAAAGGGCATTATATATGGTTTGAAATTAGAGAAAAAACATACCATGACAATATGGGATCTAAAAAATCGTTAACTGTGGGAAGAGATATAACAGATATAAAGGTAATACAGGATCAATTACAAGAATCGGAGGAAAAATTCAGAAATATTACTGAGCAAAATCTAATGGGGATTGGGATCTTACAGGATAATACTCTTAAATATATTAATAAAGCAATGGCAGATCTCTATGGATATTCAGTAGAAGAAATGTTAAGTTGGAAGTCCATGGAGATGTTTAAAATAGTTGCTCCCGATACATTAGAAATCGCAAGGGAACAAGCGTTGAAAAAACAAGCAGGAGATCCCACTCAATTAGTTCATTACATAGTTCACGGAGTTAAAAAAACAGGGGAACTGGTTTGGGTCGATAATGTCTCTAGATCAATAACCTATGAAGGTCGTCCTGCAGATTTAGTATCTCAAATAGATATTACAAAAAAAATGGAAGCTGAGCAAAAATTAAAAGAATCGTCCAAATTTCCTACAGAAAATCCAAATCCGGTTTTAAGAGTTAGTAAAGAATTTGTTCTTTTTACAAATCAAGCTGGAAAAGAGTTATTTCAAGCAAAAGTCGGGAATGAGATTCCACTCGAGTTAGAAAATTACGTTGGAATGGCTTTTAATGAAAATAAGAATGTGACTTCAGAGATTCAATTAAATGGCCATTTCTATTCAATATTCGTAACTCCAATAGAAGGAACAGAGTATGCTAATATTTACGGAATGGATATTACCGAACGTACAATTGCGGAGCAAAAATTAAAGGAGTCGGAAGAAAAATACCGATATTTTTTTAATAATGCCCAGGTAGGATTATTTTGGTTAGGAATCAGTGACGGCAAATTTCTTGAGTGCAATGAGACTTTTGCCAAATTAGTTGGATATGACACGCGAGAGGAATGCTTGGCAGATTATGTCTCTCTCGAGCATTATGTGGATTTAACCATGCGTGATAAAATGTTTAACGAAATCCGTATTAAAAATGAAATAAAAGATTTTGAAATACTGGTCACTAAAAGAGATGGGACTCCTTATTGGGCGAGTATCTCTGCTCGAGTAGACCTAAAGGAAAATCGCATTGAAGGTGCTGCTATTGACATCACGGAGCGCAAGCAAGCAGAACGGGAATTAAAAAAATCTGAAGAAAAATATAGAAACATTCTTGAAACTATTAAAGAAGGGTATTTCGAGGTCGATTTAGACGGAAACTTTACTTTTTTTAATGATGCGTTTTGTGAAATTTTTGGGTATTCTCGGCAAGAACTATTAAAGATGAATTATGGTGAATTAAGCGATGAAGATATAAAGCAATATCTATTTGAAGAATATAATAAAATGTTCAAAACTAAAAAGGAATTTGAGTTTTTTGAATATCCAATGAAAATGAAGGATGGAGGATACGTGCATATCGAATCTTCTGCTTACTTAAGGTATGATGATAAAGATCGTATTATAGGATTTAAAGGAATTTCTAGAGATGTATCAGAGAGAAAGAAAGGAGAAGCATTAAGACGGAATTTTAGCAAGAAGCTTGAAGAAGAAGTCGATTTAAGGACAAATCAACTTACTGAGGCACTTGAAAAACAGAAACTGTATCTTGATCAAATTATTGAAAGTTCCCATTTTAAGACGGAATTTTTAGCTACCATGTCCCATGAATTACGAACACCTTTAAATAGCATCATAGGATTTACTGACTTACTTCTAGAAGGTACACACGGAAGTCTAAATAACGCTCAATTAGAATTTCTTAAGGATATTAAAAGTTCAGCAGAGCATCAATTTGATATGATCTCTCAGATACTGGATATTTCTAAAATCGAGTCAGGTCAAAGCTCCTTGAAAATCGAAGATATTTTACTATATAATTTCATAAATAATATAATATCAACCTTAAGACCTTTAATTAACGAAAAAAAGTTAACATTAGAAATGAGGGGTATAAAAAAGAAACTAGTAGTTAGAGCAGATCCCATCAAATTTAAAAGTATATTAGAAAACATTTTGGGTAATGCAATTAAATTTACTGAAAAAGGATATATTATCATTGAATTTTTATATTACAAAGAGGGGTGGGAATTGCTGATAAAAGATTCTGGTATTGGTATAGCAGAAGAGAATTTTGGGCTAATTTTTAAAGATTTTCAAAGGATTGAATCAACCTTTATAGATTCGACACCAGGTTCTGGTTTAGGTTTAACTCTAACTAAGAGAATTGTAGAGCTTCATGGTGGGAGGATTTCATTTAACAGTAAATTAGGAGAAGGTACAACATTCAGGATTAGGATACCTAAGGATCCTATAAATAAAGAAGTGTTTGAAGTAGAAAACTTTTTAAAATCATTATAAATTTAAACGTAATTAAAATGTTGGAGAATAAAGAAGAGATTTTATTAGATAATAAGGAAAACGTAAAGGAAACAACTGAATTATATGAGTTTTGGCTGAATCTTGAAACTGTAATATCTACCATATCATCAAGATTTCTTGGAAACTTTAATATTCATGAGGTTATTAATGCAACGTTACGGGATATCGGTATTTTAAGTGCCGTGAGCCGTAGTTATATTTTTTCAATTAGTAATGATGCCAAATATATCAGTAATACTTATGAGTGGAATGAAGAAAATGTAAGTCCAAGAGTCCATAAACTCCAAAATGTGGAATTAAGCAGATTCCCATGGTTAATCGATCAACTTTTGAATGGAAAAATTATCCATATATCAAATATTAAAAATCTTCCCAAGAATGCTATTGCAACAAGGGAATTTTTTGAATTACAAAATATCAAATCAGTGTTAATATTTCCTATTTATGTAAAATCTAATTTATTTGGTTTTTTAGGTTTTGACTCTGTAAACGTTGCGAGAGAATGGAGAGAGACAGATTTCTCACTACTTCGTATCACATCACAAATTATTGGGAACGCGTTTGAACGAGAAAAATTTGAAGAATTAATAAAGGAATCAGAAGCAAGCTACAGATTAATTTTAGAAAATATCAATGATCTAGTTGTTATTATAAACTCAAATTATAAATTCGAGTATCTAAATGAGGAAACTTTAGTCAAGCTATTAGGTTACCGGAATGAAGAAGTTTTAGGTTATTCTTGTTTAGATTTCATACATAATGATGAAATTGAACAGTTTACTCAAGCATTTAAAAATAACTACAATGTAAAAGATAATGTTTCAGAATTAAGATTTCAGCATAAAAATGGAGAATGGTTATGGTTTGAATGCAGAGGGCAGTCTTTTGTTGATAGAGATAATAACCAAAAATGGTTACTTGTTTTAAGAGATATAACTGAGAGAAAGTTGATTGAGGAAAGATATAAGACTCTATTCGAAAATTCTCCTAATGCCATAATATTAATTAATTTTAAGGGAGAAATACTGGAATGTAATTCAACTACAAGTAAAATATTTGGATATGGTATTGAATTTTTAAAAGGAAAAACTATTGATGATCTTAATAATCTATTCCCAATAGAGATAAAGGCTTACTTCAAAAAAATATTTCAGGCATCATTTAACAACAAATTTCCAAAACCAATTGACATTCAAATTAATAATCAACAAAATAACCAAATTTGGGTCAAGATTCAAGCCTCTTTAGTTAAACAATACGGTAGTAGTATAATACAGTTAATTTTTCAAGATATTACGGAAAAAAAAAAAATTGAGCTTTTCGAAGCCAAATTTAAGGAAGAAATTGAAGAAGAGGTTGAATTAAGAACTAAAGAATTAAACAATGCACTTGAACAACAAAAACTATACTTAGATCAGATTGTCAAATCCTCTCAATTTAAAACAGAATTTATGGCAACGATGTCACATGAATTACGTACTCCGTTAAATGCTATCATAGGGTTTGCTGATTTACTTTTAGAAGATGTGGATGGTGATTTAAGCGATGAGCAAAAGGAATTTGTCGTAGATATAAAAAGTTCAGCTGAACACCAATTTGAGATGATCAAACACATACTTAATATTACCAAAATAGAATCCGGGCAATTAACATTAAATATTCAGAAATTTTCACTAAATTCATTATTAGATCAAATTAAATCAAGTTTAAGACCACTATATAACCCAAAGAATTTGAATTTGAAAATAAAGGGGATTGGGGAAGAACTTGAGATTTGGGCAGATCCAATTCGATTAAAAGAAATTATATTAAATCTTCTGAGCAATGCGATAAAGTTTACCATTGACGGAACCGTTAGATTAAAGATTACGCAAAATTATTATAATTGGATTTTTAAAATAGTAGATACGGGGATCGGGATAGCTAAAAAAGATTTTCCCCTTGTATTTAAAGAATTTGCCAGAGTTGACTCCCCGTTTGTCCGATCTGTACCAGGTACAGGTTTAGGTTTGTCTTTAACGAAAAGACTGATTGAATTGCATGGTGGAGAAATCAATTTTACTAGCTTATTAGGTGTCGGAAGTATCTTCACATTTAATATCCCTAAAAAATTAGAAAGAATTTAGTGCCCTTACTCATGGGAATTACAAGAATTTTGCGCTTAAATTTTGTGTAATTTGAGCAATTTTTTTTAACTCCTCAAAATCATTCTCTAATATAGCCTTCATCAAATTGATTTTCAATTTCTTGATTCGCTCTAGTGTTACAGAATAATTATTGTTAATTCTATTGAATAAATCATCAAGATCATTATATAATTGTTGAGCATTTTCTAAATCATAAATTTCTAATTTGATAATCATATCATTATAGGTTTCATTCAAATCTTTAAGCCAAATCTGCCCTAGTTTCATTAAAGGAAAAAGTCCATCGATTTGACCAGTTGTTAGGCTATGTTCAAATTCCTCTTTATTTTCTTCAAATAAATTTTTAAAAAAATTATCAATTTTATTAATAACGGGGTCTATATTTACATTAGGGTTCATAAAAAATGTTATGGTAAAATTTTCATAAGTTAAGATATGCATTCCTAAATTACTTCCCTTTAAACCAAATCCTGATAAATCTTGAATATTCAATTCTACTGAAAATTTCTCTAATGCACTAATAAACATTGGAATCAAATCTAAATCTACTGGAATAAAGTTAGGATCTTTTGAGACTTCAGAAACAAGAAATTTTTCAAGGGCATTATCGAATAATTCAATTTTTAATAAAGTACGACCATCTTTGTCAGCTATAAATGCGCCTATGAAAGGGGGGATTATTTCGTCAAGATTTAATTGTATTATGTTTATACTAGCGTTAGAAAATGATTTTAAAATATCTTTAAAATAATCTTGACCCTTTTCTGTTAGACTAATTAATTCTTGATTTTTAGAATTTTCTATCTTAAGATGACCCTTTAAAACAAGACTCTTGATCAAATAATTGACTAACTTTGGAGGGCGATTTAATTTTTCAAATAATTTCTCTCTTGTTATGATAATTTGTTCATCAATAGATTGTATCAATTTCACGGATTCATCTATAACATTAAACATTAAAGCTTCTTCAGATGTTTCATCAATAAAACAAGATTTCATAATTTCAATGAAGTAAGACAAAGTCCGTGTTAGATATTTCTTTTTCAAACTGGTAAATAAGAATTTTATTAATTTCTCAGAAGGAAATTTATATTTTATTCCATCATTGAGATCATTTATTCGCTTCTGAGTAATTAAATCGATTTTATGAAGTAAAACATAAATTTTTGCTTCGGGGGTTAATTTGTTACGTATTTCGATTATTCGAATGACAAAATTTATAATATCTTCTAAACTAGCTGAAACGTCGATAACTACAATGATCACCTTTGTTTCATAAAAAATCGAATTCGCTTCAGGTGTTAGCCATCTTTCGTTTTCTTGCCCTGCTAAATCAAAGATTCCAATCTCTTCTTTTAGTCCAGGTAATCTCATAATGAGAGACTCTTCACCATAGGTCGGTTCTAAAGCATATTCTAACAATTTAGTTGAATTCTCACCTTCAAAAAAAAGCTTCCTTAAAGTAGTTTTACCTGCACCTGAAGGTCCTACAAAAATTATTTTTTTACTCAATTTGAACTCTTTTCCTTTATGTTAAAATAGAATAAATTCTTTATTTTTAATCTAATTTGCCCTATCATCCAAATTAATTTGTTTGCACTAAGAGTTTCAGATATACAAATTAAATTCTTAATTTCAAATTGACTTAAATTAAGATTGTTCAAAATAATGTTTAAATCATTTTGTCCTGAAATTATAAGATGTTCAATTTTACTATTACTCGACATATCTTCAAATGATTGAGTAATTTGAGCTATTAATTTATGAGCATGGTTAACATTACTGAAATTAAAATCTTTGGAAGTAGATTGCGATATTATACTATTATTTTGATTTGTAATGAAAAACATTGATTTAGCAGATTCATTAGTAAAATCATCCAATATCTTTTTTAGTTGAAAGGTCTCGTTTGAATAGCTAGCTAAAATTTCATAAAAAGCATTATAAGTACTAAAAATAAATTCAGGATGAATGCTCGTATAGAAAATTGAAAACGAAAATTTATCTTTTAAGGCATTGGTGATCTCACTAAGTATATTTTTACGATTTTCATTGTTGATCAAATCAATTTTATGAATGAAAATTATAATTCTCGCTGAATATGAATCGCCATCAATTATTTTTTGAATTTTTTGAATTTCAGAAACAATTTCGCTAGGATTTCTAATCCATGTTGTATAATCAAAGATATATATTATTACATCAGTGTTATAAAATGCTAGATCATATTCGTCTTTGTTATTTAATAGGGCTTCTAATTCCTGACCGGAAGAGTCAAATAATCCGATTTTTAAATCTAACCATGAATAAACAGATGGACTTAATCCCCGAGTGGGATCTAATGGATTAACCAATAATTTTTTAGGATCAAAACCTTCAAAAATTATTTTTTTAACGGTTGTTTTTCCTGTACCTGCTCTACCAAGTAACAGAATTTTTTGAGCTGAAGTGGATTTAAAGAAACTTTCAATATTATTTTGAAAATACTTATTCCGCTCTGATTTTTCAATGTTGAAAATATCTTGTCCAAAATTAATCAAATTTTTTTTAAAACTGTATGAATTAATTGCTTCTTTTTCCTCTAAAAAAAGACTCACAATTTCATATCCAACTTTAGGCACTCTTGTTTTATCGCAATAAGATAAGATAGTTAGGTTACTGTAACTAGTTTCAATTAATTCTTGTTTACTAAAATCTTCGCTGTAAGCAAATGTCATATAAATTTTATTAATCAGATCCTCTTGGATTTCAAAACCGTGAGGATATTTGATATCCAAAACTGAACCCATTTTATTATCCCAACTAAAGAGTACGATACCAACGACCAAGATCAGAACACTAATTACTTAAGATTTTGTACTTTTCGCGAAGAATTAAATTTAAATAATAAATAAAAAATGTTATATATAAACATATCTAAATACTAATAGAGATTTAACACGATTATAATAATAGAGAACAGATAAAGAGAATTTATAACAATTTATAGTGAATAAAATGAAAAAAGTTTTCGTTGTCGAGGATAATGAGAAGAATATGAAATTATTCCGCGCGATTTTGAAAATCATACCGGATATTGAAGTTTTTGAAGAAACTCGAGGAGATTTAGGATTTGAGCTAATAAAATCCGGGGATCCTGATATAGTAATTTTGGACATTCAATTACCAGAAATGAATGGAATCGAAATATGCAGTGAATTAAGAAAGTTAGATAAATTTAAGGATACTCCAATAATTGCAGTAACTTCCTTCGCCATGAAGGGAGATAAAGAACGCATTATGGATGCTGGTTTTACCCAATACGTTTCAAAACCTATTAAAGTTCAAGAATTTAGAGAAGTTGTAAAAAATTATCTAAATCTTGAAAATTAATATTCTTTTTATCTATTAAATAAAAAGTTTATAATAATATAGCTATTAATACACTTAATTCTAAGAGTTCTCTATTTGATTTAAAAAAAATATCTGATCAATTTGAAAGGTATTATAATTATTGGTTATAATGAAGAATCTAAAGCTTTTATTGATAAACAATTTCCAAGTAATATTGCTGAATTTCTAAAAATTTCACCACAAATTCTCAAGGAACTATCAGATCACCACTTTAGAAAGAAAATGGAACCAAATTATCTAGAAGTAGTGTTAGAGGGTGATATAAATGTTGCGAGCTTTTACTCCGGATTTTCTTTTAGGCATTACGTGGGAACCCCAAATTTTACCGTTGTTGTTTTTCTTTCAGAAGATGATTTTCTTTCTATAGATTTTGAAGGAATGATGCGCTGTATATCTCACGAATTACTTCCAAAACGAGAAGCTCTTAATTTCGATGACATTCTGGGAAAATATTATACGATGTTAAAAAATGAAGAATTAACTCCTTATTGGGAGGAAATTATTGAAGGTGAAACGAGTTTGATTGAAAGAGAATTAAAAAAGAATGAGGATGCACCTAGGACGAAACAGGAAGATGGTCAAATAGAAACTTTTGTTAAAGACAAATTAGAAAAAGATATAGTCAATTCTGATTTAGCCTTAAAAAATTCTGAGCTTGAAAATTTATTAACAGAGAAGAAAGGAAAAATCAGGGAATTATCTATAAAATTCACGGATTTAGCTTCTCAAAACGCTCTAAAAGAAGAAGAAATCGATACTTTAAAAAATGAAATTAGCGAACAATACATTACATTAGAAAAATGGGGTCAACAATTAGCTGAATTAAACGAAAATAATTCAACATTGTTGATTGAAGTAAACAAACTTACAGAAAAGCTCAATGAAAAAGAAATGAAGTTAACTGAAAATGAATCAATTCTCTCTCAATTAAAAAATGAATCACTCGAAATAAAAAATATTGAAAAAGAAGCAGAAAATATTTTACAAGAAATGGAGGATCTAAAGAATATCAATCTCGGATTACACTCCGAAATTAAATCGTTAGAAACGCAAAATGCAATGCTCAAAGAAGAGATTGAAAAGTCAAAAATGTCAAGAAATTTAAATATCGATTCAATGACTACCCTTAAATTTAAAATCAAGAATTTTAAAGAACAGCTTTCCACTAAAGCTTTACGTGAAGAAGAAATTAATGAACAAATCTTTGATTTAAAAAAAGAAATAAAAGTCTTAAGACGCGAAAGGGACCATTATTTACAAATCGTGAAAGATAATAATCTCATTTGATTTTAATTTCTATATATCTTGTTATGAATAAGCTAATTGATAAATTTCCCTTTTATCTCGTGCTAATATTGATGATCCTTAACAAAAAACATATACTTTTAAACATATATTTTTTTATTTATGATAATAGTTTTAAACATGAAATACTAATATAATATATAAAATTCAAATTTAGGTGTATTAGAATGTCACTTGATACCAAATCATTCGATAACATTTTATCAAAAATTATCAAATCTGAAAGTGGAATTAAAAAAGTAATATTAGTTGATAGAACAGGATTGACAATCGCGAGTGTTTCAAAATTTTCGTATTTTCCAGCTGATGTTGATGGGATCGGTGCTATCGCGAGTGCGGTGTTCTGTGCGAGCGAAGAACAAGGAAAGAACCTGGAACTTGGCGATCTGGAGATAGTTACGTCAGAATTTGGCGGCGGCAAAATTTTTGCATCTAGTTGTGGTCCAAAGGGGGTATTGACACTGATTTCTGATCCTGAAATTAATATTGGTTTGATTCGACTCATATTAAAACGTTCAGGAGACGAATTAAAGGAGATTTTAGATGAGTTCTTGGCAGATATTCCAGATACGTTAGATAGTGGCTTGGATCTCTCTGATTTAGATTCCCTTACACCCGATTAAATACGAGCTTTTTATTTCTCATTTTCATATCAATAAATAATTTTTAAATGAATTTTTAATCCAAAGATTTGTATTCTTTAATCCTCTGTAATGTTTTCATATAAAATAATTATTAAATCTTTTATCACTCTTAGATTGAAATAGTCATTTTTCGCTCTCTAGAAGAACATTATCTTTTTTAGCCTGATTTTCCATTATTCATATGACAAATTATGTTTAATCATGATGATGATACCAAACACGCAATTAGCGTGGCAGCTTATTTATTTGCTGAAAAAGGAATACCTTTTGATGATTTATGCTGGATGTTAGCCGAAAGACAACTATACCTTCAGAATGATTTTCAAAAGGTAGATGAGAACTCAATCGCGCAAAGAGCAGCTGAGATTTATTATACTTCCCCTTCTTATGATATTCTCTGTTGGTTAATTTCAGAAGTAGATTTAACTTTGAAGCGTGCCAATTATCTAGGTCATCCAAAACCATACTTTATACTATAAGAAATCATGCGTTTTGAAATAGAAAAGAGATTACATAGAGTAAAAATAAGCTTCAAGAAAGGAGAAGTGAAATGCCCCAAAGCTTCTCAGTGTGATAAAGCTGAAAGTAGTATGAGATGCAACTTATATTTTTCCAAGTGTAGCAGGTTTAAAATATATTATGATGATAATCATAAGAGATAAAATTCATAAGAAATAACTATCTGAATTATTTTAAATAATATGATTAAATGATAAAATTATGGACTTAGGATTATCAAATAAAGTAGTACTGGTTTTAGCAGCAAGTAAAGGATTGGGCTTAGCTTGTGCTAAAAGTTTTTATAAAGAGGGAGCAAGTGTCGTTATCTGCAGTCGTTCGAGAGTAAATTTAGATCTTGCAAGAAAGGAAATCGAAAAGATAAATTCGAACAATTCTAACAGTATTATTGCAATCGAAGCAGATCTAAATGATAAAGAACAGATCAAGTCTTTGATAGACTCTACAATTAAAGAATATGGTACAATAGATGTTTTGGTTCACAATGCGGGAGGACCTCCTTCAGCACCGATCGACAATATTACTGAAAAAATGTGGCAAGATTCGATAAATTTGAACCTGCTATCTTTCATTAGAATATGTAAATCTATCATCCCAATAATGGAATCACAACAATCCGGAAGAATTATTGCAATTACTTCCGTATCGGTAAAACAACCGCTTGAGAATTTAGTATTATCCAATACTGCACGTTTGGGTGTTGTTGGATATGCCAAAACTTTAGCAAATGCATACGCGAAAGATAATATTCTTGTAAATGTTGTGTGTCCCGGTCCTACTCTTACTAATAGAATGAAAGAATTAATAAAAAAACAAGTAGATGAAACAGGTAAATCGGAAGGAGAAATTATGAGAAAGTGGGTTGATTCCATCCCTTTAGGTAGATTAGGAACCCCAGAAGAATTAGCTAATCTTGTAGTATTTCTTTCATCTGCGAGAGCGAGTTATATCACTGGAACTGTAATCCAAGTCGATGGAGGATTTGTAAAAAGCTCACTTTAGAATGTTAAGAAAATATCACTTCAATATTCCCGTAGTTTTTATTCGATAAATATTACATAGTATCAAATCGTTATAAAGAACATTTTTATACATTTACTATTATTATTGAATTATAATTTCGTTAACTATATAGTTACTTCATTAAATTAAATTAATTGAGTTATATTTATTATTATATAATTTAAAAGAGAGATTGCTATTGAACGAGAAAAAGGAAAGATTTAACATTCTATTATTATCATTTACACTCATTTCCTTGGTAATTTTTCAATTCACTTTTACTACTTCTAATTATCAGATAATTAATGAACAAAAAAACGAAGAAATTTCTGATATAAATACTTCACTTCAAAATACCATTACAAAACAATGGATTAACAATTCTGCTTTCGAATCTCCAATAGAACCAACATGGTTTTGGGAAAATGGCGCTGAGGGAGATAATTCTGATTTGGATGCAATTACCACCCCAGGACAAGCCAATTTTCGCGTGCTTGGAGAAAAATTAACTTTTACGCTAGTTTCGGGAGTTGTGAATTCAACCACATCACTAGGATGGAAACAATTTCGAAATGGGGATTTCCAATATCCTACTACGGCAGAAATAACTTCAGTGGGTTGTGAAGTATATCACTATTGGCATGATGATACTAATCAAGCTCCAAGCGTCCATTGGAAAAAAAATGTGAGCGTTCCTGTAGATATGTCTGATTACGTTATTTCTTCAGCATCATTAGAGATTATATATAATGCTAGTGTTAATGCAGATATAGACACCCCAAACGACCCGGTTACTAACTTTGCAATTGGAGATTCTGTAACTTTTTATTCCCAAATTTCTGATTTAGGCTATAACCCACCAATCTATACAGTAGCAGAAAATAAAACAAAATATTTGGGTCAAGATTCACCTTCATTCTTGAGTTTTTCAGATCGAACCTTGGAAACTGCTAGTGAATTGGATTTGATAACTGCCCTTAATTCTGCATTTGAAAAAGATCCAGATCATTCCAATTTTACTCTTACATTAGGAATGGATATCTATAGCGAGGATAATGAACCCGGAACTGATAATGATCATTTTGATTCTCTAATTATTAAATCTTGCAATTTAACTCTAACTGTAGAGAAAAAAATAGATCAATCGACTTCGTTATCATGGAATCAGATAGGAAATCAAATAAGTGGAAGTAATATTCAAATTACTGGGGCGAATTTTAATTTTAAATATAAAGTTGATAAAAATTGGCCCTCTCAAGCACCACTTTCGGAGATAAGATTTTATATAAACGATAAAGTTTACACTGAAGGTATAACAAAAATAAGTTCAGCAACAACCTCATTTCAAGAAGCTAAATTAGGTGGGTTTAATGTATTGGGATTTATTGAAAAAGATATAAACATTACAGTATCTATTGAGGTTTTTTTAAAAGATAATTTCGATTTGAATGAAACTATTGACATCTCGATTGATGATGTATATTTAAATATTACATATATTGAAACACTTCCCGATTATGAAAGTGATTATGTATTATTTTTTAACTCAGTTGATAAGACTCTTGATCCCCTGCTCGAGGTTCCAATTGGGGAAGTAATAAATTTAACTCTCAAATTCACGGATATCATGGGGACTCATTTAAGTGGGGCAGAAATTTTAATCACAGGAATTAGATTAAGAGAAAATTTAACTGAAAATGTAGCTTTAGAACAATATACAATTATGCTCAATACAACAGAAAGACTAGATTTAGGTGCGAATTTATTAACACTTACAGCTTTATATCCTGATTATCAAACAAAATTAGTATACCCAAGAATAACAGTTAGAAAAATAAATGCTGAAATTATCCCTACTTCAGGTTTAAATGTCGTTAACATTAAACCTGGAGAAAATGTGCCTTTGCAAATATGGTTGAATGATACTGATTATGGAAATAATATAACTGGGGCTGTTGTTACCTATTCATATTCAAATGGAGATGGAGTTCTCTCCGATCCTGATAATGATGGAATATATGAAGGAATTATTCAAAATTTACTTCCTGGTTCCCATGTGGTCACTATAAATGCCCTTGTTGGAGATGATTATCAAGTTCAAAGTTTTCAATTAACTATAAATGCGCTTTCACCCCCAAATCCTCTTTTAGATTTGTTGATATATATTTTATTGGGAGCTATCGTGGTTGTGTCTGGAGGTATAGTATTATACCAAACTCACTTTAAATATCCCCCAACTATCAGAAAGATCAGGAAATTAAAGAAGAAAATAAGAAAAGAGAAGAAATTGAAAAAAATCGAAATCAGTAATAGAGGAAATATTATTAGTAATAGAATAACGGAAAAAACTGCCCTAATTTATGTAGAACCTTCATTACCAATAATTAAAAAAGGACAATCAGATCAAAAGGGGATCAATACCAAAGATGCTCAGAATTTAAAAAATAAGGGGGGAGATTTTAAGTAACTCCATTAAGGTGAATATCGTGAATCGAAAACAAATAATTAGCACGTTATTACTGGGAATTTTAATAATTCAAATTTCTATGTTGGAGACTTATCCCCTAAATAGAAATGCTGTCTCTTATAATGAATCTATTGATGTTTTAAAACCATCTGGGTCGGATATTATTGAAACGCAATGGTTAAAGAACACGGATTTTTCTACTTTAGATGATTGGTTTATCTTAAAGGGAGAACAAGGTGATAATTCGAGTATTGATGCAAATATAGATAACGGTCAAGCAAATTATGTCGTTATTGGAGATATTTATAATTTTCAAGTAACTTCCGGAAGTGCCAATTCCTCAACTTGGGATGGATGGGGAATTTATAATAACAGTGATTTTCTTTTACCCGATGTGGTTGAAATAAATAGCACTGGGTGTTATGTCTACCATTTCTTAGATGAGGGTGAAAGCGGAGGAGCTGGTCAAGTACACAATTTCCCAAGTGTTCATTTCAGAAAAAATGTAAGTTTGCCTCATGATATGTCAGATTATAAAATTACAACAGCTTCTCTAGAAGTGATTTTTAATGCAACTGTGGATTCTAATGTCGATGCTCCAGGTGACATAGTAGATCAATCAGCAATTTGGGATTCTGCTACATTTTATGTCGAAATCGCGGATTTAAATATTAGTTATGCTTTCAGAGTCGCTGAAAATAAAACTTCTACTCTAGGTCAGGATTCTCCCCCAATTTTAACTATTTCAGATCAGGAATTGACATATGTTAGTGAGAATGACTTAATTACAGCACTCAACTTAGCACTTGAAAAAGATCCAAACCATTCAGATTTTACTATTACCATAGGTATTGATATTTATTGTGAAGATAACTTGTATACAGGAGTTGGTGATCTAGATAAATGGGATGCTCTCATAATTAATTCATTTAATTTAACAATGAATTATGAGAGGAAAATTGAACAATTTACATCTTTATCGTGGAATCAAATCGGAAATCAATTAACGGGGGTAGATATAGAATTAATCAACGCAACTTTTAATTTTAATTATAAAATCGATGAATTGTGGCCTACAGCCTCCTCTCCGTTTTCTGAAATTGCTGTAATCATCAATAATAACAAACATTCTGAAACGATTAGATTAGATACAGCAAATACTACATTTCAAGAAGCAAAACAAGGAGGATTTGACGTCACTTCCTTAATTTCAAAAGATGTAAATATTTCCATCTCAATTCAAGTGTTAATAGCAAATACTTTTGGATTAGGAAAAAATATTACCTTATCAATTGATGATGTTGAATTAAACATTACTTACAGTCATGCATTTCCTGATATCGAACCAGATCTACAAATATTCATCAATGGTGAAAATAAGACTACAGATCCTTTTATTGAAGTCCCTATTGGTGCGATTGTGAATGTTACAATTAGATATTCTGATGATGTAGGGTCATTTATAGAAGGGGGGTTAGTCCGGTTAACAGGCATTGGGATATTAGAGGATTTAGAAGAAAACTCAATTCATCAACACTACAGCTATTTGATTAATTCAACAGAAAAACTCAGCCAAGGAACGAATCTTCTTACAATCACTACTCAAAAAATTAATTTTCAACCAAAAAATTTAGAATTTTCGATAGTTGTAAGGAAAATTGAAACGAAGGTTCAAAGTACTACCGGGAATGATATAATAAATATAAATCCTGGAGGTAATGTTAATTTACAAGTATATTTGAATGATACAGATATTAATCAACCAATCATTGGTGCTCTTGTATTATATGACTGGGATTTTGGTCAAGGGATTCTGAGAGATGATAATAATGATGGAACTTACGTAGTAAATTTGTTGAACGTACCTGCAGGTTCTTACATTGTAACTATTTCCGTTTTTGGAAGTGAAGATTATGTATTCCATGAATATCAAATAACAATAAATGCTATTAGTGGAATTACTACAGATTGGATTCCACTTATCATTATTCTCTCAGTTGGAATTTTAGGAATTATTGGCTTTTTTACATTATATCAAACTTACTTAAAATATCCTCCTTTAGTAAGAAAAATAAGGAAATTAAGAAAGAAAATAAGCAAGGGTAAAAAAATAAAACCGACAAATTCTATGAACAGAGAATTACTTGTTGCAAAAAATCTACAAGATAAAATAAATCTCGCAGAATTTGAATCTATTCCAATAGAAAAGAGAAAAGAGTAAGAATTTAATTATTAAATAGAAATTATTAAAATAAAAGTGACAAATTATGCCAAAAGGTTTCGTAATTACAAAATGGACTGAAGACCAAGGATTAATATTATATTTAAAATACCCAGATAGCATCGAAGTAGACTTAGACGATATGATGCGGATTTTTTACGCTCATATTACAGGAGCTGGAGAAGCTGGAAACGTGATGGTGAGACTTGAAAAAGCGCGATCAAATGTATCTAGCTATTTTACTGGTATGGAATCAGACTCGCCCTTGATGATAAATTTAATATTACAATTAGGCGAGGAACCAGAAATGTTTGGTGAAACGGTAATTTCGGACATAAATAAAACTATCGTTAAATATCTCTCCCATATTAACGCAAATCCATCAAATCAATATGATTTAACACAAGAATTAAAAGGCTATCTCAAAAATTCATTAATTTTGTTAGAACGTTTAGAACATCTTTCTAAAGAACAAAGGATGGCTCAAATATACACTAATGAAAAAGGAAGAGCAATTCTCGAGTTGTTGCGAGAAAGACCATATACAAGAAAAGAGCTTCAAGGATTATTAGAAGACAAACTAGATCGTATCATAACCAACCTTGAAATATCATTAGATCCATTTATAAAAACCGATCTTGTCAGGCAAGATTGGATGGAAGGAGATTCAGATATAAGTCTTTTTCTTTTATCAGATTTTGAACTCATGAGAGCTCCTGTTGCCAATTTAGTGGAAAAAGCTCAAAAGGGTATTCCTACACCAGCAGTTGCACAACAATATCTCAATGAAGTAAAAAATTTCTTTATAACATACAAACCTTCAATTGAAGATAATAAAACAATTGCTCAAAATATGGTTAATCCTGATAAATACGATTATATCGTGCTGCTCAGAGAAAAATCATATCCGATAAGTAAAATTCCTAAAGGACCTGGAGAAAGTTTTGAAACCGTGAGATCATTTATAGATCAATTAAAAGAGGATAGAATTATTACAATTATAAAAGATAAAGATGATGAGTGGGTGTTATTACTGACCGATACCATCGCTGATACTTTTTTTCCTGAATACTTAATTGAAAATATCAGGCGAGACGTAGCAGATAAGAAATTGCGAAAAAAAACTGCGATAAAACATTTAGAAATTTTAGAACAAGTATACAAGAAGTGAATTTTAAAAGGGGAATCATGAAATGAATGAAGTGGATACCTTTAAATCAACAAAACAAGTATTAGAGCTGATTGGGCTCTCTCATAATGAGATCAATGCATATTTTCATCTTACCGGTAGGGGACCAGTAATGGTAGGGGAAATAGCTTTACTCATTAATGTAGAAGAAAATGAAGCGGAAATTGTTGCTAAAAACTTATTAGCAAAGGGATTAGTTAGAGAAATCCCTGGAAAAACGCCTTTTTATATGACTCTGCCACCATATGCTGCATTATTAAATCAAATTCGACAATTCAAGGATATTGTAAAAGGCATACAAGAAACTACACCGAAGGCCCTTGAATTGAAATTTAAAGAAATTGAACAACACTCAGCAAAACTCGGCAAACTGGAGGAATATCGAAACTACATTCAAATCATGAAAACTAACTTACCAAACCAAATGAAAACTCAATTTAGTAGAGTAGAATCAGAATTAGATAAGGTTAAAAAATTTCAGGAAATTAGAGCTTTTATTTTGAACTTAAGAACAATTGTTCCAGAAGAAATAATAAAAGAATTTGATGTCGTGGAATCAAGATTAGAAAAGATTAAATCAGAAATTTCAATATCATTTGAGAAGACTTTTAGAATCGGCGCTTTAAAAACCATGGCCGAAAAAATCGTAGACCGTGTCGTTACTGAACAGTTCCATTCTTTAATTGATTATTTTCAGGAAAAAATTGTAAGAACAATACAAGGAACGTTAGATCAAGTGACGGATCAGCTTGCTTCTATTTCTGATGCTGCTGGTGATATGAGTATAGATTTAAGCAATACATTATCCGATATTGAATCCCGATTAAAAGAAACATTAGAAGATCTAGAACAGAGGATAACTACGGTTTATGAAGATGTCGATAGAGGGATTGAAGAACTGAAAGAAATGTTCCAAAAGGAAATTTATAAGATATTAGAAGAAGATATCATTACTAACATTCTCCATCAATTAGAACTTTCCGAAGAAACCATGACTGAATTCTGGGAACGTTCTAAGCAAGCTTCGATGTTAACATTCAAGGATGTTTGGTTTGTGAGAAGTATAGAAGGAATGAAGGCACATATTAATGAAGCTATAACACGCGTAAAGATGCGAATGCACATCGTTGCTCCAAGATTGGAAGACATTGATTTAATAGCCCTAACTAAAGTAAAAAATCATGTAAATGTCCGTATCTCAACAAATTTTAATTGGGATGATCCTAAAGATAAAGAAAAACTCGCAGAAATTATGCAAATTAATAATTTTGCAATCCGCCATTACTCGAGAGAAAACATTTGGGCCATAAATAGGGATTTCGAGGAAGTTGCCGTCTGTGCTGTTTCAAAAGTCGACCAGGAATTTGAAATAGCAGGAATGGGATCAATCTTAGAAGAACACGTCAAATTGTTTGCTAGCGTAATAGAAGATGTATGGATTCAGAGTAAAAAGTTAGATGATAGCATGTTGACATATAAATCAAGAACTCTACACGTACCCGAATCAAAGAATAAAATTATGCCTCAAATTAAACAATCGGCCAATATCATGGATGATAATAAGGTTCTTACCTCAAAAAAATTTGCTGATTCCATTCAAAGACCTATTCAAGAAAAAATTGAGATTGACCCTATCCGACAAGTACCAAAAATCCCTATTAAATCTTCAGAAGGGTTAACCCCACAACAGCCCCCAGAATCAGGGAAAATAATATCTGGGATAAAATCCACTTTATCTGACCAACTAGAAGATATAATAAGCAATCTTACTAAAAAAACAGCTCACGAAATTTCTTTAGATTTAGAAGCTACAAGAAATAATATTGTCGAAGAAATGGGTTATTCAAGCGTTTTAAATCAAATTAGTATAGGAATTGCTTCTTTAAAGACAGGACCAAACATATTAACTCCTAATGAAGTAGATGAGCTTCGCAAGAAAATCAATTTCTGGAAAAATAAATTAAATTTATAAAAATACTCTCTATATATTCACTTCTTTTAAGTTCAATCAATCGTTCGAATACAAGATTCAATATCAGCCTCTTGGATTTGTTTTCTTAACTTATCTATTGAATGAGTAATCGCATTCACTTTGTCCTGATAATCTTGATAGATTTCATCATCTTGATTGTCCTCATCGAAAGAAGAAAATGGAATTTCATAATACTCTTCCATGACATGAACAATCACATATTGTTTAAATCTTTCGTGGGAGGTATAACGTGCACCCACGGGTCTCAAGTGTCTAAGAAGAGGATCTTTCTTACACTCTAACTCAAATTTTTTTACTCTTAATGCCACTTTAGATTCCGTATAATCTTCAAATTTGACCATTGTAATAATAGGGACTTCAAAAGAAGCTTCTGTTGATGAATTATTAAAGCTCATGATTCTTCCACCGTTTTATTATTAATTTTAAGTATAAATATTAAAAGTCCGAAACTAAATGAGATATTTCTATATAGGTATATATACACATATAGCGATGCGGTTTTTAGGAATACTTCATTCTTTTACATGATGATAATTAAAGCTATCACATTTGACTTATGGAATACACTATTTGAAAACTTTTCATATTCAGATATTAGACTAAAATTGATCTCAGATACTATTAAAAAAAAAGAATCCATTCATACATTTGACACGATTAAGGAATTTTATGAATCTAACTTTTCATTCATTAACCCTGAGGAAAAACTGAAAAAATTACACCATGTTTATACCGAAAAACGATTTCTGAATCTGTTAAGCAATCTAAATGTCAAGATGAGTAATGCTGAAATCAAAAACATTGTAACAAAATTAGAAGATACTCTGCTAAGTAGTCCTCCACCATTAAAACCAAATGTTAAAAAGACTTTGGAATCATTAGCACCGAAATATAAAATTGGTCTTATCTCCGATACAGGAATAACACCGGGGAGGATTTTGAAACGAGCATTGGCATATCACGAAATCCTCCAATTTTTTGATACATTGATTTTTTCAGACGAAATCGGGGTCTACAAACCTCATCCTTTGCCTTTTCAAACAGCTCTGGAAAATCTAGCAGTTCCAGCAGAACTTTCAATCCATGTTGGTGATTTAATCGATACGGATATAGTGGGTGCGAAAAATTTCAACATGCGTGCGATTTGGGTAAATAACGAACCAAATATTGAATTACTAAAGATAAAACCAGATTATATCATAAAAGATATTTATGAAACTGTAGGAATTATCGCTCAATTACAATAATTTGCCTTTTTTTAAAAAAGAAATAATCCTTTCAAAGGTTATGAAGCTTCTTGAGAATTCAAGGTTAAGGGGTTTAGGCTTTCGCTTGTCTATAATCTTGCTTTGAAGCTTTTACTATCGTGCCTTTCATTCCACAAGTTTCACAATATTCTCTTTTCATGTTTATAAAGTTTCCACAGCTCGTACAAATATAGGGATATGACTTCTTGTATAATTTTTGATCCATTTTTTTATTACCTCCTTGCTTACTGTAAGATAAATATGGACAGAAGTTTAAATAATCTTGTACAGCTTTTATGTATTCCTCTCTTTTATAGAAATATTTTTAGAATTACTCTTTTTTTTATTTTTCTTTTTCCTTTTTTATGTAAGATAAACTTTAATTCAAAAAATTTTATATTTTAATATACGCAAAGGTATAAATTCACTCTTTTCTTACTTTTTTAATACAATTTTGTAAAAATAATTTCATGGTGAAATTTAATGGTATTGATTATTTGGCGTCAAATTCAAAAAATTAAGTCTGATAAATGGGATGAATTAGAGAAGCTGGAAAAAAAGTTTATCGAGGCTGAAAAGCGATTAGGCTTTCCTACAGAAACGAAAAAACGATATCGAGCACTTTTTGGCTCCGATGGTGTAAATAGCTTAATTATAGATTATCATTGGGACAGCATGGCAAAAATGGAGAAGGTATACACCAAGGCATTTTTAGATCCCGATTATCAAAAACTCGCAGAAGCAGCCTTACCATTGATAGATGAGAACAGATGGGAAATCTTAATCCCTTGGCCTGCATTTCCAGAATAAAATGTTGGAAATCTATGATGTAAATCTCAAATCTCCTTTTTTTTTCCTTTCTAGTAAGTAAAGATAGATAGTTATATGTGGAAATTAGTTGCATATAGCTGTTTAAAAAAAAAATTTGGAATCAAATAGTTTTTTACAACTTTTTTGCATTCCTATAGCCAATTAGACATATTAGGATATCTTATGATGACATAAATCTCTTAAAATTTTCATAGAAAATCGTTGTGGATGACTCTGTTAATAGAAACTGAAATTAGATTTCAGTTAGTAAAGGATAATCAGTATAACCTTTCTCACCAAGCGTGTAAAAAGTGTTTTTGTCCCATAGTGCGATATCTGCATTAAGCTCAAATCTTATTGGGAGATCAGGATTTGAAATAAACAGTTTTCCAAACGATACAAGATCAGCTAAACCTTCACGTATAATACTATTTCCTTTTTCTTGGTTAAATTCATTATTTATCATTAGACATCCTTTATATAATGGTCTAAAATGTTTTGCGATGTGAGGCTCCGAAAAGGGGACATGAGTTACATCCGTGAATGGTTCGGATAAATGCAAATAAGCTAAGTCGTAATTGTTGAGTTTATCTACTATGTATTCAAAAGTAGGAATTGTCTCCTTATCAATTGTGATTCCAAACAGATCATGAAACGACGGATTCAGCCTCGTTCCAATACAATTCTCAGGCATTACCTCTTTGATAGCTTCAATGACCTCAAAGAGAAATCGGGCTCGATTTTCAATTGATCCTCCATATTCATCCGTTCTATTGTTAGAACATCTCGTAAAAAATTGATGAAATAAATACCCATTCGAGGAATGAATTTCAACCCCGTCAAATCCCGCTTTCATTGCATTACTCGCTGCATTCTTGAAATCTTGAACTGTCTGCTTGATATCATCGATGGTCATCGCCTTGGGAGTAAAGGTATCTTTAAATCCCTCGTAAGTGAAACTTTTTGATTTAGGGTTTATGGCAGATGGAGCTAATGGAAGCTTGCCATCATGGAAATCTGGATGCGATATTCTCCCCACGTGCCACAATTGTATGAATATTTTCCCTTCATTTTCATGGACTGCATTGGTTACTAACTTCCAACCCTCTACTTGCGCATCTGAATAGATACCAGGAGTATTAATATAACCTACAGCATTTTTCGAAACTTGCGACCCGCAAGTAATGATCAGCCCAGCAGATGATCTCTGACCATAGTATTTAGCATGAAGCTCATTAGGGCGGTTTTCTGGATTATTTGCCCTACTACGAGTCATGGGCGCCATTACCATCCTATTCTTTAGAGTTAAATCCCCTATCCTTATTTCTTGTAAAAGAGGTTGAATTTTAGATATGTCTAATCCCCTTATATTAATCGTGATTTTTCAAATATATATATGATATTGTTGCTAATAAAAAATAAATCGTGTAATATGGATATAGTTCTTTTAAATTATTAGTAAATTATATCATCATTCGTTTCAAGCAGATTTCTTTCCTATAAGAACTAAGCATGAAATTGTGAAGAATTAAATTAGCAAATAAATCCAAATAAATTATATATGTGTATTCACATAAAATAGGAAAAAAAAATTAAAAAAATATTCCGATTTATTACGAAGATTTAATC
>Ga0307426_1000302_pt1 | contig 33136 bp, 30 predicted proteins | sample SalMarWE160340MG_FD_202165 | JGI IMG/M metagenome (GOLD analysis project Ga0307426, IMG submission 202165) | Salt marsh sediment microbial communities from the Plum Island Ecosystem LTER, Massachusetts, United States - WE1603-40 | ecosystem: Environmental > Aquatic > Marine > Intertidal zone >...
TCGGTGGAGGAGCTAATCAAAAACTACTTCACAGAAGTGTCGCGATAGTATTTGAAAATTCTTTTAATTAATATTTATTATAACTTCGAAAGTTTTTAAATTTAATTGTTAAATCTTAATGTAGATCGAAATTAGCTACCTTTGTAAATTCTATAAAAAATTATTGACTTAATGGAAAATTGAATTACTCCTAAAATATAAAAAGAAGGATTGCTATGAAATTAATGAAATGAGAGAATTTAAGATAAATAAAAGGATAAAGCTTAGATTAGAAGGAGAAAAGACTTCTATTTTCATTAATGAGAAAGTTTTTATGCAATGTAAATACTTATTGTTAATTATCCCTCAAAACACTGAAATACAAGAAAATTCAAAGTCTATAGATGATTTTCAAGTAAAATATAATTCTAAATTAGAAGAAATAGGAATAACTCCAGAAGAAGAATTTTGGGGACATTGTAGTAATATTCAAGCTTGGGTAGAAAATGAGTATGATACAAGATTACTACATAGTAAATTAGCTTTTCCATTGCTTAAAAAGTTAGCTGATAGTGGCGATAATAAAGCTAGACTTAGGTTTAAAGAAGAATTAGTGAAACGTCTAAAAAGTGATTCCTCAAACGTGTTAGAAATGTTTCTCGAAGAGAATTATTTAAAACTTCTAACAAGCGAAGAATTATATTATGGAATTCTAAAACCAGAAGAAGCAAAAGCCTTAGAAGAAATTGAAGTGTTAACATTAAACAACTTTGGACTTGTGAAACATCTCGAAGACCTTCGAAAAATGAATAATGACGGCTATCTAGGTCATTATTCCGTAAAAAATGGGAAGATAATCGAACTAGAATTGTTATTCGATAAATATAAAAGTGAAAGACTGCCCTTCCCAATTTATAACTTGAAAAATCTTAAAAAACTCTATATGCATATAAGTGAAGATAATAAACTTTTCCCAGAGGCAAAGAAGGAATTAAAAACAATAAAAGAATTAAGAATTTTCTCATATGGTCCTACTAAAATCTCTGATTCCTTTGATAAATATCCAAACCTGAAAAGTCTTTATATATCAGGTGGAAATTTTGAAGGTATACCTGAATCCATCGGAAAATTAAAGGATTTAAAGATATTAATAATTAACTACAGCAAAATTGAAGCATTACCAAAATCAATAGGCAATTTAAGTTATTTAGAATACTTGGATTTAAGAGGATGTTCTTTAAAAATACCAAATGCAATAACAAAAATAAATTCATTGAAAACATTGTTAATAAACCCAAATTTGATTAACGATATAATTAAATCATGGTTAAAATTACATAATTTACATAAGACTTCAGATAACGCTAAATATGCTATTTTTAAAAAAACATATCATAAATAAAAAGAAAAAACACATAATTAATTCTACGAATTATTTCCCACTATAAATTTTTTTTCTTAGCAATTCTTATACACCTCGGATTTGTCTAAGTATCTTCTCAATATTATACAGCTTTATTATAATCAGAAATCTAATTCTCTATACTTGCGGTTGGACTTATTGGATGATACCGCATTAATAGAAAAGGTCGATATAAAAAGTTAAATTTGTAATAAGATGATATGAAAAATAATTTTAACTTAAAGATTTTTGAGATCGAAATACTCATCCCCCAAGACGATCTCGAAATAACAATTGCGGACATTTCATATTTCAATGAAAACTTGAGATCGAAAAAATAGCATTAAAAGCTTAGAAGTATGGAAAAAAAAATAAAAAATATATAAATTCTTCGAATTATCTCCCACCATAAATTTTTCTCTTATTCCTATACATATAGACCTAATATACTGCGGATGTCCTGAGCAAAAAGAGTAGATGATGTTCTAATCATATTAGAACATTTACTATATTCTCATGAATAACTTGCTAACCAAGTGCGTAACTTGATTGATAAGCTATTTAATAACTTAATAAATCTTTTTTGATAAAAAATAGGTTTACAATTTAATCGATCTTGCGATAACATTTCTAAAATTCTCAGTATCATTCAGCAACTTATCTGCTAATTCATCAGGAATTTTATCATCCTTACCAAATTTGTTCATTTCAGTAAGCCAGTATTCCATTCTCCCTAGAATAGCTTCATTTTCTCCTAAAATCTTTCTCACACGAACAAAAGTATCATGTAGCTTAGTTCTAATGTTTTGAGCTTTCCACCTAAGCATGCAATAATCAGAGATTTCTGCTAAATTTTGAGTTATTGCCATTACATCAATAGTTTTTTCTCTTTCATCCGATTTAATCTTCCTTATTATATTGATTTCCTCAAACAATAACTCAATTATCTTAGCAAGGAAGCCTGTTAATTGTCCTGGATGGTTACACCAAACTCTAACCTCTAATGATTGATTAGCCTCAGAAACGTAGATTCGAGTTATGATTCTACCCCCTCCGATCTTCGCTTCAGAACAGTGCCAACTTTCTGCCTCATATTTTCCTTTAGTATCATTACCTTCATGAGAGGTTACAGTGCTTACCTCAAAACGTTTTATTGTCCTGACACCTGCTCGAAAAGCCAAACGAGGATCTATATCTGCAATTAAGAAAGCGCGAGCGTCATTCGGAAGATCTGCAATCGCTATTTGAATATCCTCAATTGTTGCTAAACACGACACAACCAAGGGGCATTTTATTTGGACCTCTTTTTTTCGAATATGTACAGTTCTTTTATCCCCTGAGGCTGTTTTGTAGATAACATCACCACCGATATTTGAGATTCCACATTCTTTTGGTTCTAAATAGAAATCTACACCCCTAGAATTCTTTGCTTCGATAAATGGAATATTTATGAGGGGATCTTTAGTTTTATAACTAGAAGGAACATCTAAAAGGACTTTTACTGAATTAATCGCCATATCACTCTGATTTCGTACAACCACCTTCATATGTAACTGTCCTCCGATGAAATCATAATCACGAACTACTTCAACATTCCCCCCATCAGTAGATTCTGTAGTTGGTTTTAGTTTTGCATGAGATTTTGATTCAATTGGGACAGAATAAGCCACAAATGTTCTTTTTGACATGTCAATATAACCATCAATATCACCACGCGCAATAATCTGTGCTAAATTCTCTTCTATACTTGCTTCTGTAACTCCTAATCGATTTGAAAGCTCCCTTAAAGGCATAGTTCTATAAGCTCTAGCGATTTCCTTTATTTTCTTTTCTAAATGTTTGTTAGTCATGAATTCTCTTCTTTGAGTAAAAATTCCCTTGATTGTACCAGTTTTAATTAACTCATGAAGACTTTTTCTTGCTAACTCTACAGCTATTTTTAATTTTGAGGCAAGTTTAGAGAGTTCAAATAATCCTGTTTCTTTAGAATAATCTTTAATGTCTTTATAAATTTGATCAGCTGTTATAATTTCATATCCACGATCTGCGAAAAACCCATTTACTGCCTTTGCTCTCATTAAATTGACACAAAATGATTTGATAAGCTCTTTTGGAATATTAAATTTATTAGCAAGGTCTTTTATAGAGACTCTGCCATTATTTTTAATTTCTTTGATTAGATTGTCCATTATATATTTTTGAGTGTAATAGATCTCTTTATCTAATGAGAATGACCCTTTTATCTGGAATTGGTTAATTAACTTGTAAATCACTTTTGTGGCAATCTCAGCGCTCATATCAAGCATTACACCTAAATTCGCGACATTAATTATTCCTTCATCATGGAATTTCGCAAGTATGTTCTCACGCATTTCTGAAGATATATAATAAAACATCTGATTTTTTTGATCAATAATACCATAGATTCGTTCTTCATCCATATATTTATTAATAAATTTGATCATTTGCTCTGCAGAAATATTGAATGAATTCATTATTGTTGAAAAATTAGTAAGTGGAGATCGTTTTAATAAGTCTAAAAAACAATTGGGACAAACTTCTTTTCCTATTATGGATCGCAATTTTTTACTACATAATATTAATCTATTTCCTTTAATAAGATTATATCTTATCGCTTCCCTAGCAAGCTTTTCCTTTGAAGGAAAGAATAATCCAGGTGTTTTTAAGTACGAATTCCATGACTCAGGGCAATTGGGATTGGTACATTCTAAATAATATTGTCCAGATGACAATCTTTCTAATCTTAAAAGATAGTTACATACAGGACATTCACTATTTTCTACAACTGTACATTTAAAATTTCTTTCAATGGCTTTAACTTTTGAGTAAAATAGATTATGTTTTTTACACTCATGTGTTTCAGTTGTAGCTATATGATTAATGCAGAAACTGGATTTGCATTTTTCACATGTAAAATCGATTTTTTGGTTTTCACAGAATAAACATTTCATAGTATGAAATACGATTTTAATTTTAGAATCTATATTATATTAGAAAAAATACTAACTTAATATCTTATTGGGAGTCCAATATATTTTTTGCTACATTTTTCACCCTATTCTGAAATTTACCTAAAACGTTACTTCAGGGAAGACCCGCACTTTTAGAAAAGATAGTATCATTACAATAGTATTAAACGCGATTATTATCAATATCATCACTATTAATATCCAATTTCTTCTACTTTTATCAGATTTAATGATTTGAGAAGTCCCATGTTTTGCTAAGGCTAAAGGAAATAATCCGATAAACGTCCCTAATGAAAAGTAAAATACTGTAAAAATTCCATCAATAAATCCAAGAACACCACTCAATGAATAAGTTAAACATTGAGTATATATGATAAATTCAAAGATACAAGGAGCAAAGCCCGCAACGATTCCAAAAAGATAGGGTGTTTTCTTTTTTTCCCAATTAAATTGAAAAATCTCATCCTTATGTTTTGAATGGGGTATATAACCTTTTCTCGTTATAAAAAATAATAGTATAAATCCCGCAAACATAGAACTTACAGCTCCAAAGAAGTATATGGTGTAGGAATCGGGAATAATACCAGGGATCAAGATCTGTGGAATGAAACTAATCAGAATAGTCCCGGTGGCAATTATTAAATTCGAAGACATCAATCCCAATCCATAAAGTATTAAGATAAAAATACTTTTTTGTGGAGTTTTAGAAATTCCAAATGACCAAAAAAAGAATATTGCTTTATCTTCACACGGTATTAAAGTATGTAGAATTCCTAAAAGGAAGGCTGGAGCAAATATGAGGAATAATGGTGGTGGGTAAAATTCTAACATAATGGCTTTGAAATTCAAATGTTTCTTCTATTAATAGGATTCTCTTATCTGTTTATATATTTACAATGATCATATTTAGAATTTATTATTACTGATATGCGGATCTTTTATTAGACAATATTTACTCATGGCATAAAATAATAGTAATAGAAAGATAGTACTTGCAAAATTAAAGGGAAAGAATTCTTGGAAAAGAAACCATATTCCCATAAATGCTAAATCAAAAAAACTCAAAAAGAAAAAAGTCGGTTTCACAATTTTTTTTGTTAAACTCGAATTTCGGGGTAAATTAAATATAATAATTATCAAAAGTGGTGTTAAAATTAAAAGATGGTGGTCCCAAGAATCAAAATATCCGAGAAGCATAATTAGAATACCAAATGTATATCCATATATTAAAGAATAATTATCAAATCTTCTAATTAAATAGAAAATAAATCCTATACCCCCGAAAATAAAAAGGGTAGTTATAAATATAGGTAATTGCAAGTTTAATAATTGTGATTGTGAAAGACCTATAGCTATAAGGAAATTTTGAACAAGTTTGGTTATGCTAAATGAATGATTAATAAGAATAGTATCTTTCCCAGTAAGATTTACGTTCAAAAATCCATTTAATAATTCAGGATACATTAAAAAAATGAAAATATTTAACGATACTGGTATCAAGAAGCCAATTAAACGAATTATTGATTTGAGAAATTGAATTTCAAATTTTTTTTTATCCAAATTAAAATTAATAATTATTATAAAGGGTATTAAGAATAAAGTTATTGGTTTAATAATAACACTAATTCCTAAAATAAGACTAGCAATAAAATTCCATCTTATAGTACTATGTTTAAGAAAAAAATAAAGTGATATTAATAATAATAGTGTAATGTATAAGTTAATTTGGCCTAAGATGTAATTAAAAACTTGTGGTAAGCTCATAAGATACAAACAAAGATAAAATATAACTCGACTATCTTCTGATTCATGATTTACTCCTTTTGTTATAATTATTATTTTATATAGAATCATACAAATAAAGATGTTGAGAATTAGATTAATGATATTAAAAACGATAAAACCTATATTGAAACCTAATAGATAATAAGGAACAAAGAAGAGTGCGGAAATTGGAAAATATCTGAAAGGCCAATTATAATCTGCAGTGTAGAGATCCTTAATATCATTGATAAACACATCTCCAACTTTGTAATACACTAAGAAATCATTTTGATTTCTAAATACAGTTAAAGTTAGAATCAAAGAAAGTATAAAATATATACCTTGAAGTATGATGGCATATCTAAATATTTTATACTTCCAGAGCGCTTTAAACCGATTACTAATTTTACTATATAACTTCTCTATTACCATTTTTGGTTTATTTTCTGTTAAAAAATTTTCTTTTTTTAATTACATATATTATGATACTAAGAGTAAAAACACATATCAATCCAATCAATGTCGGTATTACATAAATTGGTAAAACTTCAAAAACTATATCTATGATAACGACATTTCCATTAATATAGAGTTTATAAGAATTAAGAATTCCTTGATCGTTATAGATAGCGATAATTTTAATGTTTTTTGAAGGAACTCCGGGTACAATTGCGTTTTCTTTAATCTCAACATTTAAGGTAGGTAGAACTCTATTGTCTACATCGTACCATTTATTTAAACTTAAACCACCCATATAATCTCCTACAGGAATAGGAAACCAAAATGGAACTAAAGATGTATCATTTGAAAAATTCCATCCTTGAGAGTAATTTTTTGGATTGGAAAAATAGACAATTTGAGAATCATTATCTTTATCACCCCAAGTATTTCTGTTAGTCCATATCCAGATACTAAAATCTATTTTTAAATATGTTTCATTACGTTCTGTATTGGTGATTTTCCATTTCATCTTTGTTCCTTTGCTTAAATTTTGAAATATTCCAGATGCATCCCAATTATTGCCAAGAATATTATCCATCTCATTTTCATTACATAATTTACATTTCCAAATTAATTCTTGATCTCTTTGGACTCCTAAACTATAATCAATGGCAGCTACATTTGAAATTAGATTACTGACTAATAAGAGAACAAGAATAAATTTTAAAACAAATTTTTTTGGTTTCACTAGAGTAGACCTCTCATTTTCTCATTTTTTTGTTTAAGTAAGCAATATTTACTTATTGCGTAGAAACATAAGAGTAAAAAGAGCGTAGGCAGAAAATTATATGGAAATATTGGATATATTTGCATCCAAATACCTGTAAAAATTAGACTAAAAAAACTAAAGAAATATATACTAATATTTAATGAACGAGTTACTTTTGAATGAAAAGGTAAGGTAACGATAATAATGATTAAGATCGGTATTAGGTTGAGTAAATGATGATCCCATGAGTCAAAATATACGAGTAATATGATAAAGATTCCAAAAGCATAGCCATATAATATTGAATTGTTTTCAAATCTCCTGAATATAAAGATTATAAATCCCAAACCTCCTATAATACCAATAACTCCTAAAATAATAAAAATCTGATTAAATGGAATGTTATAAAAATAATAGAAATTGATAATTAGCTGAGAAATACTAAATGAAAAACTTTGAGCAATTGGATTATTCCCTGTAAAATTAGCATTTAAGAAACCTTCCCAAAAAGTTGGATAAAAGAAGAAAAAAATGAAGTTCAATAATACAGGAATCAAAACTCCAATTACTCTGATTAAACTTCCACAAAAATCAAAATTCACCTTTTTTTTTTCTAAATCAAATTGAAGCATTATTAAGAATGGAATTAAAAAGAAAGTAGTGGGTTTTATGATAATACTTACTCCTAATATGAAGCTTGCAAAAAAATTCCATTTAAAATCTTCATATTTTAGAAACAAGAAAAGAGACACCAAAATTAAGAAGGTAACGTATAAATTAATTTGCCCTAAAATGTAATTAAAAATGTTAGGTAAGCCAATTAAAAAAATACATATATACTCAATGACTCTCTTGTCATCCTTCTCATGATCTTCACTTCTAATAAGAATGATTATTTTATAAAGGATTAGACAGATTAAAACGTTCAAAATCAGATTAAAACAATTAAATATTATAAACCCTAAATCAAAACCCATTAAGTAAAAAGGCACAAAAAAGTATGCTGAAACTGGAAAATATCTAAACGGAACTACAAAATCGAAGGTATAGAGATTGTTGATATCATGAAGAACAACCTTACCTGTTATATAATAAACTCGAAAATCAGTTTGATATCTAAAAAAATTTAGTGTTAGAAACAAGGATAATATAAAGTAGCTTACATGAATTAAAATAGCAATTCGAAAAACCTTATAATCCCATAAAGTTCTAAATAATTTTTTTATTTTTAATAAATAAGGAATCAACTTCATCATTAGTTTCGATTTCTTAAACCTCCTTCTCTTTTTTTCCTCGTTTTATTAAACAATATTTACTTATCGCATAGAAGGCTAAGATTAGAAAGAAAGTTGATTCGAAATTATAAGGAAATAATGGATACGTAAGGTACCAAATACCAGTAAAGGCGAGATCAAAGAAACTAAAGAAGAATAAACTCAATTTAATAGGTTCTGTAGTTTTAGAGTGTCGAGGCAGATTAAAAATAATAATAATTAAAATCGGTGTCAAATTGAGCAAATGATGATCCCAAGAGTCAAAGTATGTGAGCAACATGATGATAATCCCAAAACAATAACCATATATAATATAGTTTTCTTCAAATCTTCTCAGTATGAATATCATGAAACCTGAACCACCTAGAATCGCTATAACTCCAATTAATATGAAAAGTTGATTAAAAGGAATATTAAAAAAATAGCAGAAATTAGTAATAAGCTTAGTGATACTGAAAGAAAAATTTAGCGCTATTGGATTGCTTCCTGTAAAGTTAGTGTCCAAAAAACCTGCCCATAGGGATGGATATAATAAAAAGAGTATGATATTCAACAAAATAGGTGTAGAAACTCCTACTAACCGAATTAAATTTCTTTGAAAATCAAATTTGAGCTTTTTAGTCTCTAAATCAAAATTTATAATGATTAAAAATGGTATCAAGAAAAATGCAATGGGTTTTATGATGATGCTAAATCCTAGAATAATACTACCTATTAATTGCCACTTAAAATCTGAGAATTTAAGAAAAATATAAAGAGATAGTAAGATAAAAAAAGTAATATATAAATTAATTTGACCATAAATATAATTCAGCACATGAGGTAAACCCATTAAATAAATACATATATATAGAATAACTCTTTTATCATTCTTTTCATGATCAATATTTCTTATTAGAATTATGATTTTATACAGAACAACACAGATCAAAAAGTTAAGGAGCATATTAAAAGCATTAAATACCACAAATGCTACTTCAAAACTCAAAATGGAGAATGGCATAAAAAATAACGCAGATAAAGGAAAATATCTGAAGTCCCATAAGTAATATGTTTGAGTGTAAAGGTTCTCAATATCATTGAGAAAAACTTTTCCCACCTTATAAAAAATAATAAAATCATTTTTTTCTCGATATATTATAAAAAATAAGGCTATTGATAGTATAAAATAAAAGATATGAGTAGCTAAAGCATATCTAAAAATTTTATGCTCCCATAACTCTTTAACTCTTTTTATAAAATGGAACTTATAATTCATTGAATAATTAACAAAATTTTATTTTAGTTTTAAATTCTTAAATTAAGTAATAAAAATTAGAATGTTATAAATGTATTTCAAAAAGATAAATTTTGAGACTCCATTTTGATTCATTTTGAAAGATAAATTTTAAAAAGCAGAGAATGGTTATTGAATCTTGAAGACCAATTTTATTCTTGAAAAATAATATATTAAAAACAACCCATTTAGGTGAATATAGTTGACAAAAAGACAAAGGATTAGTTTATTTGAAATCTCAGTTTTTATTGCAATTTTAATCGTTTGCTTTATTCCTCAAAAAAGAGTATTGGCTGATGAAGAATATTATTTTGCTGAAGATGACGACTCTTGGATTGTTGTAACTCTCGAAGCAAGAGGTTTAGACTCAGGCATCATAGAGGAGATGTACGATTATATTTTTGGTGACGGTCAAACCATTCAAAGTATATTGATTTCCCGAGATGGATACATAATACACGATGAATATTTGTATCTTTGCCAGCGTACGGGAGATAATATCTATTACAATCCCTCTGACGATTTAGTCTTGGACCAAATTCATGAAAATAGGCATCACATATGGAGTATGACTAAATCGGTCACATCCTTGTTAGTTGGCATTGCCATCGAGAGAGGAGATCTGAATAACGTATCACAAAAATTCTTTGACATCTTCCCAGATAAATGGAAACCAAGTTATATCAACGAAACCAAGAAGGATATTTCTATTGAGGATTTACTTACAATGAGATCAGGTCTTAATTGGAGCGAGGTTGATGATGCCTTTGAATTATGGCCTGAAACAGGCTATAGTCTCGATTATATTCTTAACAAAACATTAGTGTACGAACCTGGCACGAGATTCGAATATTCGACTGGAAATGTGGAACTTTTAGCAACAATACTGCAAAATAAGACAGGTGTAAAGTTAGCAGAATATGCCCAGCAATACCTATTCGATCCGATTGGAATAGACGAAGATGATATGGAATGGATAGAGGATCCCTGGGAGTGGGGTTCGGGATCTCTGACAACTATATCCCATGGAGGCTTCGGAATTTTTGCGTCACCGAGAGCATTGGCTCGCATTGGAGAGTTGTGTTTGAATAATGGAAATTGGAATGGTACGCAGGTGGTCCCAGCAGAATGGATCCAAAATGCTACTACAACACATTCTATTCCCATAGGTGTAGGAGAGGGTTCTGAATATGGATATTTGTTCTGGCTACGCGAAGATTATTATTCCGCAGCTGGAGCTTTAGGACAGTTACTTTCAGTTATTCCTGAACTTGATATCATAGTGGTTATTACATCAGAACTATTAGACTTAGCATCAACTGCCCCTAACTATATAATAGAAAACTACATCATTCCAGCAGCTTTGGCAGAAAACCTAACAATAGCAAAACCGCTAAATAACGCAGGGTATGGTGCGATTGCCCCAGATTTTCAAATTTATCCAGAAAAACCATATCGAAATGCAACGTGGTATTCGTTAAATAGTGGAATTAATACAACTTTTTCGGAATTCACCGGTAAAATAAATCAAACTCAATGGAATATTTTATCTACTGGAACCTACTCCTTAACATTCTATGCAAATAATTCTGTAGGAGAGATCATTTCTAAAACCGTGAATATAATAAAGGATGCGGAGGATCCTATAATTACAGTAAACTTTACAGGAGATACTTTTGGAAAGATTGGTCCAAGTTATACTGTATCCATTACGGAGGATTATCTAAATGAAACATGGTATACTTTAGATGGTGGAATTACAAACACGACTTTTACGGGATTAACTGGTACAATCGATCAAGATCAATGGGATAATATCGCAGCGGGGGATGTTACAATTATTTTCTACGCAAGAGATATAGCAGGAAACATTGGATCTCAACAAGTAACTCTTAAAAAGGTATTACCTTCAGAAACTATTCCAGGACCTAACTTACTCCTTCTCTTAGGAACTTTTTCCATAGGAATGTTCTTGATTGGAAGAAAACTAAAATTTAGATCTAAATAATAATAGACTTTTTTTTTAATATTTATTTTCTAATTTAATAGGATAAATCTTTTTAATTTCATAAAAATATCAATTCAATTAAAAAAATAAACAATACAAAGCAAGCGATAGACCTTGGGAAAAATATTTCCTATAATTTTTATATTTAAATATTATTTTCTTATTTTCTTAGCAAAAAATTAAAACAAGAAGAGAATTTACTTATTTAGTTAAATATTAACTTTAAAGGTTTAAAATAATGTCATTTATACAGCATAAAGAAGTGAAATCATCTTTTGGGATTATTTTAGGAAATAGAGACGTATTTCCAGATCATCTAGTAAAAGAAGGTAGAAAAGATATTGTTGATGTAATGAATGAATTAGAATATGAATATTTTATTTTAGATGAGGAAGATACTCCACTAGGAGCAGTTGAGACGTACTCTGATGCTAAGAAATGTGCTGAACTTTTTAAAAAGCGTTCTGATAAAATTTTGGGGATAATTATATGCCTTTGTAATTTTGGTGACGAGAAAGCTATAGCAAATACGCTAAAATTATCAAATCTTAATGTTCCTGTTTTGATTCATGCATCCTCAGATGAGATTAATAAAATGGATAGAGTACATCGAAGAGATGCATTTTGTGGAAAAATATCCGTAACGAGTGTATTATATCAATACGGAATTCCTTTTACACTAACTAAATATCATACTTGTCCTATAAAATCAAATCTTTTTAGGAAAGATTTGAAGAGATTTGAAAAAATCTGTAAAATTGTGAAAAAGCTAAGAAAAACGAGATTAGGGCAAATTGGTACAAGACCAAATGCCTTTGAAACTGTTAGATATAGCGAAAAAATATTAGAAATTAATGGGATAAGTATAGAACCAATAGATCTATCTGAAATTTTTGGATACATTAATCAGCTAAAATCTGATGATCCTAAAGTAATAGATAAAGTTGAATTCATTAAGAATTACACATCTACTAAGGTAATACCCGAAGATAGTCTTTTAAAATTAGCAAAGTTAGCAGTAGTAATTGAAAATTGGGTAGTAGAAAATGAATTAGATGGGTTTGCTTTTCAATGTTGGCCAAGTATACAAGACAACTTTGGAATTGTACCATGCGCAGTAATGAGTATGTTTAGTGAGGGGCTTATTCCAGCTGCTTGTGAGGTTGATATCTCTGGTTTAATAGGAATGTTAATACTACAACTTGCCTCTGAGAGTCCGTCAGCTATACTGGATTGGAACAATAATTATGGTGATGATCCAAATAAAATGGTTTTATTTCACTGTAGTAACCTTCCGAAATCATTCTTTAAAGATACAATAATGACTATTCATCCAATAATTGCAGATCAAAAAGGTGGAGAAGTGAGTTTTGGAGCAATTCAAGGACGTATAAAAGCTAAACCGTGTACACTTTTACGGGTGGAAACTGATGATCTTTTTGGAGAAATTAAAGCTTTAATTGTAGAGGGTAACTATACAGATGATCTATTAGACACATTTGGCGGTTATGGTGTAATAGAAATCCCTAATTTACAAGAAGTTTTAAAAACAATATGTAAGGAGGGTTTTGCTCATCATGTTGCTGCATCATTGAATGAAGTTGGAGATATAATAACTGAAGCTCTTTCTAATTATTTAGGATGGAATGTTTACACTCAATTATAAATGAAATTCAGGTTCTGAAACTCTTTTAATCCCTTGTTGATCAATTATAACTCTAAACTTTTTATAATAGATTTTATTTACTTTTTTTCCTTTAAATGATGTTAACTTTAAAATAAGATTTAGATGATATACTTTTGAAACAGGAATATTTTCAATTTTTTTTTTATCATTATTCCATTTTGATAAAAATTGAATTGGGTCGTCAGCATATCTTAAAAAACCTCTAACATTAAAACGAATAACATCTGAAATATTCTTTCTTCTTGTATGGAATTGCTTTATTTTATTGTTAAATAACGTTATTTTTTTTTCGTAAAGAATAACTTCCTCTGGTTTACCTCTTTCTTCTATCGTACTAATATTGCTCGATCTTCTAATTCTTAAAATTTCAGGAGGAATCTCATCTTTATTTTTAAAATTTACAATTTCTTTACTTCTTCCAATCTTTTCTTTATTAAATCCATCTACAAAATCAATACGCTGATCTGGAAACATTGATCCTACTGCTTTTTGTGAAACTCCCCGAATATTATCTTTAATTCGATCTTTCAGCATATAAATTACAACTGTAGCAATAATAAAGGGCATAGAATACATAGTAAAGAATGAAAGAATTATATAACCAAAAAATAATGAAAAAAACATTGCAATTCCCGCAGCTACAGAATAAAATATTTCTAATGATTGTGATTTTGGATCTTTTTTCTTTTTTTCTAAATATAAAACACTTTGCACATATTTTTTCATAATCCCTTCCTGGTAAGAAAAAGTTTCATTATTAGCATTTTCAAGAATAATTAATGCACTCTTTAAATATTCACGATGCTCTTGCTCTTTCTCGATTAAATCGATCATACTTGTTTTGATCTCTTGATTAACTTTATCTTCAAAAACTTTTAAAAATCTTGTAAGCCACTTTTCAATCTGTAAACTAATATATTCATCAGCAAATTGAAAGGACTCACGTAGTTTTATAGGAATTTTGGCCATCAAGAATCTATTTCCCATTAATTTCAGTTTTATTTGTAATTTTTTTATCGATTCGAGATAATTATTTATCATATCGGGTAAATTATATGGTTTTTTTAACTCGTTATAATTATTCTGAATGTAATTAAACTGATCTCTTAAAGAAACTTTTATTATATCTGCAAGTAAGCACAATTCTCTTTGAATTTTTGTTATGATATCACTACTATATTTCCCATAATCAATAACGTTCATTGATTTCAGGATTGTGTTCATGGGAGAAAGCTCGTTTGACTCTTCTAATATTTCCTCTATAGTCATTTTAGGGGTTTTAAACCTTATTCGATTGTTGATATCTGAAAAAAATTGCTCTTTACTATATGAATCCTTGTTTATCTGTAGAGAATTTGGAACAAAGAAATATGCAGCAAGGATATATGATGTTTTCTTCTTTTCAGTTATTTCCATTGTATAATCTATTTTTGACTCAAAGTTATAAAGATCATGACGTTCAATTGACGATTCTTTCCAATTTCTGATTTTTTCATTATCCTTAGCTTTCAAAATCGTCAATATATCATCACCTTAAGCTTTATTTTAATAAAAAGGATAAAAAAGAGAAATAATCTTCACTCTCTTTTGAAGTAAGAATAAATACACATCTAAAAATTTATTTCTTTCTTTTTATTGAAATCTCTTTTTGAAAAAATCCCGATTCGATTATGCCACTTTTATTTGTATCTAGATTTGTAAGGATTTCAAATGGATAAAATTTTAATGTCGCATTTTGGTAATCTAAAATCCTATTTCTGGTCAAATATATTGAATACTCTGAAATATCACATCCAATCCATCTCCTCTTCAATTTTTCAGCTACAGCTAAAGTTGTTCCAGAACCACAAAAAAAATCAGCAATTAAATCTCCTTCATTGGATCCCAATTTAATAATTCTCTCGAGTAAACTATGATGCTTTTGAGTAGGAAACCCCGTCCATTCCTTTGAAGCAGGTTGTAAACAAGGTATTTTCCAGACATCATCTAATTTTTTATCTTTTACTGTTCGATATCTAACATGTCCATTCTTATCTTTCACATTCTTGAGTACGCCATCTACATTTACTCTCATCAACTGTTTTCTTGGTTTTTTACGAGCAATTCTTAATTCATTAAAAGTGTAATTACTAGAATTAGAATATACCAAAATCGTATCATGAGCCCTTGGAAGATTTTTCTTTCCGGCTGAATACTTATTATAATAATACCAAACAATGTTATTAACAAACTTATTTTCTCCAAAAACTTCATCTAAAATTAGTCGTATGTAATGATTAGCATGCCAATCTGAATGGATAAAAATTATACCCTTTTTTGACAGAATTTGCTTGAATAATAATATTCTTTCATATAACATTTGCAAGTAGGAGCTTAAATCATTATTCCAGTGATCATAATATGCTATTGAATCATAGAATTTGTCATCTTCCTTAATTTTAATTTCATAATTAGTTCCAGAAAAGAATGGAGGGTCAATATATATTAAATCAATTTTTTCTTCAAAGTTATTTAATAAAAAATATAATACTTCTAAATTATTTCCCCAAAATAATTTATTCGACCGTAATTGAAGACTTTTAAATTCCTCTAGTTTTTCCTTATCCTTAAATGAATGATATTCGAAAGCTTTAAAAAAATTAGGAGTGTATTTTTTTAGATCTTCTGATTTAGAAGTAATTTCTTTTTTGTTTTCCCAATTTAATTTAATTACCATTCTAATAATAGAAAGAAATGTTTTTCTAAACTTCTTTATTTTCTAATAAAGCGTCAAACTCTCGATCTGAGAGGAACCCTTTAGAAATCATAATATCTTTGATACTTTCGATGAGTTGGGGTGCTCCTTTAGCCTCTGAAATTGTCTCCTCAAGCGAAGAAACTTTTTGATTTAATGCTATGATCTCATCTTCTTTTGCTTTTATTTCTTCTTTTAGACTTTCGGATTCTACATACTTATCTGATTTTGACTTTGTTAAATCTTTTTTGAGGCTCTCGATTTCGTTTTCTTTTTGTTGAAGATTATCTTTGAGGTTTTCTTTCTCTTTTTCCAAATTGGCTTTAAAATCAGTTCTTTCCCCTTTTAAACTCTCGATTTTTATAGCGGACTCCTTTAATTTATGTTCTAATTCTGTAACCTTGGAATTAGATTCAGATAACTTAGTATCTAAATTTACTTTTACTGTCCTCAGTTTGTTAAGCTCAGCATCTGCATACAGCTTCTCTTCTTTTATTCTCTCAAAATCCTTATGTGATGTAGAAAAATTTTCGTTTAAAGCAGTTAATTTTTTCACAGTTTCGGTGAATTTTTCTTTATTTGTTTTTAAATCTTCTGAAGTTCTCTCTAAATCTTTTGTTTTTTGACTTAGTTGTTTTTCTAAATTATTTATTTTAGATCTGAGATCTAATAACACTTTCCCCTCAACAGATAATTTTTTATCAGGTCTTTCCTCTGCTTTTGCCCAATCTATTGCCAAATTCTTTCACTACTATTTTATATTTGATATTTATATTTTTACAATGCTATATATTTATGTTTTTAAAATTGATTATTTATAAATTTTACATTAAAATAATTGAATATAAATAGAACATATGAGTTTTAATCTTTTATTTCATTGAGTAGCGGTTCGAATTCTTTATCAGATAAGAAACCTTTAACCGCTATTAATTGCTTAATTTTTTCAATTGCTTTTTTAGCGTTTACGGCTTCAGACATTTGAGCTTCAAACGCTTTAAATTTTTTAATTTGCTTATCATTGAATTTTATTTCATCATTTAATTTCTTTTTTAGATCCTCAATTTGAATTTTAAGGTGTTGGATTTCTTCATCTTTTTTTAAAATTTCATTTACTTTATTCAGCATCTCTTCTTCTTTTTTTTGAATTTCTTTTTCCTTATCTAAAATTTTTTGTCCAAATCCAGATGATTTTTCAACGTTGAGGCTTAATTGATTTTCCAGATGCGTAATTTTTTCCATAGCCTCAGCTAGTTTCTCCTCTAAATTTGAATTATCAGATGCCAATTTAGCAAGTTCAATATCTGTTTGTAATTTTTCCTGTTTAATTTCATCTAAAGATTTTTTAGCAGAAGATTTTCTTTCTGTAAGTTCTGTTAAACTTTTTTCACGACCAGCTAATTTACTTTTCGTTAATGTTAATTCCTTTCTAGTTTTTTCTAATTGTTTATGATTATTCTCTAAATCAATTTCTAATTTTTTAATTTTAGCACGAAGTTCTAACAATGCTTTCCCCTCAACGGATAGTTTCTTTTCTGGTTTTTCTTCCGCTTTAACCCAATCAATACTAATAATGTTTCACCATCTAATCGACTTTTTGTTATAATTTAAAGTAACAATAATAATGTATAAAAATTAATTATTTCAGTTTAAGAAAATATTGAATCATTAAAATACCATAATGTTTAATTTTTGTTAAATGGTTAAAATTACTCTTGGAACCGCAGGATGGGATTACAAGGATTGGATTGACCCATTCTATCCAAAAAATTTGGAAAAATCACATCAATTAGAATTTTTTTCCAATTATTTCAATATTGTGGAAATTAATTCAACTTTCTATAACTTACCAACTGAAACCATGGTAAATAACTGGTATAATCGCGTTTCAGAAGATTTTCGTTTTGTTGTTAAAGTATGGCAGAAAATAACCCATGATCTTAATAATTCTGAAATAAACCAAAGGGTTCTTGAATTTTTTAGTAGGATTAAACCATTACAAGGAAAAATCTTTGGATTTCTTCTTCAATTTCCACCGTGGTTTAAATTATCAGAGAAACATTTAGAACAATTAAATTATTTATTCAAGATACTTCCATCTGAAAATAAATACATAGTTGAATTAAGAGATAATTCTTGGTTTAAATCTGAAATTCTTTCAAATTTTGTTGATGGAAAAAATGTAATATTCGGAACCACTTACATGCCAGGTATTGCCCCATATTATATGCAAAATCAAAATTATTATTATATAAGGTTAATTGGAGATAGAGAACTTACGATTTTTAACCGAATTCGAAGAAATCAAACAAAAGCCATAAATAATCTTTATGAGAATATTCAAAATTTAGTGAAAATCTCAAATATCTATGAAATTTTTATTATTGTAAATAATCACTTTCAAGGTTTTGCCCCAGAAAGTGTGAATAATTTAAAAAAGAAATTCGGGTTATCCTATCGTAGTTTTAATAAACAAAAACGCTTAACAGACTTTACTTTATAATCCATTTAAAATTCTCCGAATGAATAAGAAAATTTTAAATATATATAATTTAACTATTTTTTATGGATTTCATTGATAATTTAAAGAAAGTAAGCAAGAATTGGCGGTTATTAGCCCTCGTAATTTGGCTATTAATAGGAGTAGCTATAATTCCTTATCCTAATCCTGTTGTTTCTTTAATTGGTATCATAATATTTTTTCCGTTTTTAGTCTTTTTAATGTTCTTATTTCTGCTCTCTCTTGTTTCTAAGAAAAGCATTTTTGAGTACCCCCCATGGAAGATAATTTTATTTTTACTTGTCTCCTTACCAATTATGGCATTAATTTCAATCGTTCTAATACTTTTATTTGTCATTTCAGTTATTACCTATTTCCTCTTTACATCGTGGTTTATCTTATATGGGTGCTTTTTAATAGGGAGAAGAGTAGATAAACAGGCTTTAAAAACAGTAAAAGCAAAGCCATTTATAAGAACCCTTATTTTTATTGGAGGTTTAGCTGCGTCCATCTTTTTTTTATATCTTTTTATTATAGCACCCAAATTATTCGATTTTTCAGTTATTAGTGATGCACCAATGCCGTGGTATTTAAATGGAGTATATATACTTGTTGGAGCAATTCTTATTGGACTTGCTATTACAATTGTTGTCTATAAGTTTCATAAAGTCTTTAATGGATGGTTTGGAATATTTGCAATATTGGTTTCTTTCTATACGCTATTTCTGGTTATAAAGATTTATCTTGGTCTAACTCCTACAAAGACTACTGGATTTGGTCCAATTTGGGCCTATCTGACTATGATAATTCCTGATCTACTTATCATATTTTATTCTCTAAGTACTCTTATGGGTTCACAAGCAGAATTCTTAAGCAAAAAGTTAAAAAGGTTCGAGCTAGATACTGTAATTATTTGGTTACTTCTCTCTAAAGTAACATATGAATTTATACACTATTTTCCGTATGATCTTTTAAGTGGTATTCAAATTCCTTGGATTCAATGGTTTGCTGACAATATAGATAACGATCTTATTAATCAAGTAAAAAATATTGCTGTATTAGGGTTTTTTGTACTCCTTCTAATAATAATAGGATTATATGAAATCATGAAATATTCTGAAGGAAAGTTAAAAGCAAAAAAAGAGGGTAAGATTAAATTAAAGGAAATTATATTCCCCGAATCTACTATTGAAGAACCTGAAACAATTACTGAAGAAAGCAAAACAATTGAAGATATTGATCCAGCTATTTTCAAAGAAGAAGATTTTAAGGAAAAAAATAATAATGAACCAGAAAAAGATTTACCTTTTTAAATATGATAAATTTCATGAGTTTATTAAACTCTCTTTTTTTTTATATTTGAAACAATAATTCAACAAAAATTACTAATTCCTCATAGATTAATACTTTAATAATTAGTTTTATAAACACTAATTCAAAAATTGTCATACGTAAATTCTAATTAGTGTTTTATATGAGTAATTTAGAACCCAGAACAGTAGAAATCTTTCTAAAGAAATTTGAGAAATTATCTCTCAAAATTGAACAGTTAACAGACGAAATTTCAAAAATGAAGACTAAATTAGATAAGAATTATAAGGTTAATAGAACATTTGGACTGAAATCAGTAAGAAACTCTCAACACCTTGACTTTGCAAGGGATGTCATGGGAATTGGAAGCCCTACTAAAAGATACTTATTATCCCTAAGAGCAATTACCGAAGAATGGAAAGGAAGAAAAAATGATTTTCTAATAACTATAAGACAACAAGAAAAAGAAACCCAAATGGATTTGAAAGCGCTTGGTATCAGGATTCCCGTTAATGATCTCAAGAATATTCGTGTTTTAACTAAACAAATACTCTCATTATTATATATATCATGCGAATTGCAGGGAATTGCTATTAGTGAGATCTTAAGAGAGATTATCACTGAAATAAATAATGAAGGGCAGAAAATGGTCCAAGAAATTAGACAAAAATTCATTCTTTAAGATTTCTTCAATATCCACCATTCATTTGCCTTTTTCACAGAGAAAAAGTCAAAAAAGTTCTTAGAATATAAAATTTAAATTTCGTGAAACAAGAATTTCACGAACAAAATATTGAATTCTCTAATTTATCATTTGTGGAGTAATAAAAAACAAAAATAATATATTTAGATCAATTTAAGGATTAATCATTAGAAGTTATATTATTTAAAATAAAAGAAGGATTTAAAAATGGAGTATAAAGAAATACTTTTTGAAAAAAAGGATAGAGTTGCGCGTATAACCATTAATCGACCTGAACGATATAATGCTTGCAATCTTCGTGCTGTACATGAATTAATCGATGCGTTTGACCAATGTTGGGATGAAGAAATAGGTGTTGTGGTCTTCACTGGAATTGGAAAAAAAGCTTTTTGTACTGGTGGCGATCAAACAACAAGAGAGAAAGGGGGATATGAAGGAGAGCTCTTATTACCACTTGAAGTTGGTTGGCAACGAGTGACGCTTTTAATTCGTACCTTACCTAAACCTGTTATTGCTCGTGTGAATGGTTATGCAATTGGAGGGGGGCATGTTTGGCATGTTAATTGTGATCTGAGTATTGCAGCAGAACATGCTCAATTTGGACAAGCAGGACCTCGTGTCGGATCATTTGACCCCGGATATGGGACAGGAGATTTAATGCGTGCCGTAGGTGTGAAGCGTGCTAAAGAAATATGGTATTTATGCCGTAGATACACTGCAAAACAAACTTTAGAAATGGGACTTATAAATGCTGTAGTTCCTTATGAAAAATTGGATGAAGAGGTAAATCAATGGTGTCAAGAATTGTTAGAAAAGAGCCCTACTGCTCTTAAAATGTTAAAATATGCATTTTTAGCTGAAACTGATGGGGTAACAGGCATAACTCAGCTAGGAGTTGGGGGCTTATCCATGTATTATGACACTGATGAGGCTATGGAAGGAAAAAATGCATTTGTAGAAAAACGTAAACCAGATTTTAATCAATTTAGAAAATAAATTTTCTTATTTTTTTACTAAAATTTGTCTATCTTCTTCAAGAACAATTTTATCTTTATTTAAAGGACTAAAATTATAAGTAATTTTCATGGTGTTTACGATAAGATTCCCTACAAACTTTAATTTCAATGTATTGAACAGATCATTGATCATCTGGAGATCTTCTGGAATAGAAACCCCAAAAAATGGGTTTAGAAATAAATATAAAGTTGCTCCAAATATTATTCCAATAAAAAGGCTAAATATATTATTAAATGGAATTATCAACATGATCAAAAGGAGTATTGTTAAATTAGGGATTAATCTATAGATTCGGAAATTGTATTTAATCTTGAGCTTTCGTTTAAGTTGAAATAAAATAAAGGGCAAAAGAAATAATGCTGAAATTAGCATTACAATACCAATACCTAAAATTCCAAAAAAGAAAATAAAAATTGGTGCCGTCGTTAGAATTATTAGAAGTGTTATTGAGAACCCTACTGCGGCTAAATTAGCATTGCCTGATCCTATCAAAGCATTCCCAAATAATGTTGAGTATCCATAAAGAAATTGTGCAATTATAATCAAGATAAATAAGGTTTGAGCCATAACAAATAGATCACTATTAAAAACAGTCCCTTCATAAAAAAAATCTCGATGTAAGTAAAGTAATATTTCTTTAGACAAAGCGACCATTGCTGTTAAAAAACCTAAAGCTAAAATACTTGAAATTCGTGTAGATGCATTTATTGACTCTTCGATAGTGTCATGATACTTTTTAACAGATGCTTCAGCAATTTCAATATTTAATGGAGCAGAATAGTACAGAATCACAGATTTTACTGCACCATAAGCCATCAACACAGTTAATAAACTCAGACCTAAATTTTGATATGAAGTGTCTGTAAAAATTGTCAAATATACAGCAGCAATCAAGAATAAGATATATTCAAAAAATTTAGAATTCTGAATATTGGTTATCATAGAATACATAGAATTTTTCAGATAAATCAAGATTTGATAATTTTCAATAAGTTCTCCAACTTCAGGAGAAGCTCTTTTTCTCATGTTTCGAGTTCTTAGACTTGCTCTAAAAATTTCAATAATTGAATAAGGAGTTAATCGCTTAAAGAAATAAATTAATAGACTTATTGTTATTATATTGAAAAATGGATAAAACGCAAACAAAAAAGGATCTAAACCATAAGTAATAAAAATAATACCTAATGGTAAAATAAAAATTCCATTAAAAATTGATGTAAAAGCAATTATGTCATATCTGTTTTTAATCTCTAATCCTATTTGAAACATAAAAGTACCATAGATTAAAAATGAAGAAAAACCAGAAGCAAAGATGCATTCTCTTAACAAATTATTTGTTAAAAAAGATCCAAACATAAAGGGAATAGCTATCATTGTTAATCCTAATCCCAATCCAATTATAAATAATAACTTTGAATATGTTGTAGCTTTAATCCGTCCAAGTTCTTCATTTATAACAAATGCTGCTTTAATTTCGGCAATAAAATATCGGGAAATTCCAATTCCAATTAAGCTTAAAATTCCATTAATTGCAGTTGTTAAACCAAAATAAGTTAATCCCGACCAATTCGTTCCTAAAATAATAAAAATCCAGATACAACCCGCATTAATTAATGAAAAAAACATAGTGAGAGAGCCTGAAGTAATTGCACGCGAACTTCCTTCCTTTTCAAAGAATTTCTTATCTCTTTTAAAATCAAATTGAGATCTTTCTTTATCTTTTGATTTACCCATAATTAACGAGCTTTCTCTATATAAACTATAAATATTGAATTAAAGGATTATAAAAAACTTTTAGCTTCAAAATTATTAGTCTAAAAGGAATGAGGTATTTGAATTTATTTATCATGTAATAAAACAGGTTTTTAAAAATAATCACTTTCTTAACGTAATTATTTAGAAAAAAAGCGGTACTGCCAAAATGACTAAAGAAGTTATTTGCGAAAATTGCGGCGAAAATGCATCAGGAGAGATATATGAATGTGTTGAGTGTTATACTCCTGTATGTGATGAGTGTGCTAACATTTGTAAAAAATGTGGAGAATACCTTTGTGATGGTTGTTATCAAGATCATAAAAAGAATTGCGTTTAAATGAAAGGTTCTTATATCTTAGTGGTCCAATTACAAAAAGCCATTGAACTTCTTATTGGTGCTCTTGGTAAAATAAAGTTTAAACAAGGTTTTTATTTCTATATAGGTTCAGCTATGGGTAATTCTGGCTCGACAACACTTATCAATAGAGTGAAAAGACACTTATCTCCATCAGAAACTAAAAAAACTCACTGGCATATTGATTATTTGCTTGATAAAAAATATACTTCCATTATATGCGTGTATTTAATTCCCTCTCTTCAAAATTTAGAGTGTTTAATTGCACATGAAATTTTAAACAGAGCAGATAGTTTTATTAGTAAATTTGGCTCATCAGATTGTCATTGCGAATCCCACTTGTTCTATTTTGAAGATTTTAAGGAATTAAAACAAATACTCCAATAAATAAAAAAATAACTATTATAATTTCTACTAAAATAGCTTTCTTTTCATAAATCAAATTAGGGAGCCAAAAAAGTGTTTTTTCTCTGATTTTATCTATAATCCTATGGAAAAAGTTGTTATGTTTGTAATCTATTTTTCTTTCTACATTTCTTCTCTTTTGAATTCGTCTTACTATTGTCCAATCCCAAATATCTGGTAAATTAGCAAATATTATTCCTAAATAATAATGATAAAAAGGAATTAATGCGCTATAACCAACAATACGTATGCCAATATTCCAAGAAATCCAGAATTTATCATCCCAATGTGGTTCAGGTGTATGATATGTAATTTTTGAAAATGCATCAACGATAAAATGGGATGAAAAAGCAATAAGTATAGTAAATATGTAGTTAAGAGGGAAAGTAAAAAATATAAAACATAAAATTTGAATGAGCACCCCATTTAAAACATGAGTAATTAGATTCATAATATTGTCAGTTAAAACACTTATGAAACTTTAAAAATATGATATTTAAAAAAATCTTTAAGTTTAGAAATAATTTTTTATTAAGACATATTATTTAGGACATATTATTTTGAACTAAAAATAAATAATTAATTAATAAGAGGGAAAAATATTATGGGAATGCTTGAAGGTAAAACTGCTATTATAACCGGTGCGGGACGCGGTTTAGGGCATGAAGAGGCTTTAGCTATAGCTAGAGAAGGTTGTAATTTAGTTATTAACGATTTAGGTGCTGCTTTTGATGGGAGTGGTGCTGAAACTAAGGTTGCTGACCAAGTTGCTGAAGAATGTAAAAAATTAGGAGTAAAAGCGGTAGCAAATTATGATTCCGTAACTGATTTCAACAAAGCGAAAGCTATGATTGATCAAGCCATTTCAGAATTCGGCAAATTAGATATTCTTGTAAATAATGCGGGTATTTTAAGGGATAGAATGCTCTTCAATATGTCAGAGCAAGAATTTGATGATGTTATCGCTGTGCATTTAAAAGGTACATTTAACATGACTCGTCATGCTGCAGCCTACTTTAGAGAAAAAGGGAAAGCCAATGAAGCTTTGGGAAACTTTGGAAGAGTAATTAATACTGCATCTGATGCAGGTTTAACGGGGAATGTAGGACAGACTAATTACGGTGCCGCAAAAGCAGGTATCGCCGCTTTCACTATGAACGCTGCAGCAGAATTAAAAAAATATGCTACTGTCAATTGTATTGTGCCATTAGCACGAACTCGTTTAACTACAGATGCTACTCCACAAATGGTTGAAATAATGAATAAACTCGATGAAACTGGACTTGATGTCTTCAATCCTACTAATGTAGCACCAATGGTTGTATTTTTAGCATCAGACAATGCTAAAAAGATTAATGGAGAAGTATTTAGAGTAGTAGCTGATCGTGTTATGCTATTCCAAGGATGGCATACTGTTAACCAAATTAAAAATGATCATAAACCCTTTACACCCCAATTAATTGCCGAAAGGATTAGAGAATTAATGAAGGGCGCACCAAAAAAAGAAAATTTATACGCTCTTCTTGGCGATTTAGTTAAGATGTAATTTAATTTTAATCCTATTTTTTTCTTTATTTTTTTTAATTATAATATAATGTTAAAGAGTTACTCTAACTTATCCGTAATTTCTTTGAAAATATGATAAATAATTATAATTATTTTATCAAAAACTTCTTCAGACATATCAGCACTATTAGTCTTTAACTTATTTAAAAGATACTCTAATTTATTTAGAGCAGCATTGAGATATAAGATATCATCTTTATGATTTGCTCTTTTAACTCGAGTTTTTAAAAATATTATCTCACTTATAAGCATATTAGCTAATTTTTCTTTTCTTGATTCAACAAACACATTATATGGCAATAAGATTGTTTTGCTCATTTTTTAACCTCAGAATTAATTTTATTCTTAGTTATTAAGAGAATAAGATTGAATTAATTTCTTTTTGAGTCCAATTATTGAGTTCTATTGTTTTATTCAAAAAAAAGTGTAATTGACTCTAAATCATTCAAGAAACAAAATTATTATTATTTTGTATTCTTAACTATTTATTTGTCAATTAAATCTTCAAAAAATTCATCACCATAAGGTTCTTCTTTCTTCTCTTTTTTCTCTTCTTCTTTGAATTCTTTATACATAAAACGAGCACCAATTATCATCGCAACAACAAATCCAATAATTAATCCATATATAGACCTTTCCAAGAAAGAATAGAAGAAGAATTCAACAGTAACTGTATTTATGTATAGAATTGCATCTACAAGAGTAGTAGAAAGTGCTGAAATCAATCCACCAATGAGGACCATGATAACGTTAATTTTTGTAATCGATTGTTCTTCTTTTCGATATTTTGTGGTATAAATTACACCACCTATTGCTCCAATTAAAAATTGATAATCAACATAAGTAAAATACCCAAGTAAATATTCAAGAATGCCAAAAAAATAATAAATTAAACGGATTATTGTATATGAAAAAAAAGTAAGAAAGACAAAAACAATTATCCCAATTTTTAAGTTATTTTCTTTCGCATAATCAGAAATGTGAGAAATATTATTCACCAAGTTAAGTTTTAAGAAAATAAAATGATCAGATTTTTTTTAAAGAGTTAAAAATTTAAAAAAACAATAATATAAGAAAGTTGCTATTATTTTAGTTATTTGTTCGCACCTGGTATATCTTTCCCTTTTGTAATGGCTTTTTTTACAACTTTTTTTACTAAATCAACAGGATCAGCCAATCTTTTTAGCCCTTCTCCGGCAGCTTGAGCAGCAGAACCTAATACATCACTAGTAATACAATCTCCACCTGCAATTTCTTGTGCTATGGCACCTACAGCGGGAGTTAAGACAGCTGATACTATTGTAGTTACCACCGCAACAGCGATTACCTTCGCGGAGTTTTTGGCAATTGGACCGGCTTCTCATCCTTTTAATTTCTCATCATCTTCAACTGCTTCTAATGATCGTTTAGGACCTTTTATTAGTCTATTTAATGCGTCCTCTTTCTTTTCTTTCTTTCCTTCTATATAAATACCGCCCATATAAGCAGATTCTAAGAATTTCGTCAATGATTTATATTTTTGAACTCTTCTTTATCCATTCCAATCTTCCTCTTTGAAGCTAGTTAAAATGGTATTATATGGTTTTCCCTTATTCCCTTAATAAACATAAATTTTTGGTTCTTTTTTATCACTCAAATACACAGCCTCATAAATAAAATCGCCAATTTCCTTTTTCTGTCCAATTAATATTCTAAAATTAATTTTATCAGTTTTGCCGATTAAACCTTTAGAGAATTTGGCTAAAGCTACTTTCCCTTTATTTCCTTTTTTTTCTTCTTCCATAACAATATCAGAACGCTTTTCTTCGAAGAAATCACTAAGTGCATCAAATGCCTCTTTAAATATATTCTTAGCTTTATCCCCTTCTTTTCCTATAAAAATCCACTCCTATACTGATAATATTTTGGATAAATTTAGTTACATTAAAGGTTAAAGCTTAAATATTTATGTCTATGTCTTTCTAAGGAAAGCCCAGAGTCACATAAGTTGGTACAAAAAGAGGTGCTTTAATTTGAGGGAATTTTAAATTTGCTTTCAATTCTTTAATCATTGTTACATTAGCTTTGATTTTTAAGAAATTCATATTATTAAAGGCTCTGTTTAAATCTTTATCTTTTAAAGGTGATACATACATTAAAACAGCTAAAGATCTTCGTGTTGAAGCTTTTAAAATTTTGTCTAATAGATATATATATCCAAGAATGAGATCTTTAGAATTTTCATATATACTCTTCTCTATAAATATTTCATGAATTACTCCTATTCTTATCTTTATTCCAAATTTAAAAGAATGAATATACTGTTGGGTGATTACTGAGCCCCCTATTATCTTTCCATTTTTTCTAATAACTATATAAGTTGGTTTTTGCTGCGCTGTTAGAACTTTTACTCTTGCCCATAAAAACTTTGTTTTATTATATTTTGGAAATCCTTCATAATATTTTGGATTGATCTTATTTATTGCATTCATATATTCAAAGTGTTTCTTATTGTAATTAATTTCATATGAAAATTCTTTAAAAACGCGATAAAATTTCAGCTTTATTCTATTTAAAAATCTAGGTATGTACGAAAAAGCAAAAAAGACTGGAAAAAAAAGAGCAAGTGCATAAACATTCTTAATAAGCTGTATTATGTTTGGAAATTGAATAAAAAGAGCTCCAATATCAACATCAAAATATCCTAATTTTTGATAAATTCTTTTTCTTGCAAAACCATTAAATCCTGCAGAAAGTATTGAAAAATCACATTTTTTCTGTTTCATATATTCAATTGACATTTCCATTAATTTTGTTGCGATTCCTCTATTTGTGTAATCTGGGAGAGTTGATACATCATTAATATCACCCATTAAATACGTGTTCTTACCAATAGGTACCCTCTCTATTAAATTAACAATTACAGCCCCTACAATCTTTTCTTTATCGATATCTTCAGCAATTTGACACATCTCTGGTTCAAATTCTGGAGATTTAACATATCTCCAGTTCCAATTATTAGGTGTTCTTACAAACCCACTGCCATTTTGTTGGAAGGCTAAATTAAATAAATTGGCTAATTGATTTTCATCGCCTTCTTGATAATGTCGAAATATTATATTATTCATTAGATTACTGCTGTTTTTTTATTTTTATATGATAATAAATTGGGAAAAATTAGCTTTTTTAAGCAAGATTCCTATACTTAAATATAATTAAAACTTACATAATAATTATAGAATTAATATTCTCAATAACACAAATGTAAATTGAGTTAAATGAGTGAAAGAATAACTGAAATTCTCGATAGTTTAAAAGCGATAAAAGGAGTTCATGGTGCAGCCCTAATTGAGAAATTTGGATTAATAAAAGGAAGTGCTCTCCCTGGCTGGGTTGACCCAGAAGCTGTTGCCGCAATGGTTACATTAATTTTGAAAGCTAGCCAGAGAGCAACTAAAGAACTGGAACAAGGCCAATTTTTCAGTGCTATTATAGAATCTGAAAAAGGAAAAATCCTTTTTAGCGAAATTAAAGGAAATATTTTATCTATCATTACAACTCGTGAAGCAAAATTAGGTATAATTAACTTGAAGCTGGATGCTGCGAGCTCGGCACTCGCCGCATTAATCTAGATATTGATTTAATTTTTTTATTATTTTATTAAAAGACTATTTTTTAGTAAGTTTATTCATTTCTAAATTCCTTGCTTAAGATTTAAATTATATTCAAAATACTTATTTTATAATAAAATTTGAAGGTGACCAACATAGTAATTATAAATTCTGAAGGTAAATATGATGATAATTATTATTTAATAGATGCTATGACAATGGGAATGCAGAAATTTCTTTCAATTTATATTATTGAACATAAGGGAATGCGTGTGATGGTTGATGTTGGAGAAACATTAAAGGTTCGTAAAATTTTAAAAAAACTTAAAGATTTAGGACTTTATCCTATACATAAATTAGTATTAACACATTCTCATTGGGATCATGCTCAGGGTTTATCTAAGCTAATAAATTCTATGAAAGAGAGTGATATTGAAGTATTAGCTTCAGAGAATGCCGTAGATAATCTAAAACATCCTGAAAGAATGTTGAAAGGATTTGAAAATATGGGTGATTTATATCCTTTTGAAGAAGAGATTACGCCTTTAAAGGAAGGTGATATCATCGACATTAATGGACTGGAATTAGAAGTTATGAATTTTTTTGGACATACAATGGACTCTATTGGATTATTTGACAAAACAAATAGAAATATTTTTATTGGGGATGCAATTATGGATCGATTGGATCAGGATGCATTTTTTGTTTCTATCATGCCACCTGATTTTCATGAAGAAGAGATTCTTAAAACTTTTAATAAATTACGAAATATGAAAAACAAGTTAGACTCTATCTCTTTAGCCCATTTTGGAGTATGGAAAGATAATCACTTTGAACAAATATTAAATGAAATGGAAGATCTATACTTTAAAGTAAAGAATTCCCTAATTGAATGGTATAATGAAAATCCATCAATTGACGATATAACAAGTAAATATTATAAAACATTTATCCCTGATTCTAAACATTGGAGCGAGAAACTATTTGTATTTCTTGTTGACATGATGATAAATGGTTTAAAGCTAAGTGGATTTATATAAGAAGAATCTGTATCTTGTTAATTTACTATATTTTTTTTATTAAAAGTGATTTTTCTTACTCGATTAATCCAAATTGTTTTAGAAGATCAAGGATTATACTTCGGGTTATATGTGGATCAGCTTGTCCCCTAGTTTTAACCATAACTCTGCCTATTAATGCTTCTATTGCTTTTGGATTATCACTGCAATCGTTTACAATTTTGGGATTCTGCTCAATAGTTTCCTTGCTTAGCTTTTTAAGGAAGTTTTCATCGGAAATTCTTTTTTTGTCTTTTTTTTCAAGTATCTCAGAGATTGAAAAACCCTCCATCATATCATCTATTATGGTTTTAGCAATTTTGGTTGTGATTTTACCTTCATTTACATATCTGATTATATCGACTATTTGGTGAGGGTGAAGTTTTGTATCTTTTATTATTTTATTTTGTTCATTTAACCATCTAGATATATCATTCATTAACCAATTGCAGTACTGCTTGTATTCATTTGGTCCAAATAAAGCGTCTGAATTTACTCCGTCCTCGTAAAAATCAGCAATATCTTTATCTAGAACTAAATTATCTGAATCAAATTCTGATAAATTATAATCCCACTGAAGTCTTCTCGATCTCTCACTTGGCATTTCTGGTAATTTATCTTTAACTTTTTGAATAAAAATATCATTAATTTCTATTGGAACCAAATCCTGCTCTGGAAAATAGCGATAATCAGCCTCAAATTCTTTTGTTCGCAATGAAATTGTGATTCTTCTTTTATCATCCCAATGCCTTGTTTCTTGTATTAAGGTTTTTCCTCTTTTTAGCATATTTTTCTGTCTGATAATTTCATGCCTTAACGCTCGTTCTACTTCTTTAAAACTATTAATATTTTTTACTTCACTACGTTCATGACCCCTTATCGAAATATTTGCATCTACTCTCACTGATCCTTCAAGATCAAGATTTGAAATTCCAGAATACTGAACAATTGATTTAAGCTGTTTTAAAAATTCACGAGCTTCTTCTGGTGATCTGATAACTGGTTCAGTTACAATTTCTATTAAACAGACTCCTGATCTATTATAATCAACAAGAGTATAAGGTGAAGTTGCTATACTTCCTTTATGAACAAGCCTAGCGGGATCTTCTTCTAAGTGAATTCGATTTAATTTTATATCTCTTTTATGTGAATTTAATTTAATAGTGACTTTTCCTTTATCGGCAAAAGCCCTTCCTCCTGCTTTATTGTACTGACTAATTTGAAAACCTTTAGCTAAGTCTACATAGAAATATTGTTTTCTGAAGAACCAAAACTCTTGATTTATTTTACAATTTAATGCTATTGCTAATCTGGTTGCAAATTCTATAGCTTTCTTATTCATTACTGGAAGTGAACCTGGCAAGCCTATACAAATAGGACATACATGTGAATTTGCTTCTGTACCACGATAATCATTACTACAGCTACAAAAAAGTTTTGTTTTAAGATTTGTTAATTGAATATGGACCTCTAGTCCAATAATCACATCATTATTTTGAATATCCAAATCATTTACCTCGTTTTGAAACTGGAGCTATTTTTCGATAAATGTTCAATTCTTGTTCTAATTGATATCCAACATTAAGAATTCCTTTTTCATCAAAATAATTTCCAATAATTTGAAAACCTATAGGCAAATTATGACTATCAAAACCACATGGAATAGATAATGCCGGGATACCAGCTAGGTTAACTGGACAGGTTAAAATGTCTGCTGTATACATCTGTAAAGGATCATCAATAAATTCTCCCACTTGAAAGGCTGTGGAAGGCATTGTAGGGCATACAATAGCATCACATCTTTTAAATGCCTCAACAAAATCATTCTTTATTAAGGATCTTACTTTAAGAGCCTTTATGTAGAACATATCATAATAGCCCGCGGATAAAGCATAAGTTCCTAAAAAAATTCTCCTTCTTACTTCTTGTCCAAATTTCTCACCTCTAGTTCTACTGAAAACATCATACACATCACCAGAAAGGTTATCGCTAATATTACCATATCTTAAACCATCATATCTCGCTAAATTTGAGCTTGCTTCACTCATGCATAATAAATAGTAAGTTGCAACTGCATAATCAAGATGCGTTATTGATATATCAACCAGTTTAGCTCCTAAGCTCTCTAATTTATCAATTGATTTCCTTACAGCACCCTCTACTTCATGGTTTATTCCTTCTCCAAAAAATTCTTTTGGTACCCCTAAAATCTTCTTATTGATTGGCTTCTTTAAATTTTCAGTATAACAATCTACTTTAATATCAACTGAAGTAGAGTCTAGTGGATCTTTACCCGATATAATTTCAAGCATCAATGCTGAATCATAAACACACTTAGTAATAGGGCCGATCTGATCTAGCGAATTTGCAAATGCAATCAACCCATACCTAGATACTCTTCCATATGTAGGCTTTAAACCAACAGTTCCACAAAATGCAGCTGGACATCGAATACTCCCACCTGTATCGCTTCCTAAAGCTAATATTGCTTGCCCTGATGCGATACTTGCTCCAGAACCTCCACTTGAACCCCCAGGAATTCGCGAAATATC
>Ga0307426_1000303_pt1 | contig 33121 bp, 35 predicted proteins | sample SalMarWE160340MG_FD_202165 | JGI IMG/M metagenome (GOLD analysis project Ga0307426, IMG submission 202165) | Salt marsh sediment microbial communities from the Plum Island Ecosystem LTER, Massachusetts, United States - WE1603-40 | ecosystem: Environmental > Aquatic > Marine > Intertidal zone >...
ACACCTCGTCGAAAACTTTGGTGTCGGACCTACCTTGCGTCTCAGCGCTGCGCGCCGCGGCTGCCGTGCTCGCCGGAACCAGTGTGGCAACCGCCGGCAGAAACACCAGAAGCATTGCGAGAAGTAGAGCACGCGGGCGCATGTCACGGCCTCGGGATTGTTGGCGACCCCTCGAATGTAGGAATGAAAACCGGCAATGGGAGGACGCCGCTGCATCTGGTCGCCCGCTGCGGCGTCTTTGCCCGGAAATCCGGGAGATCAACAGTCGTTAAACATTGAGGTGACGCAGACCCAGGTCGCATAGACCTTCCGGCGCGCAAGCTCGAGCACGCCGGGCTGATAGGTGCTCTCAACGTCGCCTGCCATCGCCTGCTGGTAGTCGGCAAGCGTTACGGTTCTCGCAATACCGTTGCAGGGTTCGACGGTCTCGATAAGGCGGCAACCGGCGTGTGGGCCCGCTTGCGCCAGCACCTTCTCGCAGACGTGCCCCTGCACGGCGCTTCCGAGGTTGAGCGTCACGTCGCGCATTGCCTGATCAAACGTGCAGGCGTAGGTGGCCGCGGGCTCGTCGCAGGCAATGCACACCTCCTCCGACCTGAGCGAAGCGGTTAGGCTCAGGATGAGAATGGTCGCGGCGATGATACGCAGCATGATGCGCCTGTCCTCAAACCCGCGGGGCGAACGCTACTCCCGTTGCCGATCCGTGTGAAGCGACGCGGGCAACCTTTCGCAACGCAATATGCGCCGCTGCGGCGGAACAGGCCGTCTTGACGCAAGCCGCGAAGCAGCCCAACAGCAGAGAATGCGAACCTGAGGGGCAAAGGTTCCCAATGCAAATCTCCAGCAGCGGCCGCAAGACCTTCAACTCCGATCGGGTGATTACCTTCTCGGACGGGGTGATTGCCGTTGCGATTACCCTGCTGGTTCTCGACCTCAAGCTGCCCGAAGGCGTCACCGATGCGCAACTGCCGGGCGTGCTGTCCAATTCGCTGCACAGCTTCGGCGTCTATGTGCTGAGTTTCGTCGTGATCGGGCTCCTGTGGATGGGCCACCACGAGCAGTTCTCGCATATCCGCCGCGTCGATATCCTGCTCATCTGGCTCAACCTGCTCTACCTGATGACGATCGGGCTCATTCCGTTTCTGACCAGCCTCTTGAGCGATCATGCGTCGGCGCTACCGACGATCCTCTATGCCGGCGTGCTGGTGACGGCATCGTTTCTGTCGGCGGCCATTTGGTGGCACGCCAAGCGCGATCCCGAGCTGATCGCGCCGGACTTGCCCGAGAGCGTTCGGCGTGAAGGCTTGCTTGCACCGCTGCTGACGGGATGTGTGTTCGCACTGTCGATTGGAATTGCCGCCATCTGGGGCGCGACGCCGGCCCAGTGGAGCTGGATGCTCCTGATCCCGATGGGCTACGTCCCGAGCCTGCTCGACAAGTGGGGCCTCCACAATTGAGTGGGCGAAGCAACCTTACGCCTTGACGGTCTGCGCGAACACTTGCACGAACAAACCATGACCGACCGGCTCGTCACCACGGCCAAGCGCGAGGCCGATGCCCCCGAAGCGTCGCTGCGCCCGCGGTCGCTTGCCGAGTTCATCGGCCAGGAGCAGGCCCGCGCCAACCTCACGGTTTTCATCCAGGCGGCCCGCGAGCGCGGCGAGCCGCTCGACCACGTGCTGTTTGCGGGGCCGCCGGGGCTCGGCAAGACGACGCTGGCGCAGATCCTAGCCAAGGAGCTGGGCGTCGGCTTTCGCGCCACCTCCGGCCCCGTCATCGCCAAGGCCGGCGACCTTGCAGCCCTGCTCACCAACCTCGAAGACCGCGACGTGCTCTTCATCGACGAGATCCACCGCCTGAACCCGGCGGTCGAGGAGATCCTCTATCCCGCGCTCGAGGATTTCCAGCTCGACCTCATCATCGGCGAGGGACCGGCCGCGCGCTCGGTGCGCATCGATCTCGCCAAGTTCACTCTTGTCGGAGCGACGACGCGGCTCGGCCTGCTGACGACGCCCTTGCGCGATCGCTTCGGCATCCCGGTGCGGCTCAATTTCTACAGCGTTGCCGAGCTCGAGCTGGTCGTGGCGCGCGGTGCGCGTGTGCTCGGCGCATCGATCGGCAGCGACGGCGCGCACGAGATCGCCAGACGCGCGCGCGGGACGCCGCGCATCGCCGGGCGCCTGTTGCGGCGCGTGCGCGATTTCGCGACTGTGGCGGATGCGCCCATCATCGACGCAACGCTCGCCGACAAGGCGCTGCAGGCGCTCGAGGTCGACAACGAGGGCCTCGACGGGCTCGACCGCCGCTATCTGGCCTGCATCGCGCAGACGCACGACGGCGGCCCGGTCGGCATCGAGACCATCGCCGCCGCGCTGTCTGAGCCGCGCGACGCAATCGAGGAGATCGTCGAGCCGTTTCTGCTGCAGCAGGGCTTCATCGGGCGCACGCCGCGCGGGCGCGTCGTCACGCTCAAGGCCTACCGGCATTTGGGCCTGTCGGGGCCGCAGCGGCTCGCTGCGCAAGCCGGTTTCTTCGACCACGAGGGGGACGAGGGAAGCGGCGAGGCGCCTCCAGACGGGAGCCAGGCGGAGACAGGTTAACAGGCCAGTTTGCCGCACCCTTTTGCCAACCTTGGCACAACTCTTGCCTCATATTCTGACATCTGCCTGGGGTATCCCATCAGGCAGGGGAACCTCAACGGGACCAGTTCGTAGTGATTTCGCGTAGACAGTTTTTCCAGTTCGTCGGCGTCGCTGCGGCGGGCAGCGTTACCTTCGGCGGCTATGCGCTGGCCGAGCCGTGGGCCACGCGCGTCACCCGCTACCGCCTGTCGCCGCCGGGCTGGCCGGCCGGGCTCAACCTGAAACTCGCCGTCGTTGCCGACCTGCATGCGTGCGAGCCCTGGATGGGTATCGAGCGCATCCGCAGCATCGTAGCGCAGACGAACATGCTGGAGCCCGACTGCGTGCTGCTGCTCGGCGACTACGTATCCGGCTACCGTATGAGCCGCTATTCCGAGCCCGTCGCGCACAAGGATTGGGCAGCCGCGCTCGCCGGACTCGAAGCACCGCTCGGCGTCCACGTGGTGCTCGGCAATCACGACTGGTGGGAGGACGTCGAGGTGCAGCGCCGCGGCCATGGTCCGACGCCGGCCGGCAACGCGCTGCAGGACGCCGGCATCCCGGTCTATGAGAACGGCTGCGTGCGGCTGTCGAAGGAGGGCGCGCCCTTCTGGATTGCCGGGCTCGGCGACCAGTGGGCTTTCTGGGGCAAGAAAAAGCCCGGCGAGCCACGTTCGGCTCGATATGGCGGCGTCGATGATCTCAACGGCACGCTGCGCCAGGTCAGCGACAAGGCGCCCATCATCCTCATGGTGCACGAGCCCGACATCTTTCCGCAGGTGCCCGATCGTGTGGCATTGACGGTTGCCGGTCACACCCACGGCGGCCAGGTGCGCGTGCTCGGCTATGCGCCGATCGTTCCCTCGCGCTTCGGCGACCGCTACGTTTACGGGCATGTCGTCGAGGCGGGCCGCAACCTCATCGTCTCGGGCGGCCTTGGCTGCAGCGGCTACCCGGTGCGTTTCGGCTCGCCGCCGGAGATCGTCGCCATCGCGCTCTCCGCCTGAGGCACCCCGGCGCGCCGTACTTGCCCACAACAGCAGATGACTTTGCCGGCCGGATACGCTCTCCTCGCGCCATGACCGACGACCAGAAGCGCACGCAATCTTGGCCCGACCTTGCCGGGCGCCTCGTTGAGCACAAGGCGGAGCGCCGGCACGTGCTGCCCGTTCGCGTCTACTTCGAGGACACCGATTTCTCCGGCCTCGTCTATCACGCAAACTACGTGCGCTGGTGCGAGCGCGGGCGCTCCGACTTCCTGCGGCTTCTCGGTGGCGATCACCGCCGTCTCATCAACGGTACGGATGGAACGGAGCCTGCCGCCTTCGTCGTCAGGCGCATGAGCTTCGATTTCCTGAAGCCAGCGCGCATCGACGAGGTGCTCGAGGTCGAGACCCGGGTGAAGGAGGTGGGCGCGGCGAGCCTCACGCTCGCGCAGACGGTGCGGCGCGAGCAGATGCCGCTGGTTGAGGCCGAGGTGACCGTCGTTCTCGTCTCGGTCTCGGGCAAGCCGCTGCGCATTTCAACCACCCTGCGCGAGGCGTTCAGCGGCTCCGCCGGCTCCTGATTTCCCCCTCCAGGCGAGGCGGGAAGCGGCTCTCCGCCTGAGGCCGAGCCTGGCCGGGGAGGTCGCATTGGCCAGTTTTCCAACAAAACTGCGGTGATTCTTATCATTATTCCGCTTGCGCGCAGTGTGCCGACGACACTATAGCCGATGCGGTTGATGTACTATCGACCGACACCTTTTGATTCTCAGGGAAACAACCGATGGCTCAGAAACCTGCTCCGAAGGTCGACACGATCACGCTTCGCCAACTCGGCGCGGCACTCTCGGAGGCACACGACATTCCCAAAAAGCAGGCTGCCGCCGTGCTCGAAGACTTTGTCACGATGATCACCAAGCACCTGAAGAAGGGCAACAAGATCCGCATTGGCGGGCTCGGGGTACTGCAGGTCAGAAAGCGCCCGGCGCGCATGGGCCGCAACCCGGCTACCGGCGAAGCGATTAAGATCAAGGCTTCCAAGAAGGTTGCCTTCCGCGCGGCCAAGGACCTCAAAGAGGCGGTCTGACCCGCTCGCAGGCACACGAGCAAAGCACCCGCACACACTTTCTTTCAGGTGGCGCGGGTGCTCTTTCTATTTCAGCAAATTGTATTTCGGCTCATCGTCACGGCGCACCGAACAACGTCCTGAGCTTTGAGCGCGCGCCTTTGGCGCGGGCCGTGTCGCGCAAGAGATGACGCCATTCGGCGAGCGCGACCGCAATGGGATTGTGGCTCGCCTCGCGCCCCTTGAGCCCGAAGCGTAGCGGCTCGCCGTCGGGCGGCGCGGCAAACGTTCCAAACAGCCTGTCGAACACGATCAGCACCGAGCCGTAGTTCTTGTCGAGGCACGCCTCGTTGCACGCGTGATGCACGCGGTGATGCGCCGGCGTGTTGAGTATCCACTCGAGCGGTCCGAGACGCACCGGCAAGGCCGTGTGCAGGAAGAACTGATAGAGCAGCCCCGCCGACAGCATCGCCCCGATGGCGACAGGTGGAAAGCCGATCCAGGCGAGCGGCAGGAAGAAGACGAAGGCGCCGGTGAGCTGCCCCGTCCATCCGAGCCGGATGGCGGCCGACAAATTGAAATGCGTCGCCGAGTGATGCACCGCGTGCGTCGCCCACAGCCAGCGAACGCGGTGCGAGGCGCGGTGGAACCAGTAGTAGGCGAGCTCGGTTCCGAGAAAGAGCGACACCCAGCCCCACGCCGTATCGAGGGGGATGTCGAGCAGCCGGTACTGATAGAGCAGCACGAAGGGCAGGGCCGCCAGGCCGCCCTCCAGCGTGCGGATGCCGAGGTTTCCAAGCGCCACGCCGACCGATGCGGCCGTCTCGCGCAAGTCGTGATCCTCGTCGTGATGGGCAAGGCGCGCGTAGAAATACTCGGCAACAATGAAGATCAGCGTGAGCGTGAAGAACGCTCCCATCGGGCGCATGATCGGCGTCAGCTCAGTCAGCTCGGGCATGGCTCGTTCCCAACACGACGGCTCAGCGGCGGTAGTGGATCCACGCACGCAGCAGCGTGTCGCGGCAGCGGAACGTCAGCCGGTCCTTGTTTCCGGCCAGGCACGACAGGATGCGTCCGCCGCCCGGCAGCACGTTGGGGCAGTAGCGGCGCACGTCGGGCGCGCACGCAGCCCAGGCGGTGCGCGGAGACGGCGGGTAGTCCTCGACCACGGGAGGCGGACCGTCGTACGCGTAGGGCGGAAGGGATTCGGCGTGGGCCGGTTTGACGAGCGCAAAGAGCGCCACCGCGCCGGCGGTGCACAGCAGAACCACCGCAGCGAAATCGCGCGCCGTCGTCCAAAGCGTGGGTGTGGAGGCCGTCATCATCTCATGTCTCCCAATTTCAGGAGTTGTCGAAGGGTGCCCCTCTCCCCCGCTCGAGAGGGGGGGATGCTCAGTAGCGGGTCCAGGTGGAGTTGCGCGTTCGGGTGCCGCCACGAGGCCCCGTTACCGTGACCGAGTGATCGCAGGTGCCGCCTGCGCAGGTCGTCGCGCCCGAGCGCCGCCAGGCGCCGCCGTTGGGGCCGATCGCCTCCTGGTGGGAGGAGCAGCTGCCGCCGGCGCAGTGACCGCCGCCGCTGGAGCTCCACGAGCGCCCGTAAGGGCCGGTGCCGCCGCCGGAGCGCGACCAGCCGCCCTCGGCGAGCGCCGGCGAGGCGGCAGCGAGGGAGGCGGCCGCAAGGGCAACGACGCTAATGGCAGTGGCGAGGTTACGCTTCATGATCCAATCTCCTCTTGGCTCGACGCCGTGTGCGGCGCCGGGAACGAGACTGGCCCTGAGACTTTGCCGGCCTTTTTCATAAACGGGTTCACCATGTAACGTTTTGTAACGGGCGCTGCCGCGCGATTGCCGCGCATTGGCGGTGACCTATGGTGGTGTGCCATGTCCACGTCGACCGACCGTCCCCGCATCCTCGTCATCGAGGACGACGCCGAGATCCACAGCCTGGTGCGGGACTACCTGCAGCGGCAGGGTTTCCGCGTCGACGTGGGCGATGGGGGCGCCGCGCTCGACCGTTTCCGCTCCATGATCGGCGAGCCGGACCTGATCGTGCTCGACATCATGCTCCCCGGTGAGGACGGCTTGAGCCTGTGCCGGCGCATTCGCGCGTCCTCGCGCGTGCCGATCCTGATGCTGACCGCGCGCTCAGAGGACATCGACCGCATCGTCGGTCTCGAGATGGGCGCCGACGACTATCTCGGCAAGCCGTTCAACCCGCGCGAGCTTGCAGCGCGCATCAAGGCGATCCTGCGCCGTCGCGAGCCCGAGCCCGTTGCGCGCCGCCGTATCGGCGTCGGCAACATCATCGTCGATCTGGAGGCGCGCTCCGCCGCGCATCCGGCAACGGGCGAGATCGCGCTGACGAGCGCCGAGTTCGATCTCTTGGAGTGCTTCGTCACGCGGCCGCAGCGCGTGCTCTCGCGCGAGCAGCTTATGGACTGGACACGCGGTCGCCGCGCCGATCCTTTGGATCGCACCATCGACGTGCAGGTTAGCCGCCTGCGCAAGAAGATCGAGGCGGGCGGGGTAACGCTGATCAAGACCGTGCGCAATGCCGGCTATATGCTGTGCGCACCCGTGGAGGACCGCTGACGTGCTGGGCCGCCTCGGCTTCTCCGGCCGCTTGATGGCGATCGTGCTGCTGGCGCTGCTGGCGATGGTCGCCATCGGCACGGGCCTGGGCTATGTCGCGCGCACGCGCGGCGCGGTCGATTCCACGGCGATGCTGCTGCCCGAGCGTGCCGCGGCCATCGTCGAGGTTTTGGAGACGACGCCGCCGGAACGCCGCGTCACCGCGCTGAAGGCGTTGAGCGCGGATACCCTCGTCGTTTCGTACCAGGATCGTCCGCCATCGCCCGATGCGCGCATGCAGCGGCTGCCCGCTGTCGAGCATGCCATCGCGCAGTATTTTATCGAAGTGGGTGGCCGCGAGGTGATTGCCTTGCTGGCGCCTGAGGCGATACCCCGCTGGCGCCAACTGCGGCTTGGCCAATATTGGCTCGCCTCGCGCGAGCCGCTGAAAATTGCGATCGGTCTCTCGACCGGCGGCTACGCCGTCCTGGAGAGCCGCGGCGACATCGCTCCGCGCATCTGGGGCATGCCTCCGGGATTCACGATCGGGGTGCTGGGTGCGCTCGTCGGGCTGACGGCCATCATCGCCATCATGCGCGAGGCGCGACCTCTGCGCCGTCTGGCGGCTTCGGTTGCGCGCTTTGCCGGCAGCGCGGCGCCAGATCCCGTCGAGCCGCGCGGCGCGCCCGAGATCCGCCGACTGATCGGCGCGGTCAACGACATGCAGGAGCGCATCGCCGGGCTGGTCAAGGGGCGCACCGTCCTGCTTGGCGCCATCTCTCACGACCTGAAGACGTTCCTGACGCGCCTGCGCCTGCGCGTCGAGAAGATCACCGAGCCCGAGCAGCAGGCGCGCGCGGTACGCGACCTCGACGACATGACGGCGCTGATCGAGGACGCGCTGGCGCTCGCGCGGGGCGTGTCCGTGTCGGAACGGCGCGAGGAGATCGACGTCGCCGAGCTGATCCGTCAGCAGCTCGCCGATCGCAAGGAGGCGCGGCTGAGCCTCGGCAACGTGCCGTCGCGGCCAATGCGCGTGCGCGGTGATGCTGTCGCCTTGCGTCGGCTGTTTGCAAACCTCATCGACAACGCGTTGCGCTTCGGCAAGGCGGCCGAGGTCGCGATCGAAGCGAGCGGGCCCGAGATCATCGTGGTGATCGACGATGATGGGCCCGGCATCCCCGAGCTGGAGCGCTCGGCGGTATTTGAGCCCTTCTACCGCGCCGAGCCCTCGCGCAGCCGCGAGACGGGAGGGGCCGGGCTGGGGCTTGCGATTGCGCGCGCGATCGTCGAGGCCCATGGCGGCCGCATCGGCGTCGACACGTCGCCTGCGGGCGGCGCCCGAGTTCGTGTCGTGCTGCCGGCCGAATTAGACCGTGCCCGCGGCGGATAGGGTTCACGCTGACTGGTACAGCGCGGCGTTTGGCTTTAAGCGCTATTGCGCCGCCGCACCTGCCGATTAAGGCATTGCGCTGCCAGCCGATTGCAGCCAACTCTTGCCATCAGTCTGTGCCAAGGTCGAATCAGGTATTCTTTGCAGGTCAGCATTCGGAGGCTCTACACCATGGCTGACAAGACGACATTGGTGCTGCCGGGCAAGAAGGTCACCGTCCCGCGGCTCTTCAAGCGGACCCTGCAGATCGCGATCGCCGTCGGGCTCACGTCTCTGGTGGTGCTGGGGATCCTCGTGGGCAACGGCTTCCTGCAGCCGCGTGGCAAACCGTTGCAGGGATGGGATCTGTGGCTGGCCTTCATCTACCGGTCCGACATCCTGGCGACAATGGTCTTGACGGCGATTGTGACGGTACTGTTCGTCTACTGGCAGCGCGATCGCGAGCGCTAGCAACCGGCGGCCACAAGAGGCTCCAGCGGCTGTTCCGTCGTGTAGACGTGATCGTTGGTAAGCGCGCCTCGGCGGGTGGCTTTGGCGTGCGCTGGCGCCCCCGTTTGGTCATATTGCGAGGCAACATGCCCTCTTGGGGATGCGGGCGATGCACGGCAGAGTCTGCTTTGACTGCGGGCGGCGGGTCGGGCAAGCCGTCCGACGTGCGTTCGGGCCCATCCTTCGATCACGGATACTGAGATGAACCCCACCGATCTCGCCCAAGAAGCCATCGGTCCCGCGACGGTGGGCGGCTTCTCGTTCCTCGAGCTGTTCTTGCAGGCACACTTTGTCGTGCAGCTGGTGATGGCGGGCCTCGTCATCGCCTCCATCTGGTCATGGGCCATCGTGGTGGAGAAGTTCTTCGCATTCCGACGCGCACGCACCGAGTCGGACCGCTTCGAGCACATGTTCTGGTCCGGTCAGTCTCTGGACGAGCTCTACACCGCGCTTTCGCGCTCCAAGACCATCACCATGGGCGCCCTGTTCGTCGCCGCCATGCGCGAGTGGAAGCGCTCGGTCGAGGGCAACATCCGCGCGCTCGGCGGCATTCAGCTGCGCGTGGAGAAGGTGATGGACGTCACCATTAGCCGCGAGATGGAGCGGCTCGACCGCCGCCTGCTGTTCCTGGCAACGGTCGGTGCGACCGCACCCTTCGTTGGGCTGTTCGGCACGGTGTGGGGCATTATGACGAGCTTTCAGGCGATCGCTGTGTCCAAGAACACCAACCTCGCCGTCGTGGCGCCGGGTATCGCGGAGGCGCTGTTCGCCACGGCGCTGGGGTTGCTCGCGGCTATTCCCGCCGTCATCTTTTACAACAAGTTCTCCGCAGACTCCCAGCAGATCAGCCATCGCCTGGAGGCGTTCGCGGACGAGTTCGCCGCCATCGTTTCGCGGCAGATCGACGTCAGAGGTTGACGTTGTGGAGCCGCGTGAGCGCTGAGGCTTAGAGAGGACCGCATGGGTGCGAGCATCAGGTCAACGGCGCAGGCGGCCGGCAGAAGGCGCCGGTCGCGGCGCCATTCACCCATGAGCGAGATCAACGTCACGCCCATGGTCGACGTGATGCTGGTTCTCTTGATCATCTTCATGGTGGCTGCTCCGCTGCTGCAGGTCGGCGTGCCGATCGAGCTGCCGCAGGCGAAGGGAAAGCAGCTTGAATCGAGCCAGGAGCCGCTTGCCATCTCGGTGAAGGCCGACGGCAGCGTCTTCATCGGCGAGACGGCGGTCGAACTGGACGAGATCGCACCCAAGCTCAAGGCCATTGCCAAGAACGGCTATGACGAGCAGATTTTCGTGCGTGGCGACAAGGGTGTGACCTACGGCATCGTCATGCGGGTCATGGGTCGTATCAGCGCCGGCGGCTTCCGCAAGGTCTCGCTCGTCACGGAAGTGGAGGAAGGAGGCTAACGCTTGTTCCGCGGGCTCCTAACCTCATTCGTTGGCCATGCCCTGGTGTTGGCCTGGGCGCTTTTCTCGATCAACCGCGTTCCGGATCTTCCCGAGACGGTGACGATCGAGGCGACGATCATCACCCCATCCGAGCTCACGCGATTGAAGCGTGGCAGCCCCGATGCCACGGAGCGCGAGGCCAAGGCCGCGGAGGAGACGCCGGAGGTCTCCAGGAAGGAGGCCGAGAAGGCCAAACCCGTGACGGCGCCACCGTCACCTGCTCCGCCGCCGGAGCCCGAGCCGGACCCGATCGCCGAGAAGCTCGAGCAGGAGCGCGCCGCCGCAGCGAAGGAAGCCGCGGCGAAGGAAGCCGCCGCAAAGGCTGCCGCGTTGCGTGCGAAGGCGGAGGCCGAGCGCAAGGCGGAGGATAAGCGCAAGGCGGAAGCCAAAAAGAAAGCCGAAGCCAAGAGGAAGGCTGATGCGCGCAAGAAAAGGCTGGCAGAGGCCAAGCGCAAGGAGGAGGAGGCCAAGAAGAAGCGCTTCGACCCCGATCGCATCGCCGCGCTCATCGACAAGTCCCCGGAAAAACGCGGGGCGCCCCGCAGTGCGACACCGCCGACCAAGGCCACCGACTACACCGGCCCCACGGCCGGCGAGCGCCGCGGCAACGACACGGTGCTCTCCGCCCGCGAGCAGGATCTCCTGAAGGCGCAGCTCAGCGGCCAGCTGAAGCGCTGCTGGCACCTGCCCGGCGGCGGCGGGGGAATCGAGACCACGGTCGTAACCTTAAAATGGCGGCTCAAGCCTGACGGCTCGCTGGATGGTCTTCCGCAGGTGGTGAGGCCGCAATCAGGCCCTGTTTTTCAGATTGCTGCTGAGGCGGCGGTGCGGGCGGTGACACGCTGCGCGCCCTTCAACCTTCCGCCGGAGAAGTACGCGGTTTGGAGAACGGTCGAATGGAACTTCGACCCTCGTGACATGATGTAGGCCCCAGGACGCGTCGGCGCTGCTCGGGGCACCTTTCAAAGGACGGCACATGACTGACTGCAAGAGACGATCAATGATTCGGATGCTCAGCCGGCGGCATCTGAGTGCGGCCGGTGCCGCCGTCTTGAGTCTCGCCATGCTCGTTCCGCTCCCGCCCGCATACGCGCAGGACGGCGGCCTTGTCGGTACGCAGCGCCAGGGCACGCTGGCGCCCATCCCTGTCGCCATCCCCGTGTTTCTTGGCACCGATCCCAGGCTTGCCGCCGACATCGCTGATGTGGTTGCGGCCGACCTGGCGCACTCCGGACTCTTCAGTCCACTGGACCGCGCTTCGTTCCTGGAGCAGATCCGCGACGTGAACGCCGCGCCGCGCTTCCCCGACTGGCGTGCCGTGCGTGCCGATGCTCTCGTCGTCGGCAACGTCGGCAGGGCCGCCGATGGGCGCATCGTCGCCGAGTTCCGCCTCTGGGACGTCGCGTCCGGCCGCCAGCTCGCGGGCCAGCGGTTCGCCACAGGCGCCAAGAACTGGCGCCGCGTCGGCCATATCATCGCCGACCAGGTGTACGAGCGGCTGACCGGCGAGAAGGGCTATTTCGACACGCGTGTCGTTTTCATCGACGAGACGGGCCCCAAGGACAAGCGCGTCAAGCGCCTCGCCATCATGGACCAGGACGGCAAGAATTTGCGCCTGTTGAGTCGCGGCCACGAGCTCGTGCTCACCCCGCGCTTCAGCCCGACCAATCAGGAGATCACTTTCATGTCGTACGCGGGCGCCGAGCCGCGCGTGTTCCTGATGAACCTGGAGACCGGGCAGCGCGAGACCGTCGGCGATTTTCCCGGCATGACGTTTGCGCCGCGGTTCTCGCCCGATGGGCAGCGCGTCATCATGAGTCTGCAGTCTGGCGGCAACTCCAGCATATACGAGATGGATCTGCGCACGCGCCAGAAGCGCCGGCTGACGGAGGGGCGGTCCATCGACACGAGCCCCAGCTACTCGCCCGACGGGCGCCAGATCGCGTTCGAGACGGACCGCGACGGCACGCAGGAGATCTACGTGATGAACTCCGACGGATCGAACCCGCACAGAATCAGCAGGGGCAACGGACGCTACGCGACGCCCGTGTGGTCGCCGCGCGGCGACTACGTCGCGTTTACCAAGCAACTCAGCGGGCGCTTCCTGATCGGCGTCATGCGCCCCGACGGCTCAGGCGAGCGAATCCTCACCGAAGGCTTTCACAACGAGGGCCCGACCTGGGCCCCAAATGGCCGTGTGCTGATGTTTTTCCGGGAATCGCCCGGCGCCAGCGGGGGGCCGCGAATCCTCTCGATCGATTTGACCGGCTATAACGAGCGCGTCGTTCCCACCCCATCCTTCGCTTCGGACCCGGCTTGGTCGCCGCTCTTGAATTGATACACAGCTTAACCTGGATTTAACCCGGCGCAGCGCTCAATGGCGCGATGCCGTTCCAAGGTTGGGCGGATGAGTTTGTTGCGTTGAATCATGCTCTTCGCTGCGCCGGCGCTCGTCTGGTCGGAAGGCGGGAGAGCCCGTTGTGCGGCGTGGCATTTTCGCATCTACCGGCTTGGAAAACCGAGGGATAACTGCCTCTGTTCTTGATCAAGTCGGGCCGCGCCAGTACGCCAATACATGGCTAGTGCCGATAAAGCATCAGGAGATTGATACCATGCAGGGTGTGAAGGGGCTGATCGTTCTGTCAGCAGTGGTTGCGGCTGTCGCGCTGAGCGCGTGCCGCCGTGAAGAGCCGGTGCCGTTGAAGCTCGGCGCCGAAGTGCCGGCCGCCACTCAGCCCGCTCGCTAAGAGCAGGCGGTAAGGCCAGGACAACATAGGAGAAAATGCTATGAAGAGTGCAATCGTGCTCGCCGTCGTCGTCGCTGCTGTTGCTCTTGGCGCTTGCCGTCGTGAAGAGCCCGTTCCGTTGAAGCTCGGCGCCGACATGCCGACTGCGGAGCATGTTCGGTAAGCTGAACGGTTCGAAGCTAGGTCAACTTTTACGGAGATTGACGACTATGAAGGGGGCCATCCTCATCGCGACTGTGGTCGCAGCTGTTGCTCTGGGCGCCTGCCGGCGTGAAGAGCCCGTTCCGCTGAAGCTCGGCGCTGACATTCCGGCCGCGGCTCAGCCGCAGCGGTAACTCGCTGAGACGAAATTTCCCCCCTGGGCGAAACTCCGCCGAGGGCACGAATAGCAGGACCGAGGTCTGGGCAGGACACGCCCACCTCGGTCTTGTCTTTTTTGTGCATACGGCTGTGCGTTTCCCCTTGCGCCCACTCGCTGCACAGGCGTTGCGCAGCCGAATCGGCTTACGCTGGCCGGTGGCCGCCGCTGCAATCAGACCGTCGCGGTGCGTATGGGATTGGCAGATCGATGCGCCCGAACCAGACGCACACGGTTGTGGACGGAAGAACTGGTACGCTGGCATTCGGCCACAATTTCGTACGAACGGTCGGATAACTGCGTCAATTGTCAGGAACTGTCACCCCGGTCTGGCGTTGTGCGAGGCGGTGACGTAAAGGGACCACCCTCATGGCTGCTGCATTCTCGCTCGTCCGCACGATGCCCCTGCTCGCCGTATTGGCTCTGGGCGTCATAGCGGCCGGCTGCGCCAACAACGAGAACCAGCCAAACTCGCAGCTGACCGGCAGCGAGGGGGCGGTGACGCCTGGAACGCATCGGGACTTCAGCGTCAATGTCGGCGATATCGTCTACTTCACCACCGACAGCAGCGACTTGAGCCCTGAGGGGGTCACCACGTTGCAGAAGCAGGCGCAGTGGCTGCAGCGCTATCCGCAGTACACCATCACCATCGAGGGGCATGCGGACGAGCGGGGCACGCGCGAGTACAACATCGCGCTGGGCGCCCGCCGCGCCACCTCCGTGCGCAACTTCCTGGCCCAGAACGGCGTGAACGGCTCGCGCATCCGCACCATCTCCTACGGCAAGGAGCGCCCGGTGGCCGTGTGCAACGACATATCGTGCTGGTCGCAGAACCGGCGTGCGCAGACGGTGCTCAACGCGCGGACCACCGCGGGCCCCATCACGATGGGCAACTGAGCGGCGGTATCCACGACCCTGCAGAACAAGGCGCCATTGCGGTCGCGCGCTTGGCGTGCGGTGTGCGCAGCAGGCAAAGTTTAGCCGCATTGGCCGCGCAGTGTTCCGCCGCGATTTCAGCAGCTTGCGATACTGTCACTGCGAGGAGTGCGATGTTTCGGCCTGTGGGCGGATCGGGCGCATGTCGCCGTCACGGCCCGTCGTTTGTCGGGCTGGTGCTGGTGCCGCTGGCGGTATTCTGCGCGCTCGATGCAGCGCACGCCGCCGCGCCGCATAGCGCTGCCGCTTCTGGAACGGTCACCACCGTCGAGGCAAAGACGCGCCGGCTTGCCGGCCGCCTGAACGAGGCCTACGGGCCGGAGCAACGGGCGCAGGAGCTCTATCTCGATGGGATGGAGAAGCTCGAGGCCGGGCACCGGGACTGGGCTCTGCGGACATTCGAGGATCTGATCGCCCGCTACCCGGAGACGTCGGCGGCCACGCTTGCACGCGCCAAGGTGGGCGCGTTGCGGCACGGCGCAACGGAGCAGTCCGCGGCTCTGCCAGCCGGGAAAGCGGAAGCTCCGGCAACGCGGCCCCATGCCGAGCTGCCGCCGGCGATTGGCCGCAGCCCGGCGTGGGAGCAGGAGCTCAGGCGCAACGCGGCCATTCAGGCAAAGCTGCGGGTGGAAGCCGGCGACCGTGTCTTCTTTGCTGCGGGCAGCGCGGAGCTCGGCGGCAAGGCGCGAAGGGCGTTGGCGGCTCAGGCGCAGTGGCTCAACCTGTGGCACGAGTTCGAGGCGGCCATCGAGGGGCACGCCGACGAATCAGGCACCGAGGAGGAGAATCTGCAGCTCTCCAAGTTGCGTGCCGAGGCCGTGCGGCGGCGCCTCGTCGAGGAAGGCGTCGATGCCGGCCGGCTGGCAATCGTCGCGCTTGGACGCACACAGCCGATTGCGACGTGCAAGAGCCGCGTATGCAGCGCTCAGAACCGGCGCGTGGTGACCTTGGTTTTCGCCAGTGGTACACGCGAGCGCCTGGGGATGAGTGCGACGGTACGGCCCGATCCCGCGGTTGAGCTGCGTGCACCGGCCTCCGGCCGAGTGAAATCGCTGGAAATACCCACTGCCGGGCCGGTGGACGTAGTCCGTTGAAAAACTGGCGAGGATAATGATGGCAAGGGCAGTGACGGTGCTGGGAGAGCACCCATCGATGCCGTCGCCGGTACGGATTCGGCATCTCGCTCCGCACCCGTTATCATGAAGGCAATCATGGACGCGTCCGCCCCTGGGCGCACCCAAGGATAGGATCTGGCTTTGCCCACTCAACGACACATCGGTCTTTGGCTCTGCACGGCGCTCATGGCTCCGTTGCTGGCTTGTGCGACGGCGGCTGCCGAGCCGCGGCAAAGCACCAACGACGTTTGGCGGCTTGCGCAGGCGGCCACGCCGCCGCCAGCGGGCACGCCCGCCGGCAATGCGCAGCCGGCTCCGCAAGCAGAGGCCAATGGGGCGCTGCGCCGGCGCATCGAGCAGCTCGAGGAGCAGCTCGTCGACATGCAGGTCGTGATCGGCACCCTCGAATCGCTGGCCACCCGTGGAGCGCCGCCGGCAGCGCGCAGCAGCGCTCCGCTCCCCAGCAACGCGCCCGACAATGGGCGCATCGATGGTTTGGAGACGCAGGTGCGTGCCCTGGCTGCCCAGATCGAGCAGCTCACCACCCAGGTTCGCGCGCTTGCCGCTGCACCGCGCCGCGCCGAGGCTGCCGAAGAGCCGCCGCAAGCTACGAGTGCCACCGAGCTGCCGGCGGCCTCTCCTGCGGAGCGGGCCATGGCGGCCCCCTCCACGGATCGGGCAATGGCGGCACCGCCCACGGATCGAGCCGTGCCCGAAGAGGCGCCCGACGCCGACCGGTTCGGCTCCACCACCGTGACGGCCGGCAAGGGCGACGCGATTGGCGGTCTGATCGACAAGGAGGGCCCGAAGCCCGAGCCGGCCGCTTCCGATACGGTCGCTGCCGCGCCGCCGGCGTTCATGCCGCCGCCGGTCGAGCCGGCGGACGCTGCAAACCCCAAGCAGCTCTACGAGACGGCCTACGGCTACCTGATGCAGCGCGACTATGGGGCGGCACAGTCGGCGTTCGAGGACTTCCTCGGCCGCTACCCGAAGGATTCACTGGCGGGCAACGCTCAGTACTGGCTGGGCGAGGCCCACTTCGTGCGCGGCGAGTACAGGGCCGCGGCGGGCGCCTTTCTAAAGGGCTATCAGGACTACGCCGGGAACGCCCGCGCCGCCGACAGCCTGTTGCGGCTGGCAATGTCGCTCGACCGCTTGGGGCAGAAGGATGCGGCCTGCTCCTCCTTTGCGGAGCTTTCAAAACGCTTCCCCGACGCGCCCGAGAACGTCAAGACGAGCGCCCGGCAGGAGCGCAAGCGCATCGGCTGCCGCTGATGCCCGCGGCAAGGCGAGTTCCTGGAGAAGGGGGGAACTCGGCGGAGCCGGTCGGCGCGGCGGAGCTGGAAGAGCTTTTTGCACCGCTTGCACCCTTTTCAGTGCTCATCCTCGCCGTGTCCGGTGGTGCCGACAGCATCGCCATGATGCATCTCGTTGCGCGGTGGCGCGCGCTGCATCCCGATCAGCAGCGCACGCTGTTGGTCGCCACGGTTGATCACGGCCTGCGCGGCGGCTCGCGCGCCGAGGCGGAGTGGGTGGCGCGCGAGGCGCGCGCAATCGGCCTGGCCCACGAGCTTCTGATCTGGGCCGGCGCCAAGCCGTCAGCCGGTCTGCAAGAGGCGGCACGCGATGCACGCTACCAACTGCTGGCTGAGCTCGGCTGGCGTCATGCCGGCTCCGGGCCGGTGGCAATCGTGACGGCGCATACCGAGGACGACCAGGCGGAGACGTTCCTGATGCGGCTGGCGCGCGGCAGCGGGCTCGACGGGCTCACGGGCATGAGCGAGCAACGCCTGATGGGGCGCGAAGGCACCTGTCGATTGCTGCGCCCGCTGCTGCGCATTCCCCGCGCGAGGCTGGTATCGACGCTAGAGACTGGCGGAATCGCCTGGATCGAGGACCCGAGCAACGATTGCGATCGTTTCGAGCGCGTGCGCCTGCGCAAGGCGCAGCGTCTGCTCGAGGAGCTGGGGCTGACGAACGCAATGATCGCGCTCAGCGCCAAGCGCCTGGAGCGGGCACGCAGCGCCCTCGAAACGGCGGTGTGCAAGCTGGAGGCGGCAGCCGGCCTCGACGTGCATGGCGGCATATTTGCAAGCTTTGATGCCCGCCCATTCAACGCTGCACCCCAGGAGCTGCGTGTGCGTCTCGTCGCGCGCCTCATCGCAGCCTTCGGCGGACAGGAGACGCCGGCACGTCTTGCAAAGCTTGAATCGCTCGTTGTGCGCATGAGCGCGCCGGGCTTTGCCGCTGCGACGGTTGGGGGCTGCATCGTGACCCGCCACGCCGAGGAGTTCTGCGTCTTTCGCGAGCCGGGCCGGGCCTGCCTGCCCGTGGTGGAGCTTGCACCAGGCGAGACTGCGGTGTGGGACCGGCGGTTTCGCGTGTCGACCTCGCACGAGCTCTCCGGCCCGGTCGTTGTGCGTGCCTTGGGGAGCCAAGGTTTTGCGAAGCTGCGCCAACAACTTGAACGAGGGTCCGCGCTACCGCCCGCGCGCGCCGGTGCGACACTGGCGTCCTTCTGGCGCCGTGATCAGCTGCTCGCGGTGCCGGCGCTCGCCGGTCTGCCGCAGGTGCCCGCAGATCGGCTCTGTTCGGCCGAATTCATGTGGTAGGCCCATGTTTGCTGGCAGCGGGCAGGCGGGATTCACCAACAATCCAACCGCGCCGGCCGGCGCTGTCATTGTGGCCAACGGGGCCGTTAAGGTCCTGGGGAGCGACTTGTGTGTAACTTGGCAATGCCGAGGGTCGCGCCTATGTTAACGGCGGGCTTCGGCGCCGGCCCGGAAGCACGGGCACACGTTTGGCTAGGGCCGCGAGGGGCTCTGTAGGAAACGAAATGAACTCGAATTTTCAGAAGCTTGCCATCTGGGTCGCAATTCTCGTCTTGCTGGCAGCCCTGTTCAATCTCTTCAATAATCCGGCGCAGAACCGGCGCGGAACCGAGATCACCTACTCGGAGTTCCTGAACGCCGTGGACGCTGGCAACGTGAGCGAGGCGACGCTCGCAGGCAACCGTATCACCGGCACGATGCGTGACGGCGGCACGACGTTCACGACCTACGCGCCTCCGCAGGATCCCACGCTGGTCGAGCGGCTGCAGAAGAAGGATGTGAAGTTCCGCGCCCGTCCCTCCGATGAGGACGTGCCCTCGATCATGAGCATGCTGCTCAACTGGTTCCCCATGCTGCTTCTGATCGCCGTGTGGATTTTCTTCATGCGGCAGATGCAGTCGGGCTCGGGCCGGGCGATGGGCTTTGGCAAGTCGAAGGCCAAGCTTCTGACCGAGCGTCACGGGCGCGTGACGTTCGAGGACGTTGCCGGCGTCGACGAGGCCAAGGACGACCTCCAAGAGATCGTCGAGTTCCTGCGCGATCCCCAGAAGTTCCAAAGGCTCGGCGGCCGCATCCCGCGTGGCGCGCTGCTGGTCGGGCCGCCCGGCACCGGCAAGACGCTGCTTGCGCGTGCCATCGCCGGCGAGGCGAACGTGCCGTTCTTCACGATCTCGGGCTCCGACTTCGTCGAGATGTTCGTCGGCGTTGGTGCATCCCGCGTACGTGACATGTTCGAGCAGGCCAAGAAGAATGCACCCTGCATCATCTTCATCGACGAGATCGACGCAGTCGGGCGTCACCGTGGCGCCGGGCTCGGCGGCGGCAACGACGAACGCGAGCAGACGTTGAACCAGCTGCTGGTCGAGATGGATGGCTTCGAGGCCAACGAGGGCATCATCCTCATCGCCGCCACCAACCGCCCCGATGTGCTGGACCCCGCCCTTCTGCGTCCGGGCCGTTTCGACCGGCAGATCACCGTGCCCAACCCCGACGTGGGCGGACGGGAGAAGATCTTGCGCGTGCACATGCGCAAGGTACCGGTGGCCCCCGACGTCGACCCCAAGGTCATCGCGCGCGGCACGCCCGGCTTCTCCGGCGCCGATCTGGCCAATCTCGTCAACGAGGCGGCGCTGCTCGCTGCACGCCGCAACAAGCGCCTCGTGACGCAGATGGAGTTCGAGGATTCCAAGGACAAGGTGATGATGGGCGCGGAGCGCCGCTCCATGATCATGACCGAGGAGGAGAAGCTTGCGACCGCCTACCACGAGGCTGGCCACGCGCTTGTCAACATGAAGGTGCCGGGCGGCGATCCTCTGCACAAGGTCACCATCATCCCGCGCGGACGGGCGCTGGGCGTCACCATGAGCCTGCCCGAGCGCGACAAGCTCAGCTACTCCAAGCAGTGGTGCGAGGCACGCATCGCCATGTCGTTCGGCGGCCGCGTCTCCGAGCAGCTCGTCTACGGCAAGGACCACCTCAATACCGGCGCCTCGAGCGACATCATGCAGGCGACCGAGCTCGCCAGGCGCATGGTCACCGAGTGGGGCATGAGCGAGAAGCTGGGGCCGTTGCGCTACAACGAGAACCAGCAGGAGGTGTTCCTCGGCCATGCCATCACGCAGCGCCAGAACATGTCGGAGGACACTGCCAAGCTCATTGACGAGGAGATTCGCCGCATCGTCACCGAAGGCGAGACGCAGGCGCGCGAAGTGGTTACTTCGCACCGCCGCGAGCTGGAGGCGATCACCCAGGCGCTGATGGAGTACGAGACCATCTCCGGCGCCGAGGTGCAGGCGCTGATGCGCGGGGAAAAGATCGTGCGCCGCTCCGACGACGAGGGTCCGAAGGATCCCATCGGCACCTCGGCCGTTCCCACCACCGGCGGTCGCCTGCGTCCGCGCGAGGAGGACCCCGGCACCGGCGGCATGGAGCCCCAGCCGCAGGCTTGAGCACGGCAACTCTTTGTGACGGTGAGCTGAGATACTTGTTGCGGCCGCGGGCAATCTCGCGGCCGTTGCGTTTTCACGGAGAGCCTCGCCAGCGATGCAGCGCGCACTCTACGTCCGCCCCGTCGGCATCTTCCCCGCTCCCGTGCAAGAGGACGAGCAGGTCTGGGGCGGGCTGCCGCTTGCCGGGCAGCCCTTGCGCTATGCCGCCGTCGAGGTCATCGAGCGTGACGGTCCGCGCATAAGGCGGCGCATCGTTGCCCTCGGCGACGCGTTCGAGCGCGACTGGGGCCGTCACACGCTCGCAGCCTCCGGTCTCATGGATGCGCTCGGTGCGCCGCGCCCGCGCCTTGCCGGTCTCGCCCTCGACTGCCCGCGCATCATGGGCATCGTCAACGTGACGCCCGACAGCTTCTCCGACGGCGGCCGGCTCGACTCGGCCGACGCGGCGATCGCGCATGCGCTACGGCTTGCCGAGGAAGGTGCCGAAATTCTCGACATCGGCGGCGAGTCGACGCGTCCGGGTGCCGATTACGTGCCCGTCGCGGAGGAGCTCTCCCGCGTGATGCCGGTGATCGAGGGCCTGCGCCCGCGGACGCAGGCGCTGATCTCCATCGACACGCGCAAGGCAGAGGTCATGGCCCGGGCCGCTCAGGCCGGCGCCGATATCCTCAACGATGTCTCGGCGCTGACGCATGACCCGCAAGCGCTCGCCGTGGCGGCCGAGGCCGGCCTGCCGGTGATCCTGATGCACGCCCAGGGCGATCCCAAGACCATGAACGACGACCCGCAGTACGAGGATGTCGTGCTTGACGTGTTCGATTTCCTGGAGGGCCGCATTGCGGCTTGCGAAGCGGCAGGCATCTCCAAAGCCAAGCTCGTGGCCGACCCCGGCATCGGCTTTGGCAAGCACTTGCATCACAACGTCGCCGTCATGGCGAGCCTCTCCCTCTATCACGGGCTCGGCGTGCCGGTGCTGCTTGGGGCCTCGCGCAAGAAGCTGATCGACCACATATCCGACGTGCCCAATCCCGAGGACCGCGTGCCGGGCTCGATTGCGGCGGCGCTTGCCGCGGCGGCGCAGGGCGTGCAGATCGTGCGCGTGCACGATGTGGCAGCGACACGTCAGGCGTTGAGCGTGTGGCAGGCTTGCACGCACGGAACCGACAAGGTTCTCGCCCCATGGAAGTGACCTACAGTCTGCAGCCGCGCGATATCGCGAATTATCAGCGGGCGGCGTGGCGGCGCCTGCAGAAGCGGCGCACCTGGAAAGACGAGCTGTTGAGCTTTCTCATCGTGATCGCCATCGCGGGCTCGGTCTGGACGGCTACTGCCTGGGGCCTTCCCAGACTGACCGCCGAGCCGGTTGCGGTGCCGGAGCTGGTGCTTGGTGTCGTTCTCGGAGCTCTGGCGATGTTAGCCGTGTTGCGAGAGCGTGCCCGATCGATGCTGCGAAGAGACGGCCCGACGCTCAGCGAGCGTCGGTTGGCGCTAAGCGACGCCGGCGTAGAGATCAGAAGCGCAACTTTCGAGAGTTTGTACCGCTGGTCGGTTATCGAAGAGGTCGGGGAATATGGCTCGTTGGTCGTACTTTGGGTTGAGCCCGGTACTGGGGTCGTGGTGCCGCGCGGCGCCTTCGCCGATCCGGCGGCCGAGAGGACGTTCCTCGATGCCGTGCGCGGCCACATGGGGGCAGCGAAGCGCGCCGGTCCTGGCTGAAGGGCGTTTGCCTGTGCGGGGGCCTGAGTTGTGGCTGAATTGTCCCGGATTTCACCTTTCTTAGGGGGTGTTGTGTTACCGGTTCACACAGTATTTGATGTGAGCCCGGCGCACCGCGGCGGCATACTATGACCGCTGCGAGATCGCCATCGCGCGGGGACATCGGCGCCGGCGCTGGATAGCCCAGCACATTAGGTCCGCGCGCCACTGGACTGACGCAACGGGAACGAGCCACGGGGACCTGCATGTCGCGCCGCTATTTCGGTACGGATGGAATTCGCGGTCTCGCCAACACCACGCCGATGACGTCGGAGGTGGCGCTCAAGGTCGGCATGGCCGCCGGCAAGATCTTCCAGAACGGCAACTACCGCCACCGGGTCGTCATCGGCAAGGACACGCGTCTATCCGGCTATATGCTGGAGGCAGCGCTCATGTCCGGCTTCACCGCGGTAGGCATGGACGTGTTCCTCTTGGGCCCCATGCCGACGCCCGCGGTTGCCATGCTGACGCGCTCCTTGCGCGCCGACCTCGGTGTCATGATCTCCGCCTCGCACAATCCTTTCGCCGACAACGGCATCAAGCTGTTCGACGCTGAGGGCTACAAGCTCTCCGACGACACCGAGCTGCGGATCGAGGATCTGATCGATTCGGATACAGCCGAGCTGCTGGCGCCTGCCGACGCCATCGGCCGCGCAACACGGGTGGAGAGCGCGCAGGAACGATACATTGAGTTCGCCAAGCGCACGCTGCCGCGCGACCTGCGGCTCGAAGGCCTGAGGATCGTCATCGATTGCGCCAACGGCGCCGGCTACAAGGTGGCGCCCGAAGCGCTTTGGGAGCTCGGCGCGGAGGTCATCAAGATCGGCGTGGAGCCGAATGGCCGCAACATCAACGACCAGTGCGGCTCGACGGAGCCCGAAGCGCTCATCGACAAGGTGCGCGAGCTGCGCGCCGACATCGGCATCGCGCTCGACGGCGACGCCGACCGCGTCGTGCTCGTCAACGAGAAGGGCGAGATGGTCGACGGCGACCAGCTCATGGCCGTGATCGGCGAGGCCTGGCTCAGGAGCGGCAAGCTCACGGCCGGCGGCGTGGTGGCCACGGTGATGAGCAATCTGGGTCTGGAGCGTTATCTGAACGACCTCGGCCTGTCGCTGGTGCGCACGCCCGTCGGCGATCGCTACGTCGTCGATCACATGCGCAAGCATGGCTACAACGTAGGCGGCGAGCAGTCGGGCCATATCGTGCTATCCGACTTCGTCACGACCGGCGACGGCCTGGTCACCGCCCTGCAGATCCTCGCGGTCGTCGTGTCGACGGGCAGGACCGTCAGCGAGGTCACGAACAGGTTCGAGCGTCTGCCTCAGGTTCTGAAGAACGTGCGCTACGCCAACGGCAGTCCTTTGGAGGACGGCCGCGTGACAAAGGCCATCGACGCCGGCAAGGCCAGGCTCGGCGAGGGCGGCCGCCTCGTCATCCGTCCATCCGGCACCGAGCCCGTGATCCGTGTCATGGCCGAGGGCGACGACGAGCAGCTGGTGTCCGCCGTGGTCGGCGACATCGTCGAGGCCGTACGGGCTGCCGCCGTCGGCTGAGCGCGCTGGTGCGGCGACGCATTGCGGCGACAACTTCGCCAAACTCTGCGCGCGCCGCCTGATCGGTAAACCTTTCGTTAAGACTTGTGGCGCGGGCGCCCGGGCTCTGGTCCCCAGAGCGCTCCAAACCGTGCCGCAACGGCACGCTTATTAAGGCTCCCTTAAGGCTTCCCTCTCATAGTCGCGCGTTCGCGGTCGAGTGCCGCACGAGTCTGCGGCAAGTCTGATTACGAATGAGGGAAGTACCATGAATATCAATTCCAGGTCTTACCTGCTGGGCGCCGTGCTCGGGTCGGCTGTCGTGCTCGCCCTGGGCCCTGCCGCCGTGGCAGGGGAGGATATCTACGGCGGTGACTACGATGGCGGCCTCAAGGGCGGCTACGACGTACCGCCTCCCCCGCCCACGGACCGCGGGATCTACTTGAAGGCCTACATCGGGCAGGCCAATCCCAATGTCGGCAACATCTACACGCCTGCGTTCGACAACAACACCTTCACGGTGTTCCACAAGGACATCAAGAGCTCGCCGTTCTATGGCCTCGGCATCGGCTACAAGCGCAACCACTGGATGCGCTTCGATCTGACCGGCGAGTACAGGGGCGACGCGCTCTTCGTTGGGCAGGACTCCTATCCGGGTGCGGACGGCACATACAATACCGGTCAGCCCGGTCCTCCGGCTGGCTTTCTACCCGGCACTAACGAGTACACGGCTGACATCTCGAGCTGGCTCGGCTTCGTCAACGCCTATTGGGACATCGGCACCTGGTGCGGCTTCACGCCTTACGTCGGCGCAGGCATCGGCTTTGCCACCGTGTCGGTCAACGGATTGAAGGACGTGAACGTGCCTACCGGTGGCGTGACCTTCAGTTCCGACAACACTCAGACCAATTTCGCATGGGCGTTCCATGCGGGCATGAGCTACGACGTCACCCCGCAATTCGCCGTCGACCTTGCCTACCGCTACGCCCAGCTTGGCGATGCGAAGGGCGGCGTGGCGACCAACTACGACGGTACGGTTGACCCCACCGCGACGCTGCACATCAAGGACATCACCTCCAACGATGTCATGATCGGTGTCCGCTACAAGCTGCAGCGCGAAACGCCGGTGGCGTACTACCCGGCGAAGTAGAGACGCAAACGCCGGCCACCGCGTGCGGCCGGCCATGTAAGCGAATTGGCTGCCGGACCCGGCGTTGCGGGTGCGGCAGCCTTCTGGTCCCGAGCGTCGATCGGGGCCAGCCGCCCGAGTCTTCAAGTTGATTTCCTGATTCGATTTCGCGTGAGGCAGGCGCATTCCGCCCGTGGGCCCCAAGAGGGCACGGGCTGGTACCCCGTCTTAGGAAGCGGCCGGCTGGGTTTGGCTTGATACGACCGGGTGAGGCTTCGGCCTCCCTCGCCGTCAATCGAGGGATCGATGCATATGAGACGCACGCTAATCTTTCTTTTGCTTGCCCTGTCGCTCGGGGCGGGCACCACCATGCCGGCTGCGGCCGGCGGAGACCTGGACTACTCGAGCGGCATCAGCCCGTACGGGGTGGCGACGCCGGTGCCGGCGCCGATACCCGTGCCGGTCTACGAGGCCGCCTGGTACCTGCGCGCTGACTTCGCGGCGGGCTTCGGCTCCCAGCCCTCAGTCACGTCTGTGGGCACACCCTACGGCATCGCGCCCGCGCTGCACTCGATCGGGTTGAACTCGGCATGGCTCAGCGAAAGCTTCGAGCCTGCCTTCACCGGCGGCGTGGGCGTCGGCTATGTATGGGGTCCGTCGTTCCGCACCGACTTCACCGTCGACATTCATTCGATTTCGCAGGCCGAATACAACGGCACGCAGGGCTACGCCGCCGGAACGCTGACCGTGCAGGACAAGACCAGCTTCATGTCGACGATCCTGCTCATAAACGGATACTACGACATCCGCACCGGCACGCCGTTCACGCCCTATATCGGCGGCGGCCTCGGCTTCACCGTGAATGCGCTGTCGAGGGACATTGCTGTGACCGACGCCGGCACGAATATCACCGCGAGCGGCAGCACCACTGACGTCAAGTTCGCCGGCGCCGCCATGGTGGGCGTCAACTGGGAGCTGTCGACCTTCACCTCGATTGATGTCGGCTACCGCTACCTCTACATCGGTTGGTCGGGGACCAACGTGACCGTTAACGGTGTGAACTCCAGCGTCGACATCGGTGGCCTCAGCGAGCATGAGATCCGGGCCGGGTTCCGCTTCTACATCAACTGAGGAGCTCATGTCCTCGGCGGCCGCCAGGGCGGGTGCGGGGCCCGCATGGCCGTAGCCGCTGCGCCCGTTGACGCAGGGCCCCGCGGCTGCGAAGAGGTGGCAATCGCGGCCGGCGCGATCGGCGAGCCATGCAACTGAGCCCCAAGCCCAACGAGCGCCCACTCAATCCCAACTTCTCCTGCGGGCCGTGCACCAAGCGCCCCGGGTGGACGCCGGGCGTGCTCAAGTCGGCGTTGGTAGGTCGCTCTCACCGGGCGCCGGAGGCGATCGACAGGCTCAAGCTCGCCATCGCCAAGACCAAGCAGCTCTTGGAGCTCCCCGCCGACTATCGCGTCGCCATCGTTCCGGGCTCCGACACCGGGGCATTCGAGATGGCGCTGTGGACCATGCTGGGCGCGCGCGGCGTCGACGTGCTGGCGTGGGAGGATTTCGGCAAGCGCTGGGTCGTCGACATCGTGACCCAACTGAAGCTCGCCGATGCACGTGTGCTCGAGGCGGACTACGGGCAGCTGCCCGATCTTGCCGCCGTCGACTTCGATCGCGACGTCGTCTTCACCTGGAACGGCACCTCCTCGGGCGTGCGTGTCCCCGATGGAGATTGGATTGCGACCGACCGCCGCGGGCTGACGTTCGCCGACGCAACCTCGGCCGTGTTTGCGCAGGCGATCGACTGGAGCAAGGTCGATGTCGCCACCTTCTCCTGGCAGAAGGTCGTGGGCGGGGAGGCCGCGCACGGCATGCTGATCCTGTCGCCGCGGGCCGTTGCGCGCCTTGAGAGCCATACGCCGCCCTGGCCGCTTCCCAAGCTTTTTCGTCTCGCCAACGGTGGGCACCTGATGGGGGAAATCTTCGAAGGGATGACCATTAATACGCCGTCGATGCTGTGCGTCGAGGACTACCTCGACGCGCTCCATTGGGCCGAGACGGCAGGCGGGCTGGCGGGGCTGCGGGCACGCGCCGACGCCAATGCAGCGGTGCTGTTCGACTGGATCGCGCGCACGCCCTGGATCAGGAACCTTGCGGTCGATCCCGCTACGCGGTCGAACACATCGGTTTGTATGCGTTTTGCCGACCCGGTGGTCTCCGCGCTGGAGCCGCAAGATCAAGCGCGCGTTGCCGAGGGCATCGTCGACCTGCTCGCGCTTGAAGGCGTCGCCAACGACATCAAGGCCTATCGCACGGCGCCGCCCGGCCTCAGAGTCTGGTGTGGTGCGACGGTCGAGCAAGGCGATCTGCAGCGGCTCACGCCGTGGCTCGACTGGTCTTACGCGCAGGCTCGCCCCGCGTTAACCTAACGCCCGCATTCGTACTTTTGCCGAGCGGCAGGCCCGGACCCGGCGCGCGCGCCAACGTCATAATTCAGACGAGAAACACTTCCACTCGTTTCATTGGGAGCGGCGGTCCGGCGACTAAGTGGTCGCAACGGGCAAGTGGGGGTGAAGGATGCGCTTATCGATAGCGATTGCCGGCGCTTTGCTGATGGCTCTGCCGGCGCACGTTGCCGCCGACGAGGTTCCGGCGACCTCCAAGGTCGACGCCGTCACCGTGTTCCTGTCGGGTGCGGAGGTGACGCGCACGGCGCGGCTTGCGCTCGCCAAGGGCGCGCATACCATCATATTCGCCGATCTGCCGGCCGAGGCCGTGCCCGGCTCGATCCGCGTCAACGGCAACGCGACCGCCAGGCTCGATATCGAGTCTGTCGATACGCGCCGCCGCTACGTTCCGCGCGACGATCAGGCCATCGTGCAGGCGGAGCGCAAGCGCCTCGAGGACGAGATCGAGCGCCTGCGCGATGAGCGTGGGCTGGTGCAGGGGCAGCAGGACGCCGCGCAGACCCAGAAGGTTCTACTCACAAATCTGGCCGACCTTCCCGGCCGCACCGAGGGCCAGCCCCAGGACCAGCCGTTGGCGCAGATCGATTGGGCGCAGATCCTCTCGCTGATCGCCACGGGCATGACGGAGGCACAACGCAGCGCCCTCGATGCGGAGGTCAAGAAGCGTGCGCTTGATCGCAAGATCGAGGAGCTGGAGAAAAAGCTGTCCGCCCTGGCGCCGGCGCGCGTCGAGCAGACGGAGGTCAAGGTTTTCGTCGTCGCGGCAGCTCAGCTCGAGGCGGAGCTGACGGTTCGCTACCAGGTGCGCAACGCCGCCTGGGTGCCACGCTACGACGCGCGCCTCGATACCGGCTCCAAGACCGCGGCGCCCAGCCTCGCCCTGACACGGCGCGCCGAGATCAAGCAACGTACGGGCGAGAGCTGGGACGACGTGGCCCTGCGGCTATCCACGACGCGGCCGACGGCTGACGCTGCCGCACCCGAGCTGCAGACGGTGACCGTCGATTTCGAGCCTGAGCAGCGCCCGGTGCAGACCGCCACCCGTGCACCCCCCGCGGGCGGTTTGGCCCGGCCGGAACCCAATGCCCGGCGCAGTCTGAAAGAGGCGGATGAACTGGGTGCGGCGGCGGAGGCCGAAGCGCCCGAGCCTGCATTCGACATCGCCGAGCAGAGCGTTGCCGTGACCGCCGCGCCGTTCCAGGCCGTGTTCACCGTGCCGAGCCGCCTGACCGTGCCGGCGACCGGCGAGTCAAAGCGCGTGCTGTTGCAGGAGGACACGCTCGAGCCGCTGCTGACCGTTCGCACCGTGCCCAAGCGCGATCCCAAGGCGTACCTTTATGCAAAGCTCGTTCTGCCTACAGGCTCGCCGGCGCTGCCGGGAACGGTTGCGCTGTTTCGCGATGGCACCTACGTGGGGACCGGCATGCTCCCAGTGCTCTCTCCCGGGGAGGATCACGAGCTGGGCTTCGGCGCCGACGATCAGGTGCGTGTGCGCCATGCCATCGCCGAGGAGAAGCGCGGCGAGACCGGCCTCATCTCCTCGGCGCGCACCGACAGCCGCAACTTCCGCATCACGGTGAAGAACCTGCACCAGCGCGCCGTCCAGCTCGTCGTGCACGACCAGATTCCCGTTTCCCAGAACCAGGACATCAAGGTGGATCTGGTCGGGCCCACGGTGCCGACCACAAAGGATATCGACGACAAGCGCGGCATCATTGCCTTCGAATCCAAGCTGGAGCCGGAGGAGGAGCGGGTGATCGAGTTCGGCTACCGGGTCACCTGGCCCGGCGCGCGCGCCATCATCTACCGCTAGGCCGCCGCCCGCCGCTGCGGTGGCCGGCCCTCGGGGGCTTGGCTTTTCCGAATCTGCGCTATAACGACCCTGATCGTGTTCGGGGCCCTGGCGAGCCTTGCCGGGGCCAAATCGTGAGATGACGGGCTGAAGGCTGAAGCATGGCGAATGTCGCAGTGGTCGGCGCCCAGTGGGGCGACGAGGGCAAGGGCAAGATCGTGGACTGGCTTTCGGAGCGCGCCGACATCGTCGTGCGCTTCCAGGGCGGCCACAACGCCGGCCACACGCTGGTCATCGGCGGCCAGACGTTCAAGCTCTCGCTTCTTCCCTCCGGCGTGGTGCGCCCGGGAAAGCTCGGCGTCATCGGCAACGGCGTCGTCATCGATCCGTGGGCGCTCACCCAGGAGATCGACAACCTCAAGGGCCAGGGGGTCGACGTCAGCCGCGACAACCTGCGCATCGCCGAGAACGCCACCCTTATCCTGCCGCTGCACCGCGAACTCGACGTGATCCGCGAGGAGGCGGCCGGTGCCGGCAAGATCGGCACAACGGGCCGCGGCATCGGACCGGCCTATGAGGACAAGGTGGGGCGGCGCGCCATCCGTGTGCAGGACCTGCGCAACCTGGCGACGCTCGGCCCCAAGGTCGACCGCATACTCGTGCACCACAACGCGTTGCGCCGCGGCCTTGGCCAGCCCGAGCTCTCCAAGGAGAAGCTCATGGCCGATCTGACCGAGATCGCGCCCAAGATCCTGCCCTTCGTCGATGTGACCTGGGACCTGCTCGACCGCGCGCGCCGCGCCGGAAAGCGCATCCTGTTCGAAGGCGCGCAAGGGGCGCTGCTCGACATCGACCATGGCACCTATCCGTTCGTCACCTCGTCGAACACGGTGGCGGCGCAGGCCGCGACCGGCTCCGGCGTGGGACCGCGCGTCATCGGCTACGTGCTCGGCATTGCCAAGGCTTATACGACGCGCGTGGGCTCGGGCCCGTTCCCAACCGAGCTCAACGACGAGACCGGCAACAGGCTCGGCGAGCGCGGCCGCGAGTTCGGCACGGTGACCGGCCGCAAGCGCCGCTGCGGCTGGTTCGACGCCACGCTGGTGCGCCAGACCATCAAGGTGTGCGGCATCGACGGCGTGGCGCTCACCAAGCTCGACGTGCTCGACGGTTTCGACGAGCTCAAGGTCGGCGTCGGCTACAAGCTCGACGGGGAGCGTATCGACCGGCTGCCGGCGGGCAGCAACGCGCAGGCGCGCATCGAGCCCGTGTGGGAGACGCTTGAAGGGTGGACCCAGTCGACGCACGGGGCGCGCAGCTGGGCGGACCTGCCGGCGCAGGCCGTCAAATACGTGCGCTACATCGAGGAGCTGATCGAGTGCCCGGTGACGCTGCTGTCCACGAGCCCCGAGCGCGACGACACCATCCTCATGCGCGATCCTTTTGCGGATTGAACCGGTGCTGCTGCAGTCGGAACATTGCCGCCTTCGCAGGGTCCGTGCGCTATCGTCGCTGCCATGCCGCATGATTCCGTCTTCAGACTAAGCGCCGACCCCGAGCAGGCCCGAAAAAATGCGCAACGGCTTTTTGCGGCGACGCTTACTCTACTGAGAGCGCGTCTTCCTGCATCGGCCGACATTCGCCACATCGGTGCCACTGCCGTTCCAGGTTGCCAGACGAAGGGCGATCTCGACATTGTCGTACGTGTGCGGGAGGAGGATTTTGCCGGAGCGGACGCAAGCCTCGCGGCCCTTTTTGATCGCAACGAGGGCTCCGTGCGCACGGATACGTTTTCGGCCTTTGAGGACGGTACGACGTCGCCCCATCTTGGGATTCAGCTCACGGTCATTGGCGGGCCGAGCGACGATTTCCATCTGTTCGTCGAGACGCTGGCAAAGTCCGCCAGGCTCGTCGACGAATACAACGAGCTGAAACGGAGCTTCGACGGGCATGCCATGGACGACTACCGCAAGGCGAAGGATCGCTTTGTGGAGGTGGTACTTGCGCGGTTTGATCCGGAATGACGATTGCGATGCCGCAACTTTTTCCCGCAGTTGCAACGCCTCGCAGGCAGAATAGGGTCCGTCGCATTATTTTTCTGGGTATGGGCCTTGCCGCCACGGACTCTGTGCCGTTGCCTGGGTTAGAGAGATGGGGTCTATGCATGACGACGGCTTGATGCCGAGCAGGAGAACCCTTTCCATGACGCGCATGAGCATTGTTGGACTTTCCCTAGCGGTCGCTCTCGCAGGTGCCATGACCATCTCGAGCGCCGAGGCCGGCTGCCGTCGCGCCGGCGGCGTGGCGACGATGATCACCAAGGATCTCGCCGTGTTCATGGCCGAGGCGGCGCTCAAGAACTCCATCGCCGATCACGGCGAGCGGCCTAAGGGCGCCGTGCACGTCGCCTGCAAGGACGATACGTTCACCACCACCTGCACGGCGCGCCGGCAGGCCTGCAGGTAGCCGACCGCGACGGTCCCGTCGTTGCCTTGTTCCGCTCGAGCGCAAGGGCTCCCGGCTCGTGCGCTGCGGAGCGATTCGTGCGCCCGAACGCCGGCCCCAGATGTTCCCCCCATCTGCAACTGTCGCAAAACCATCATGTGACGGCGACACCATAGGCAGGCAAAGGGAGATCTCAAAAAAAGGGGCACGGTGCCATGAGTGGCGACAGCGAGCAGAGTAATGCACCAGAGCTGCGCGACGAGTTGCTCGACAGCCTCGATGAGGAGCTCGAGATGGAGCTCGACGATGCGCGCGCCGCCGAGTTTGCCGCGCTCATCGAGCACAAGGCCGGACGCGATACGCTCGACCGCACTCTCTACTTCAAGGAGCTGTTCCGGCTGCAGGGCGAGCTCGTCAAGCTGCAGGACTGGGTGGTAAATCAAAAGCTCAAGGTCGTGGTCGTCTTCGAGGGGCGCGACGCGGCCGGCAAGGGCGGGGTTATCAAGCGCATCACTCAGCGGCTCAACCCGCGCGTCTGCCGCGTCGCAGCCCTTCCCGCGCCCACCGAGCGCGAGCGCACGCAATGGTACTTCCAGCGCTACGTCAGCCATCTGCCCGCCGCCGGCGAGATCGTGCTGTTCGACCGCTCTTGGTACAACCGCGCTGGCGTCGAGCGCGTGATGGGCTTCTGCACCGAGGAGGAGTGTGAGGACTTCTTGCGCACCGTGCCGGAGTTCGAGCGCATGCTGGTCCGTTCCGGGATCGTCCTGATCAAGTACTGGTTCTCGATCACCGACGACGAGCAGCACTTCCGCTTCATGATGCGCATCCACGACCCGCTGAAGCAGTGGAAGCTCAGCCCCATGGACATGGAGTCGCGCCGGCGTTGGGAGGCCTACACCAAGGCGAAGGAGGCGATGCTGGAGCGCACCCACATCCCCGAGGCGCCGTGGTGGGTGGTCGAGGCCGTCGACAAGAAGCGGGCGCGACTCAACTGCATCCATCACCTGCTGGGCTCGATCCCCTACCGCGAGGTTGCGCGCGATTCCATCGCGCTGCCCAAGCGCGTGCACAATCCCGAATACGTGCGCGATCCGGTGCCGGAGAGGATGTACGTTCCCGCGGTTTATTGACGGCGCCGCCCCCTGTGCTTGCAGCCAAGGCTGCGAGCCGGATGCGCTCTGCGGTCCTGCAAAGAAAAAGGGAGGCACCCGCCTGGGCTAGTGGGACAGGCGGGTGCCCGATGCCACGAAGCGCCGCCTCGAGGGGAGGGGGGAGGGAGACGAGGCGGGCTACGTGTCCCCGACATAACCCGGGTGCGAGGGAACGGTTCCGGCCGGTGCGAAGTTTTTCTGGGATCTCGGTGCCACCGTGGGGACATGAGCGCGAGCCCGAAGGCCGCGTCCACGACGCCGGCGCAGCGCGTCCCGTCGAGCAGCCGCTGCGACCTGCTCCAAGCGTCAATGTCAAAGCCGACGAATGCTGCCGG